>ERZ840371.2944-NODE-2944-length-14559-cov-5.679881_pt1 | contig 14559 bp, 7 predicted proteins | sample MGYA00519937_ERZ840371 | MGnify/ENA primary metagenome ERZ840371 (study PRJEB31850, sample SAMEA3708873) | human gut metagenome | biome: human gut; feature: human-associated habitat; material: faeces | place: China | collected 2014 ... | reverse complement strand
AGCGTCCCGTGCAGTTCATCTTCGCGGGCAAGGCGCACCCCAACGACAAGCCGGGTCAGGACCTCATCAAACGCATCGTCGAGGTGGCCGCCATGCCGCAGTTCGTAGGCAAGATCCTCTTCCTGCAGAATTACGACATGGAGCTGGCCCGCCGCATGGTGCAGGGCGTGGACGTGTGGCTCAACACCCCGACCCGTCCGCTCGAAGCGTCGGGTACGTCGGGCGAGAAGTGCGTCATGAACGGCGTGCTCCAGTTCTCGGTACTCGACGGATGGTGGGTCGAAGGCTACAAGGAGGGCGCGGGATGGATGCTGCCCATGGAACGCACGTTCGCCGATCAGGGCTATCAGGACGAGCTTGACGCCGAGATGATTTACAACACCATCGAAGAGCAGATCGTGCCGAAATACTACGACCGCGGCAGCGACGGCATTCCTCACCAGTGGGTGGATTCGGTCAAAAAGTGCGTCGCCGACATCGCGTCGAACTTCACGACCAACCGCATGCTGGGGGATTACGAGGAGCGGTTCTACAACAAGCTCGCGGCCCGCAAGCGCGAAATCGTCGAAGGCGGCTACAAGCTGGCCCGCGAGATCGCGGCGTGGAAGCGCAAGGTTTCGGCCGCATGGGACAAGGTCCGCGTGATCGACGTCCAGCGCGTGAGGATCGACGACGAGGCGATCTTCGTCGGCGAGAAGTACCACTTCGAAGTGACGGTGGACATCGCCAACCTCCGGCCTGAGGATATCGGCGTCGAGATGGTCATCGCCCAGCAGATCGTCGGCGGCGGCAAGGTGAACGTAACCCGCACCATCGGGCTGAAACACACCAAAACCGACGGCAGCCGCGTGACCTATGCGCTGGATTACGTTCCCGGCGAGGCCGGCACGTTCGACGTGGCGCTGCGTCTCTATCCCTACAATCCCCACCTGCCGCACCGCATGGATTTTGCATTGGTAAAGTGGGCTTAGCAAATTTGGCGTGAATAATGTTAAAAAAGGTATTAATTTACTGTTATCGGGTATTATTTATCTGAAAATTTTAATATCTTTATAGGACGAACTGCATTTTTAAGAAAGATATGTCAGCACTTACTTTCGACAAAAGCGAATTGGGCAATCTGGAGTACTCCCTCCAGCGCGAAATGCTCTCGACGGACCGTATCGGCGGCTACATGAGTACGACGATCGTCTGCTGCAACACCCGCCGCTATCACGGACTGATGGTGGCTCCCATCGATGACAGCGGCCGGACCTACGTCCTGCTCTCGTCGCTCGACGAGACCGTGGTGCAGCACGACCAGACGTTCAATCTGGCGCTGCACCGTTTCAAGGGGGTATACGAGCCGCGCGGCCACAAGTATATCACCGATTTCGAGTATACGCCGACGCCGACGATCACCTACCGCGTGGGCGGCGTAATACTCAAAAAGGAGATGCTCTGGATCCACAAGCGGACGCAGCTGATGATCCGCTACACGCTCGTGGACGCCCACTCCGAGACCCGGCTGCGGCTGAGGCCGTTCCTCGCCTTCCGCGACAAGCATGCGCTGACGCACGCCAACATGGAGGCCGACGGACACTCCTACCCCGCCGTGAACGGCGTGAAGTGTCGTCTCTACAACTCGTTCCCGTGGCTCTATCTCCAGACGAGCAAACCCGGCACGGAGTTCGTGCCCGCGCCCGACTGGTATTACGGATTCGAATACCAGCAGGAGCTGGCCCGCGGATACGAAGGGTACGAAGACCTGCTCACGACGGGCTATTTCGAAGCAGAGCTCAAGAAGGGCGAGAGCATCATCTTCTCGGCGTCGCTCGACGAAATGGGCTCGACCAAGACCATCGAAGAGGTTTTCGCCGCATCCATCGCGCGGCGTACGCATAAGATCGACTTCATCAGCTGCCTCGAACACTCGGCGCGGCAGTTCCTGATCCGCCGTCCGGGCGACCGGACCGAAGTGGTGTCGGGATATCCGTGGCACGGGGTTTCGGGCCGCCAGACTTTCATCTCGCTGCCGGGCATCACGCTCGAACAGGGACACAAGGAGGACTGCATCGACGCGCTGGATACGCTGGTGCGGGAGATGCGCGACGGCATGTTCACCGGCAGCGCCTCGGCCGAAGTCGCGGCGGACGTTCCCCTCTGGTTTTTCTGGACCCTCCAGCAGCTCGAACGCGAGGTGGGGGCCAAGGAGATATGGGCGAGCTACGGCCCGGCCATGAAAGACATACTGGAAAGCTACCGGCAGGGAATAGGCGGCCGCGTGGCGCTGCACGACAACGGGCTGATATGGGCTTCATCGGAAGAGGTGCCCCTGACGTGGATGAATTCGACGATCGACGGACGCCCCGTGACCCCGCGCAACGGCTATCAGGTCGAAGTGAACGCCTTGTGGTACAACGCCGTGTGCTATGCGCTCGAACTGGCCGGCAAATACGGGGACAAGACGGACAAGGCCTTCGTCAAGGAGTGGACCCCGCTTCCAGCACGCACGCAGGAGTCGTTCATCGAACTGTTCCGCCTGCCGGAAGGCTATCTGGCCGACTTCGTGGACGGCAGCGGTCCCGACAAATCGACGCGCCCCAACATGATCGTCGCCTGCGGACTGAATTACAAGATGCTCGACGAGACGATGCAGCTGGAGGTGATCCGCACGGTGCGCCAGCACCTGCTCACCCCGAAGGGACTGCGGACGCTGTCACCCCAAAACCCGCTTTACAGGGGTTCGCAGGAGGGCATGCCCGCCGAACGCGACTTCGCCGCCAAAAACGGCTCGGTATGGCCATGGCTGCTGCCCTTCTACATCAAGGCCTGCTTCGACATCGACGGCGACGCATTCCTGCCGCAGGCCGAGGAGGCGCTGGAAAACTTCGACGAGGACATCCAGCGTTACGGCATCGGCTCGATCTGCGAGCTGTACGACGCCGACCCGCCCTACGCTTCGCGCGGAGCCATTTCGCAGGCGTGGAGCGTCGGAGCCGCACTGGACATCCACCGCATGATCCGCGAGCGGAGCAAAGGGGATTCCCAAGCGCCCAAAGCCGCGAAGAAAGGCGGCAGAACGAACGGTCCGAAAGAGAAAAAGCCGGCGAAGACGAAGCCTGCGGCGAAAAGCGCCGGGAAGACGGTAAAGGCCGCCGCCAAAAGTCCGGCCGCGGCGAAGGCCCCCAAGGCCGCGGCAAAAAAGGCGGCGCCGAAAGCAGCGGCAGGAAAAGCCGCAAAGAAATAAAGGCAACAAAATGAAAAGAATTAAGATATGAGAGTTTTAATGTTCGGTTGGGAGTTCCCGCCCCACATCGCGGGCGGTCTTGGAACGGCGTGCTACGGCATGACGCGCGGTCTGGCGCGCAACGACGTAGACGTCACGTTCGTGGTTCCCCACGCTTACGGCGATGAAGATCAGCGTTTCACGCACGTAATGAACGCCAGCGACGTGGAGGCTCTCTATGGTTCGACCGGGAGCGGAGCCGACGACATTCTCGAAAAAATGTCGTTCATCCACATCGACTCGAACATGGTGCCCTACATCTCCCCCGAAGAGTACGAGGTCTACCACGAACGCTATGTAAAATCGGGTCAGCAGGTCTGGTCCACGACCGACGCATGGAAACAGCGTTACACCTTTTCGGGAAAGTACGGCGCCAACCTCATGGAGGAGGTGGCCCGTTACGCCGTGGTGGCCGCGCAGGTCGCCAAGGACCTCGAAGGGCAGTTCGACGTGATCCACGCCCACGACTGGCTCACCTACTACGCCGGCATCGCCGCCAAGCGCGTGTCGGGCAAGCCGCTCGTCGTGCACATGCACGCCACGGAATACGACCGCAGCGGCGAGAACGTCAATACGCAGGTCTACGCCATCGAGCGTGCGGGCATGCACGCCGCGGACCGCGTGATCGCCGTTTCGAACCTTACCCGCAACATCGTCATCAATCGCTACGGCGTTCCGGCCGAAAAGGTCGTGACGGTGCACAACGCCGTGCGCTTCGCCGGCGGCCCCTGCAAAATGCCCGAACGCGGCGTGAAGGACAAGATCGTCACCTTCCTCGGACGCATCACCTACCAGAAAGGTCCCGACTACTTCGTCGAGGCTGCCGCCAAAGTGCTCAAGCGCGTACCCGACGTACGCTTCGTGATGGCCGGTTCGGGCGACATGATGAACCACGTCATCCGCCGCGTGGCGCGGCTGGGCATCGCCGACCGCTTCCACTTCACGGGGTTCCTGCGCGGCGAGGACGTACACAAGATGTTCCAGCTGTCGGACGTATACGTCATGCCGTCGGTCTCGGAACCTTTCGGCATCTCGCCCCTCGAAGCGATGCGCTCGAACGTGCCGGTGATCATCTCCAAACAGAGCGGCGTGGCCGAAGTGCTCGACTTCGCCGTGAAGGTCGATTACTGGGACGTGGACGCGCTGGCCGACGCCATCTACGGCCTCATCCAATACCCGGCCCTGTCGGGCATGTTCGCGTCGAAAGGACTCGAAGAGGTCACCAACCTCAAGTGGAACGACGCCGCGGCGAAGATCAAAGCCGTATACGAAGCGGTCATTGAAGAGAACAAAAAACAATAAAAATACAGATACCCTATGAAAACCGTCTGCTTATATTTTCAGGTACACCAGCCTTGGCGACTGAAGAAGTACCGCTTCTTCAACATGGGCAAGGACCACAACTACCTAGACGACCTCCTGAACCGCTCGATCATGCAGAAAGTCGCCCGGCAGTGTTACCTGCCCATGAACGCCCTGCTGCTGAAGTTGATCAAGGAGAACAAGGGTAAATTCCGCTGTTCGTTCTCGATCACGGGCATCGCCGTCGAGCAGTTCCGCGCCTTCGCGCCTGAGGTGCTCGACTCGTTCAAGGAGCTGGCCGCCACGGGATGCGTCGAGTTTCTGGCCGAAACCTACTCCCATTCGCTGGCGTCGCTGGCGTCGAAAGAGGATTTCACCGAACAGGTGAAGCTCCATACGGCCATGATCAAGAAGGAGTTCGGCGTGAAGCCCACCGCCTTCCGCAACACCGAGCTGATCTACTCCGACGAGATCGGCGCCATGGTCGCCGACATGGGCTTCCGCACGATGCTGGCCGAAGGCGCCAAGCACGTGCTGGGCTGGAAATCGCCTAACTACGTCTATGCCAACGCCATCAATCAGAAATTGCGCCTGCTGTTGCGCAACTACAAGCTCTCGGACGACATTGCGTTCCGTTTCTCGAACCGCAGCTGGGACGAATGGCCGCTGACGGCGGACAAATACGTCAAATGGCTCTCTTCGGACGAAACGCCGGGCGAGGTCATCAACCTCTTCATGGACTACGAGACCTTCGGGGAGCATCAGACGGCGGATACGGGAATCTTCGAATTCATGCGTGCGCTTCCCAAAGCGATCCTCGCCAAGAAGAACGACATGGAGTTCGCCACCGTAAGCGAGGCCGCCAAGAAGTACCAGCCGGTGTCCGTACTCCACTGTCCGCACGTAATGTCGTGGGCCGACGAGGAGCGCGACGTGACGGCGTGGCTCGGCAACGAGTTGCAGAACGAGGCTTTCTCGAAACTCTACGCCCAGAAAGAGAAGGTCGCCGCCCTGAAAAGCCCCGATTTCGACTATGTATGGAGTTTCATGCAGACCTCGGACCACTTCTACTACATGGCGACCAAATGGCTCTCGGACGGCGACGTACACTCCTACTTCAACCCGTACGACTCGGCATACGACGCCTTCATCAACTACATGAACGTCCTTTCGGACTTCATCATCGAGCTGGATCAAGCGGTGGCCGCCAAAGCCGCCAAGGCAAAATAAGGCTGAAACCGCCGCAACACGGGGGAGGAAGCGCCGGAGAGGCTTTGTCGGGGTGCGGCGTCTAATACGCCCGCGCACGAAACGCCCGCGAAATCCCGCCCGAAATCAGCACCGACGACGCGGCGCTATCCGTATTGCAGAAAAACGGATTCAGGGGCCTTTCACGCCCTCCGGGGATACGAAGAGGGACGCGGAAGGCTGGCGCATGAAACGCAGCCAGACAGCCCCGCAAACACGCCCATAAGCCCGCATGGCATCTGCGCCGCCGGACGGAACGGCAAAGGGGAGGAGCAACGGGAAACGCCGGAAACACGCCGGAAAATGCCGGAGATACGCCGGGGAATACCGGAAAACACCGGGAACACGCAGAAAAATACCGGGGAACAAGGGAAGAACATCCGGGAAATCCGGATGCCGGAAATCCGGAAATGCCGGAGAAGGAGGCCGGGAAATGCCGGGAAATAGAGTCAAATCAAATCAGCCGCAGTCAATACTGCGGCTGATTTTTCATATAAGTCGGGACAAAGGCACCCGATCCGGCAACAGCTTATCGCATCCGGTCCGACGGATTGCAGCAACGGCCGGAACGATAAAAAAAGCGGCAGACCGCGCCTCTTCGGTCTGCCGCAAGCAGGAATGTTACTTAAAAGTGGGAGTTGTTAACCAAAAAACTTTGGGATGTGCCGTTCCTGCTTTAGGGATTTGATTTCCCGCGCTCCCGGCACCGTCCCGAAGGACGGCGCCGGATTCTGCGGAAAAGGGGGATTCTTTTTAGTTGGCTTTCTGCTTAACCTTGATATCAAGATTGTGAACGCGGTCCGTGCCGTAATCATAGGATACGGTAACTTTCACCTTGACCGTCTTCTCGCCTACGAATTCGCTGTCGGCATTACCCTTGACCGTAATCGTACCGGTGGTTGCGAAATCGGCCCCAGTATCAATTCGGTCAACGAGAACCTCCGGATTCATCACCTCGTACTTGACAGCGACTCCGAGAACCGTATTCTCATCGGCAGCCGCAGCCTCGAACACGTTGTTGCCGTTGATATTCGCCAGCTGGAGGAGATCGCCCACAGTCAGGGAAGCATCGTCAGCGCTCGCGGAGATCGTAGTAACGGCATTCTTACGCAGGCTGATCGTCTTATCCTTGATCGGGTCGGGAATCTCGACATTAAGTTCCTGCTCGTCAAGAACATAAGAATCGAGCATCAGTTTTACGCTGAGCGCCATGTTCAGGCCCTTGTACTCAGTACCCCACGTCAGGGTCTTGGCGTCGGCGTCTACCGAAGCGCCTTCATACTCTTCGGCGTCTACCGAGAAGACAACCTTTCCGATTTCATTGCCCTTGGAATCTTTGGGTGCAACCCAAGTGTTGTCGAGATTAAGTCCATCGGGCACATAAGCCGTCGTCGTAAGTTTTGCGTTCAGACGCACCGGATTCGCATAGTTGTCGCCCTGTACCAGCTCGCCTGCAAAGCCTTCGAAATTAACCGTAACGGCAACCGTTACATCGAGACCCCAGTCGGCAGTAAGTTTAGCCGTGAGTTCGTAGCTCTTCTCCTTTGCTCCAGTGCCGAGCTTGATAGCGATGTTCTTTGCATCGTCGGTCGCCTGCACGAGTTCGGTTCCATCTTCCGCTTCATCGGCAGTAGCCTCGAAGGTAGCGGCATAGATCGCATCTACGAACGTCTGCTTGTCGGCGAAGTACTTCGGAGCCCAATCCTTATTCCAGAGTTTCTCGGCATACGTCTCGATCACCGTGTATTCGCTCGTTCCCGCCAAGTAATCCACCGTTACGGTCTCCGGAGCCATCGTGATCTCAGGCATACCCTCGATAACGACGGGCAGAGTAATCGTAATATCGGTGTTCTCATAGTTGTAACGTGCTTTGACCGTGTAAGAACCGCTCGTCATTGCACTGTTGCCGGCTACGACAAGTTCCAGATGCTGCTCTGCACGATCGTCAGCAGGAGAGCTAGTAAGGATAATGTCAGCGACATCGAACGGCAGCTCGTCGGTCATTTCGGTCTCGCCGTCGAAGATCTGGATATCCTCGAAGGATCCATCCTTCAGTGCGTTGTAAATCACGTAGCCGATCTGCGGCTTCGTGGGATCGGGATTCAGCAGGTAATCCACAGCCTCGTAATCGTCGCCGGCACTAACCGTTGCATAGTTCCACGTTACCGTCTGCGGCTCGGAAACGATGACGTCGGTGTTGTCCTTGATGATGGTGAACTGCGATTTGGCGTTCTTAACCACGCGGCAGGTGTATTCGCCCGATACGAGGTCGAACGAGAACGGTTCCGAGGTAATCACGTCGTCGATCAGAGCCGGAACACCCTTGCCCTTCTTGATCGCCGCCGTGGTTGCCGTAAGCGTATAGCTGTCCTTGTTAGTTTCGGGATCTACCGTCGCTACGGCGTCGTCTTCAGGAACAACGGTCTTGAGAACGGGAACATCCTCGCCCCAGATTGCGGCAAGCTCCTGCGGTTTGCCGTCTTTCATGTAGTAAATCTTCACATCATGGAAGAACTCAACGACGGTTTCCTCGTCGTTATATTTCAGACCGCCGTCGCCCTCGAATTCCGGGAACTGGGTATCGTTGTCAACTACCAGTTCGAGGTTTCCGTCCTCTTTCATACGGCCGGCAACCAGATCGGCGTTGATCGCGCCGCCTGCATTATACTGCGTACCGATAAAGGCACTGGTGAAATCGCTGCCCAAATCCTCGCCCGAAATGGCATCTTCGGGCGTAGCTCCGGCGACACCGGTGCCTGCGAGTTTCACATTCAGCGCAATGGCCAGCGTTTTGCCGTTTCCGTACTCGTACGGAGTCTTGGCGACAACGGTAAACTTACCGGTCACCACGTCCTGATCGATCACGTCTACAACCTCGAACGACGCAGCGCTGCGCGTCTTGATCTCTTCCGTTACGAACGATACGTTCTCCTTGGTCATCTTAACTGCCAGAGCCGCAGGCGAAACCATGAAAGTAGCTTCGATCGCGGCCTCGTTGCCGCCCTCGCCGCTGCCCAGATAGAATTTGTAGTCCTCACCTTCGCCGTCAACCATCGCGATATAGGGAAGTCCCTCGATGGAAATGACATTGTTCGATACCTCCTCAAGCGAAGTCGGAACATAAACCAGCGACTGAATGCGGCCAGCGAGGTCTGCGATAGCGCTCCAGAGATTGCGGAGCTGCGTGTCGTAATTATCGAAACGATCCTTCAGATCAGCTCCTTTCAGGTAGATTGCGCTGCCGTCGGGGTTGAACAGTTGGCTGTTTACACCCTCTTCGATCATCGCCTCGATAGCCTCTTTCAGAGTCACGTTGGCATCGGTCAGCTCCTTGAGGATCGTATCGGTGATGGTCTTGCCCATTTCGGCTTTGACCGTCTCGTCATTCATGTACTCAGCCATGTAAGAAGCGAAGTTGTCGCCGAGGACCTTCTTGATGGCATCGGTGACCGTAGCCGTCTCCGAGGATACGGAATTTGCGACAGCCGTGAGGATCTGGTTGATCTGAGTCGCCGACAGCTGATCGGCACCGGTGATGTAACCTTTACCCTCGACGAAGTCCTTCATCTGCTGCTCGGTAACATACTTGCCGTCGACCAGAGCCTGCTGGATGATCTTCTGCATTTCGGCCTGCAGCTTACCCATGGTCTCGTCCGAAGCGATCATCGTCTCGAAAATCTTCTTGACATCGTCGGCAGTCAGCTGATTCTTGGTCGTTTCGTCGATCAGCTTCTGAACGTCAGCCTTGGTCTGATATCCCTGTGCCTGAATAAGTTTCAACACCTCATCGTTAGTCAGCCAATCTTTCAGATCCGACTTCTTGGCATAGTCTGCCAGCCTTTTGTCGAGCTCTGTCTGGAGACCGCTGTTGGTAACGAAAGACGAGAAATCTATCCCGTTTAATTTGTCGGTAACAGCTTTGAGGGCTGAAGCGTCGGCCTTCAACTCGACTTGACCCTTCAAGTCGTTGATCCGACCCTTCAGGTCGTCGATGTCGTCGTAGTAGTCTTTACAACCGACACCGGCTAACATTGTTCTCGGTTAAGAACAAAGCGCAGATTGAGTTATGTGCTGATATTTATGGAGTTACAATCTTGCATAACGGCTCGGTTTACATGGAGGTTTACAAACCGGCGCCGGTTTTCGGGTCTTTGGAGGCGTGGCCGGGGATTTGCCAGACCCGCTTGTTGGCGCTGATGATTCTGTCCGTGTCGAACTCCTTGAGGTAGGTTTCGATTTCCACCGGGTTGCGCCCCATGTTCTGGGCGATCAGGGGCAGCGGCACGTCGGCGTGATAAAGACGTGACGCATAGGTGTGACGGGCCGAATAGAAGGTGAGTTTCCGCGACAGGCCGATGCGCTTCGCCGCACGCTGCAACCCTTGGTTTATCACGTTGTTGGCATAGGTTATGCGTTCGAACCGGCGTTGGGCGTCGTCGTCGAAGTAGATCGGAAAAACAAAGTCGTCTCCGGCGCCGCCCTTCGCCGTGCGGGCGAATGGCTTCATATAGGGCCACGCCACCCGCTGTTCGACCAGAATGCGGATCGGATGCAGGGTTTTGGCCCGAACGAAGTTGATTTCGTAAAAAGCGACCGTCTCCTTATGCGCTTCGGCATACCGGGGGCCGTAGGCCGCACAATCCCGGTCGTACTTCTCCCGGTCCGGAATCTCCACGCATACGAGGTCTTTCCACCTCAGGCGGGCCAGATCGACCAGCGCCAGCCCCTGAAAAATATAGGAGCAGATGAACATCGAAAGCGCGAACTGCTCGGCGTCGTACGACGTCTGCCGCTCTTCGCCCCAGCATCCGCGGCACGGCGCGCGCCAGCAGCGTCTTTTCATCGTCCGGGGATCGGGCCTCTTCCGGGTCTTATAATAATATGTATCGAGGTAGTAACGGATCAGGCTGTCGAGTTCGTCGGTCGCGAGCGCCCGTTTGGCGGTCCGCACGTCGAGCCTGCGGCTCAGACGGAAGCGGTCGAACGGATTGGCGTCCAGCAGTCCGTTCTGGCAGGCGTAGTTCATCAGCGCTTTCAGGGCGCTGAAAAACCGTTTGATGCTCGTATCGGCATAACGCGCATGGAGGTACTCCTCGAACTCGCCGAGCCATGCGCCGTCCACGTCGAACAGCTCGACGGTCCGGTGCTGCGAGAACCGTTCGACGATATGGAGCAGCGTCTGGTAGCCGGCGGCCGTGTTGTGTTTCTGGAGGGTGTCCCTGAAATAAGCGATACGCTCTTCGAAAAGGTCGTACAGGGTTTTTCGGGACGGAGGTTTCCGCACCGAAGCCTCGAATATGCGCTGCACGGAGTAGGGCACCCCCTGCCGCTCGAAATCCAGCACTTTGTTTTTCAGCGCTGTCAGTTCGGAACCGATGATGGCGTTCATGTTCGGGGCCAGCGGATGCCGTTCGCGCACCTCCTGCTTCGCGGCGTTCCACCATTTCGCCGGACAGGAGAGTCCCGTGCTTTTGTATCGGCGTTTGCTGTTGTAGCAGACCCTTATCATGACGGGGTGTTCGCCGCTGGCGAGGGTCTTCGATTTGTAAAGGACCGCCGTGACGGTCGCCTTGGGGATTTTCATGTTTTTCCGGTTTACGCTATGGTTTACATAATGAGCGTCGAACAGCAGGAAAAAACGGCCGTTCTGAATTTATATGGTATTGACAAACAACGAGTGATTGTCGGATCTTTCGGAGAAAGACAACAAAAAACCCTCTCCGGGAGAGGGTTTCGTGCCGTATCTGCGGCTCAGCCTTTGCGTTTGTAGCGCGAGGGGCTGGTGCCGGTGTGCTGTTTGAAGTATTTGCCGAAGAATGATGTGTTGGCGAAATTGAGTGAGTTGGAAATTTCCTGGATGGGGATATTGGTCGATTTCAGTTGTGATTTGGCATCCATAATTACCATGTGTGAGATGATTTCGACACAGGTGTTTCCTGTCACTTTCTTTACAGTAGTACAGAGGTGAATATTTGATATTTTGAGTTTCTCGGCATACCATGCTACATTGCGCGTCTTATTGTAATTTTGTATCACCAGTTGAGTGAAGTTTTTGTAGATTAACTCGCTTTTAGACGAATACTCTTTCGTGTTTTGTAGCTGGTTGTTATACATGGCAGCTATTCCGGTATGTATATTATTATACAAGTGCGGAGTAATTCCTTTGCGGGTTGATTCGTCGAAAAAATCATATAGCTTTATCAAGAATTGAAAGTATTCTGCCAGTAGTTTGGCTCCTTCCGGCTTTAATGAAATAACCGGTCGGCCTATCGTTATAAATAGGGTGTTGATAGCCGAAGGAAGTAAATTGGCTTGCTCTATGTATTTTGATGAGAAGCCTCCGAAATAAAGCATCGGTTCTCCATTGACACTGTGTATCTGAAGAATACTTCCGGGCATAATTGTAACGAAGTCATTAGCCCGTACTGTTATGCGATTTAGATTGACCGAGGCTTCGATTTCTCCCTCCATGCATAGCACGAATATTTCCGATTTCAGTCGGCAAGGAAAGTTGGTATACAAGCTAAGCAATGCCTTGTTTACTCCTGTACCTATGAGCCATTCTTCGGGTAAATCTATTTTGGGTAGTTCTTTCATTTCTCACACTTTTTACTTTATACAAAGATATATGGATTATGATTAATGGGCTGTTTTTCTTTTCAAAAATTATAATTTTGACTCGTAAAACGGTATCTTATAAGATATTTTAGGCGCTTTTCTTTAAAAATAGAACAGAAACAAGAAAAATAGACCTTGCAGGTGTGTGAAAATAATAGTTACTTTGCGCCTGTGAAATTTTGGCATTTGTGTGCGATGGGAATATCACGCATTTGCTTTTATTAATTAAAAAGAGAATTTAGAAATGAACAAGAGATTATTTTATTATCTGTTTGCTGTATTGTGTACAGTGACATTGTTTACATCTTGTAGTGATGACGATGGTGATGATACTCCGACAGTTATTCCTATTGAGCAAGAGATGGCAGGTGATTATAAAGGGACAATGGATGTATATTATGTTGGCGTGCCAGATCCAATAGCTTCCGGTTTATCCCAAAAAGTCTATGTAACTAAGGCTTCTGATACTGCTGTTAAATTAGAATTGAGAGATTTTGTTTTCTTTTTAGGTAGTGAGGAACTTAATCTTGGTACTATTGCTGTGGAAAACTGTCCTGTAACGGTAGAAGGTACTTCTTATAAGTTTTCTGGTAATCAAAAGATGACTCTTTTAGTAGGAGACTGTGATGTAGCGGTTTCCGGTACTATTGGTAGTGGAAATCTTGCAATGATTGTCGACGTTAAAGTTGGTGGTGGAACATTGCAGGTTAAGGTTGATTATAAGGGAACTAAGTTGGCTGGAACAGAAAGTACTGAGGCTAAAATTTTGAGTTTTACTTTTGATAAATCTGTTGAAGCTAATGCTGTCGTTTTTTCAGAACCAATAGTCAATGAAGAAGACGGGACTATTGTTTTTGAGGTTTTAAAAGATGTAACAACAGATGATTTGAAGAAATTGGTGCCTACTATTGAAGTTTCTGCTAAAGCAACTGTAACACCTGCAAGTGGTGCAACTGTGGATTTTTCTTCAAATAAGGCTATTTTTACTGTCGTAGCTGAAGATGGAAGTTCTAAAATTTATACGGCTTCTATTTCAGGACGTGCTTTTGTAGTTAGTTATGATTTTGAAGAGTGGGATCCTGTTACACATAAACCGATGTTTGGGGATGAGGAAACCTTTACTACTCCAACAGGATGGTGTACAAGTAATTATGGCATAGTAGAAATGGGAATGTTTAAACCTATGTTAGGAGTAAGTGGTTGGTTAGTTACTGAAGAAAGTGAAGGTCATAATGGTAAGAGTGCATTACTTAGAACTATAAATTCCAAAGGTGGTGTTGGAGGTTTGATACCTACAATAACAACAGGCTCTCTATTTCTAGGGACATGGAGTACTAATGCGGGTAATACTCTGAATAGTACAAAATTTGGTAATCAATTTAATAATTCTTTAGGAAGACCAGTTGCAGTAAAGGGATGGTATAAATATGAATCAGGTAAGGATTTCTATACATGTGAATCAGATGCAACTGATAAAGCTACCATAGATGTATCTAAAGGTGAATATGCTGATCAATATTCTATAAAGGTATCTTTATATACTACAGAAGAATATGATGAGACTGGTTTTTCAGATTATCTGACAGGAGAATCTGGTGATAATAATTTTTATACTTCTAGTCGTGTTGTAGCAAAAGGAGGAGTTGAAGGAGGAAGTACTGACGGACAATGGAAAGAATTTACTATAACTTTAGATTATGGTGACGCAGAGTTTGATATAAATCAGAAATATCGTTTTGCTATTGTTTGTTCATCTAGTAAAGAAGGAGATAAATTTTGGGGAGCTCCAGAGAGTAAATTATGGGTAGATGATATAGAAGTAATATATAAAAAATAAATCAATTCATATCTTATTAAAAAAGCCGGAATGTAGAATGCATTCCGGCTTTTTTAATAAGATAATGTGTACCCTATCGGCACGGCTTTTTCATTTAAGCTTTGAATTAGTCGTTCGATTCCCCCATCCATGCCAATGCGGCATGAGAGGAATTCCCGTTATTGGTAATCACTGATTTACGAATATCTCAAATCTGAATTTTTCTCCTTTTTGAGCCAGAAAATACAACACGTTAGTGAAGCTTACTGATAGCCCCTTATTATCTCAGCCGTGCATGAATAGTCTG
>ERZ840371.2942-NODE-2942-length-14569-cov-3.109067_pt1 | contig 14569 bp, 10 predicted proteins | sample MGYA00519937_ERZ840371 | MGnify/ENA primary metagenome ERZ840371 (study PRJEB31850, sample SAMEA3708873) | human gut metagenome | biome: human gut; feature: human-associated habitat; material: faeces | place: China | collected 2014 ... | reverse complement strand
GGTTGCGGCAAAGGAAGTTGAGGATTATGTTTGTCGTTTGGCACAACTTGCCCGTGCCGCAGGAATACATTTGATTATCGCAACACAAAGACCGTCTGTTGATGTCATTACAGGTCTTATCAAAGCAAATATACCGTCAAGAATTGCTTTTGCGGTATCGAGCCAAGTGGACAGCCGTACAATACTTGATAAGGGCGGTGCGGAAAAATTGCTTGGTATGGGTGATATGTTGTATCATCCCGCAGGTGCAAGAGCCGCAACAAGAGTTCAGGGTGCATTTGTTTCAGACCCTGAAATTGAGTCGGTACTTGAATTTATAAAAGAAAATGTAGGCGAAACTCATTACAGTGAGGATTTGGAAGAAGAAATAGAACGTCACGCAACAGGTGAAAACGGTGTTACACCTGATGTTGAAGATGACGGTGACGCACTTCTTCCGGAGGCTATTGAACTTGCTATGAGTTTAGGCAAAATATCAACATCTATGGTACAGCGCCGTTTGGGTGTGGGTTATTCAAGAGCCGGACGTATCATAGATCAAATGGAGGCAAGAGGGATAATATCAGGTGCAAACGGCTCAAAGCCAAGAGATGTGCTTGTGAGCCATGCCGATTTATCACGACCGGAGAATGAAGAATATGAAGAAGGTTGATTTTCTTCCTGTTTCAAAGGAAGATATGGATAAAAGAGGTTGGAAACAACTTGACTTTTTATATATTGTCGGAGATGCGTATGTAGACCATCCGAGTTTTGGACATGCCATAATATCACGCGTGCTTGAAAGCCACGGATATAAGGTAGGTATAGTTGCCTTGCCTGATTGGCATAAAGTAGACGATTTTGTACGAATGGGACGACCTAAACTCGGAGTGCTTGTATCGGCAGGAAATATTGACAGTATGGTAAATCACTATACTGCCGCTAAAAAACGCAGACATGACGATATGTATGCACCCGGCGGAAAGGGCGGTATGCGTCCGGATAGAGCAACACTTGTGTATTGTAACAGAATTAAAGAGGCTTTCGGCTCTGATATGCCGATACTTATCGGCGGAGTTGAGGCAAGTCTTAGAAGATTTGCTCATTATGATTATTGGGATGATAGTATCAGACCGAGTATTCTTATTGATTCAAAAGCTGATTTACTTACTTTCGGTATGGGCGAAAAGCAAACCGTTGAAATTGCTAAAAGACTTGACAACGGCGAAAATATTGCCGATATGCGCGATATTTTAGGTACATGCTATATTTGCCCGAATAATGAAACACCATATGACGGTGTTGAAGTGCCAAGCTTTGATAATGTGGTTAACAGTAAAAAAGAATACGCTAAATCTTGCAGAATAGAGCAGGATGAGCAAGACCATATTCGCGGCAGACTCATTAAGCAAAAGCACGGCAAAATTATGCTTGTTCAAAATAAGCCAATGCCACCGCTTACGCAAAGTGAACTTGATAAAGTATATTCATTGCCATATGCAAGGGCATATCACCCGTCTTATGAAAAACTCGGCGGAGTTCCGGGAATAAAGGAAGTTGAGTTTTCAATCACTCATAACCGCGGATGTTTCGGTGCTTGTAATTTTTGCTCAATTGCATTTCACCAAGGAAGATATGTTACATCACGCTCTAAAAAAAGTATTATTGCCGAAGCCGAAAAACTTACTCATATGCCTGGATTTAAAGGCTACATACACGATGTAGGCGGGCCTACCGCAAATTTCAGAAAACCATCTTGCACTTTTCAGGAGAAACACGGGCTTTGCAAGGGTAAAAAGTGCCTTGCGCCTAAACCTTGCAAAAATTTAAGTGTTGACCACAGTGAGTATCTTGATATTTTGCGCCAAGTTCGCTCACTTCCAAAAGTTAAAAAAGTGTTTATAAGAAGCGGTATCAGGTATGATTATTTGCTTGAAGATAAAGACGATACATTTTTTAAAGAGTTAGTTGAGCATCATGTTTCAGGCCAATTGAAAGTTGCGCCGGAGCATTGCAGTGCATCTGTACTTGATAAGATGGGAAAGCCGCATATTGAAGCTTATATCAAGTTTTCGCGCAGGTATTTTGAATATACCGGAGAAATAAATAAAGAGCAATATCTTGTTCCTTATCTTATGTCATCACATCCGGGTTCAACACTTGATGATGCAATTGAGCTTGCATTGTTTTTAAAGAAAAATCATATCAGGCCGGAGCAAGTGCAGGATTTTTATCCGACTCCGGGTACAATTTCAACCTGTATGTTTTATACGGAACTTGACCCATATACTATGGAAAGCGTATATGTTGCAAAAAGCGAGCATGATAAAGCACTTCAAAGGGCATTACTTCAATACTTTAATCCTAAAAATCAAAGGCTTGTTGAAAAAGCGTTAAGAAAAGCTAAAAGATATGATTTAATAGGATATGACAATAAATGTTTAATCAAGCCTGCAAAACCGTCACATTCAGTTAATCAAAACGGCAGAAATCAGAACAGAAACTTTAATAAAAGCAAAAAATATTCTATGTCAGGTAAGGGCAAAAGAAAATGAATTCATCACACAGACAAGCGTCAATAATTATCGGTATCGGGCTTATTGTTGTTTCAATAGTTCTGGTTATTTACGCATTTAAATTGCCTAAAGTCAATAATATTGAATTAGAAGATTACAGCAGTTCGGCTGTTACATCGGCCGCTTCATCAATTAGCTCAACCAATGATAATTCGACTGCTTTAGAAAAGCAAAATTCAGTTGTTGATAAAACTACGGTTATTAACGAAACACAGTCACAGCAAAGTGTTTTTTCAACTAATGTGGAATATCCAATAAACCTAAATTCCTGTTCGCTTGAAGAATTGACTACTATTGACGGTATCGGTGAAACAAAGGCGCAGGCAATTTTGGATTATCGTGATTACCTTGGCGGATACACAAGTGTGTCACAATTAAAGGATATAAAAGGTATCGGCGATGCAACTTTTGCTAAAATTGAGCCTTATGTAACAGTATGACAGAAGATTTGAAAATTGTAATTGATAAAATATTCAATTCGCTTTTTACTAAGAGATGTGAACTTTGCGGTGAAGTGATTGAGTTTGATAAAGTGGTTTGCGATAATTGTAAAACTGCCGAGAAAAACGAACCGCCGTATTGTATCAGCTGCGGATTAAACAAGAAAAGTTGCACCTGTGATAAGCATAAAAATGAATATAAGCAGATAGTAGCGCCTTATATTTATGATGAAAATCTGAAAAGGGGAATAAATCATTTCAAAAGTTCGTATATGCCTTTTCTTTCAAAACGCTATGCAAAGGATATGGCAGAATGTATCAGTAAAAGTTATAATGTTGATTTTGATATGATTACATATATTCCTATGACTAAAAAAGATTTTAGAAAAAGAGATTATAATCAGTCGTATCTGCTTGCAAAAGAAATTTCCGATATTCTTAACATTCGATTAGAGGATTTGCTTATAAAAGTGCGTAAAACAAAATCTCAAAAATCATTATCTGCCCGTGAAAGGAAAGTAAATGTTTACGGTGCATTTGATGTTAAAGATAAAGAAATTGTTATAGGTAAAAATATACTGCTTATTGATGATTTGAAAACAACAGGTTCGACTTTAAACGAGTGTGCAAAAATGCTGAATATTTACGGTGCCTCAGGCGTGTGGAGTGCAACAATTGCCATTGCACCGGAAAAGAAAAAGAGGTAAGATTATGAAAAAAATATTATCATTACTTTTAGTGCTTTTATTTACTTTTCTTTGTGCGTGCAGTGCACAGTCAAAGGAAAGCAATCAACTTGCCACAAAAATCGACGGATTGATTGAAGATACTGAAATCGAATGGAACAGTGAAGATAAGGTTGTTGTATCTTTTGATGAGCATACGGTTAATAATATTGTAGTTAACCTTAGAAAGCCTATGTCAGCACCGATTAAAATATTTGACGGTGATAATCTTATTTATCAGCAGAATAATAACAGTACATATAAATATTGTGCTTTTGCACCTGTAAAAACATCTTCGCTTAGTATAGAGATAGAGAGCGGCAAATCAAATGTTAAATCAATATCTGTTTATGAAAATGATAATGAACCTTATGATGATTTCAGGGTGACTTCATATATTGTTGCAGATGAAATTCAAAACATTGATGATTTAAAATCTTATACATTTGATACGATTACCGATGTCATACTTTTCTCTTGTGTTAATTTTAATACAGACGGCGAAGTTCAGTATAATGATAGTGAAGATATTTCCGGCAGAAAAATGCTTAAAACTGCGCTTAAAAACTTAAAGACGGTTATCGGTGACAGAGATGTTAATATATATGTTAATATTTTAGGCCCGAATGCCGACGACGGTGTTGATGATTGGAAATCACAAATGGAAAACAAAGCCCAAAAGCATACCAAGGCATTTGAAAACAGTACTTTGACTTCAAAAATTTCAGACTTACTTGAAGATTATAATTTGGACGGTGTATTTTTTGACTATGAATATCCTATAAAAGCTAAGTATTGGAAAGCTTTTAGTGATTTTATTGTAAGTCTTGATTCTGAATTGGGTGATAAAAAAATCGGCTTGGCAATGGCGGATTGGGATATTGGACTAAGTAAAGATGCTATACAGTGCGTTGATATGGTTGAAATGATGGAATATGATTTATTTGATGACAACGGTGACCATTCATCATTTGATACTGCACAAAAAGGTATTCAAAAGTTTATCGATGCCGGGTTTGACAGTAAAGTGCTTGATTTGGGCATTCCGTTTTACGGCAGACCTGTTGATAAAGGCGAATTTTGGTACGATTACAGCGATTATTCCGATGTACTCGGAAAGTATTCAAATAAAACTGAAATAGATGGTAATGATGTATATTTCAATTCATTTCAACTTGTTTATGATAAAACAGCACTTGCAATTGATTATAATATCGGCGGTGTAATGGTGTTTAGATATGCGTGTGATGATTTAAACCATAAAGATTTATCACTTTTTACATCTATTTCACAATGTATAAATGATAGAAACAACTAATTTAAAAGCAGACTTTTGGTATTTTTCCAAAATGTCTGCTTTTTTAAAATTTAATAATTTATTTACTTTTTTCTGTCTGTTTTTTAGCTTTTCCGTGTTAATATCTTGCCTTGGAAAAGGTAAGGTGATATTATGACAAAGAAAAAAGGCTATAAACTGACTATTATTTTTGGTGCATTTCTTTTCTTTATATATATTATGTCTACAATCCCTTTCGGCAGTGATGATTGGGCTTGGGGCACAAGTGTCGGAATGGAAAGGCTTGCGTCGCATTTCGCAGGATATAACGGACGGTATCTCGGAAATCTGCTGATAATATTCTTAACTAAAAATGCATTTATTAAAACAATAGGAATGGCGGTTATTTCGTTTGCAGTCGTTTTGTTAATTTATGAATATATTGGCAAGGATAGGTTTTTATATTTTCTGTTTCCTTTGCTGTTGCTGTTTTTTATGCCGGCAAATGTGTTTAGGCAAACTATGGCTTGGGCTTCAGGTTTGGCAAATTATATTCCGCCGGTTATAGCTATTTTACTTTATCTTAATATAGTTAAAAACATATTTTCGCAGGACAAGCCTGTATACAGTAAAATCTTAATTCCTTTTTCTTTTGCAATCGGTATTTGCGGAAATCTTTTTATGGAGCATAATACCATTTTAAATATTACTTTATCTTTAGCAATAATTATTTATTCATATATTAAGTTTAAAAGTGTATTTGCAGTTCATATTTCAAATTTTTTGGGAAATGTTATTGGCTTTTTAATAATGTTTTCCAATTCGGCTTACGGTATTATTTCATCCGGCAAAGACTCATATAGAAGTATGGCAGGGGATAGTAGTAATAATTTTACTTGGATTTTAAAAAGTATTGATACTGTATGTTCAAGGTTTATTGAAAGTAATGTTATATTAAATATCATTATTTCTTTTTTGCTGTTTGTAATAGTTTTAAATGTTAAAAATAAAAAGAAAAGATGCTTGCTTTTTTCTTTAGCTACATTTAATGTTTGTATTTCGCTTCTTGTTTTGTTAAAGGAATTTAATGTGTTTTCCAAAGAAATATTTTCTTTGCCTTTGGTTATCGCCATAAGATTTATTGCTGAAATCTTATTTGTATGTAATTTAGCTTTAATTCCTTTATTTGCTGTTAAAGATAAAAATAAGATGTTCAAAATGCTTGTCCCGGTATTTGCTGTATGCGTGAATGTTACACCTCTGCTCATTGTTACACCCGTAACCGGCAGATGCTTTTATTCGGCATATGTTATGATGATAATATATAGCTGTGAATTGTTAATATTTATTATTCAAAACTTTGTACATGACAAAAATGTTATTAAAGGTCTTTATATTTTAGTTATTATCGCCTTGTGTGCAAGTTGCGTATTTTATGCTGTTAAATATACACAAATAAAGCACTTCGAAGATGAAAGAAACAGTTTTATAATTTCGCAAATTGAAAGTGGAAATAAAACTGTATATCTTCCGCATTTTCCAAAAGAACTTGAATCTTATACAGAGGGAACTACACCGCGATTGTTTAGGTGGTATGGTATTTGGGAAAACAGGTATAAGGAATTTTATAACATTGATAATGATATTTCAGTTCAACCGATTAGCTATAACGCATACCGCCACATTGTTAAAGCCAAATGATTTTATGTAAGGTATGGATTAACCATACCTATTAAAAATCAAGCTATTCTGATAACAGACAGATTTGTTCCGACAGTAGGAGATGCACCTGTTATGGTTCCCGAAACAACTCTTACAGAAACGGTTGATGTTGTATTTGCCGGCACATAAACAATATATTTTCCTTGTGCAGTTGCTGTGTCACCGTTTAATACATTTTGTGTGTTGGTGTCTACCGAACCGTTTATGGCAATTCCGATAGTAGCAGCATTATTTGTACCTGTAACTTGGTAACTGATAAGATATGCTCTTCCGTTTCTACCGCCTGAAAGTGTGATTACACCGTTATTGTTAATTATATCAGCTTTATCGGTGTTTAATTGCTCGATTGGAAATGCAATGTTTTCACCGGCAGCAAATGTTGCTCCGGTGGCTGAATTATTGATGAATTGTGCATATGATGTGGTTGGTGCAACTGTCGGTACTTCAGGTTCAGGCGGGAATGGCGGAATAGGTGGAAAAGGAGGCTGCGGACGAGGAGGACAAACATAATAAGGTACTATGCGCTCTACGATTCTTACTTTGCAATCGTCTTGGCAGCAACTGCTTGTTTGGGTGTATATGCTTGTGTCTATATTTCTGATGTTTCTGTTATTGCAACTCATAAATATCAATTCCTTTCATATATTCGGTTTAACAACCGTATTATATATTATGAAAAAAATTAAAAAACGACAAAAAGGTATTGAAAATATTTATTCTTTATGTTACTATATGCAAGACTTAAATACGCGGGTATGGTGGAATTGGCAGACACGCAAGATTTAGGATCTTGTGGGCGACCGTGCAGGTTCAAGTCCTGTTACCCGCACCAAAAAAAGAGCTGTTTCAAACGAAACAGCTCTTTTTTGGTAAAGTCTACCAGTTAATATTATATCTAATTATTTCCAGCTCTGAATTATTGCAGGGTTATCAAATATTTCGTCAAGTTTTCTCATAAACGGAACTACATCGCCATAGTCAAGTGCCCTGTGGTCTATTGCAATTGTAATAGGTAAAACGAGTCGAATTTCAATTTTGTCATTTCCGTTTTCATCTGTTACAACAATTGGCTTTTTTTGTGCCGCGTTAATTGCAAAGGCAGTTGTTTGCGGAGGTATGATTTCAAGAAGAGCGCACAAGCCCTTTTGCTCACGGTAAACTGAACCGAGATTTGAAATTGTTGTTGTACCTTGCTCAATATCGTGCTTTGTTAAACGCTTGGTTATAGGGATTGAATAATAATCCTTTTTAGCCTGACCTGAAAGTGTCTTTACCTTATGCTTACCTGTTTTTGAACCTACAAGTCTGCGAATGGTTTGTAACACTTTACCTTGTTTGAGTCCTGTTAATGTGTTATCAAGTGATACTTCATACATAACTTCGTTCATATCTGAACCTTTAGCCCTCATTGAAGTGTTATTGATTGCCTCTGTCATTTGGGTGAGGGTTTTATTTCCCATATCGTGCATATTTACAGTCATCATTTCACCTGATGGTAAAATCATCGGCATTGAAATATCAATATGGTCAAAGTAAATGAGTTTACCTCTGACGAGTTTTCTGTTAAATTCAAGATGCGTGTTCATTTTCGGGGCGGCTTTTAAGCCTTCACAGATAATTTTAAGCATAACTGTGTTAATAGTAATTTTTTTGCTCTTATCTGTTACGCCTTCATTTAACTTTTTACACTCCTTAAAAAGTTGTGTAACATCTGCTTCGTATGTCAAAGTAGCGTGCGGAATTGTTTCCCAGCTTTCCGATGTCATATTTGATACGATTTTTCTTGCAATGCCGAAATGTTCTTCTTTAACTTTTGCCATTTGCTTCTCCTAATTATTCTTTAATTTTTGAAATGATTGATGCAACACCGTCTTTTATTGACTCTTTAGTTTCACTTAAATAATCTTTAAATTGTGTTTGCATTTCCTCACTTGTAAAAGGTTCTTCATTAAATCGCTTTTTGTATTCCAAAATCAAATGTGGCCTGAATTTTGGATGAGCTATTCTAATAAGAGCCTTGGCCCTCTCTTTCAGCGTTTTGCCTTTTAATTGTGCAATACCATATTCGGTAACAACATAGTTAACATCATTTCGCGGTGTTGTTACTGCACTACCCTCGGTAATAAGCGGTACTATTCGTGATATTAAACCTTTTTTAGCAGTGGAAGGCATAGCAATTATTGAACGCCCGCCTTTGCTCATGGTAGCACCCCTTACAAAGTCAACCTGCCCGCCGACAGCAGAGTATTGGTTAAGCCCTACTGTATCGGAAACTACCTGGCCTAAAAGGTCAATTTGCAGGCACGAATTTATTGAAACCATATTATCATTTTGAGCAATGACTGATGGATTGTTAACATAATTTATAGGGTGAAGCTCAACTGAAGGATTATTATTTATGTAATTGTTCAGCTTTTCCGAGCCGAATGCCGCACCCAATATAGTTCTGAATGGATTTTTGTTTTTCTTTTTATTATTGATTATACCGGCTTCGAGTAAATCTACAACTCCGTCGCCTACAAGCTCGCTGTGCAATCCTAAATCTTTTTTATCCCATAGTTGTGCGCATACTGCGTTGGGAATACCGCCTATGCCAAGTTGTAAGCAGTCGCCGTCTTTAATAAGTGATGCACAGTATTTTCCGATTTCCATTTCTGTTTCAGATATATCAACTGATTTTACTTCCGGTAACGGCTCGTTGCACTCAACAAAACAGGTGAAATCTCTAATGTGCATAAAACTGTTGCCAAATGTTCTGGGCATATATTTATTTACTTGGGCAATTATTATGTCGCAGTAATCGGCAGTTCCACGCGTGTAATCAACCGTTGTACCAAAAGAAACATATCCGTGTTCATCCGGCGGTGATACCATTACAATAGCAACTTTTGGGCAAATGTAATTTTTTATTAAATCAGGTATTTCGTAGAAATGTGATGTTGTAAATTCACTTACGCCTAAAGAAATTGCTTTGCGGTTACTTTGTGAAGCGAAAAGGCAATTTAATTTAAAATGACCTTTCATTTCAGGCCTACACCATGGTGAATCACCTAATGTTAACATACTTATTATTTCAACATCATGATAATTCTCGTAGTTTTCCACAAGCGCACGCTCGATGCCAAAAGGTTCACCGCAACCAAAACCGGTTACTACCTTGTCACCGTCGTGAATAAATTTTATTGCTTCATTTGCTGTTGTTAATTTGCTTTGGTAAATTTCTCTCCAATTATTCAATTTGTTACCTCTTAAATTAAAATTGAATTAGTTTTTTTAAACAATTAAGCTATATTGTATATAACTTTTATTTATGTTACAATATTTATAAAAGATTGTCAATTGCATATTATTATTTTTATATTTATTATTATAATAATAGACTCTTTTCGTTAAAATAAAAACTATTGTTGATTATTTATCTGAAAATATGTATAATACATTAGGTGATTGTTATGAATATAAATGTTACAGACTATTGTGCAAGCGGTAACGCTTCAATTGGTGTGATTGAAGCACTCAGAAATATTGAAAACGGTGATACTCTTGTTTTTCCGACAGGGGAGTATCATTTTTATAAAGATTTCAGCATACATAAGGTTTGCCATATGACTAATACGGATTCTTTTAAATCACCTGATAAGTATTTTGCGATTGAAATTGATGATAAAAAAGATATTATAATAGACGGTTGCAATTCAACTTTTGTTATCCACGGTGATATGTGCGCTTTTGCAATGTTTAATTGTGATAATATTAAGCTGAAAAATTTTACCGTCAGGTATAATTCACCAACCAATTTTGAAATGAAAGTTATAAAAAAGTCGCTTAATAAAATCACTTATAAAATACCACCTAAAAGCCTTTTTTATATTGAAAATAATAAGCTTGTGTTTTTTGAGCAAAGCCCATTTACCAAAAAGAATTATTACACATATAAAGCTAATGAGGAATGTGCCTGTAATGTTATTCATAGGGGAAATAGTGTATTCAGAACTTTGCTTTCACCTACTAAAACTGCAAAAAAGATTAAAAGAACCGATATAGATAAGGTTGAATGTTCCTATTTGATTTCACCAAGATTTAAGCTTGATGATGTGGTTGCAATGTCACGAAATACGCTTCGTGATAACTGCGGTTTGTTTTTTGATAGGTGTTCAAATATTGATTGCCAAAACATAACTGTAAATTATATGCACGGTTTTGGATGGCTTTCACAAATGTGTGAAAATTTGAATTTTGATAATGTTTCGTTTACTCCGGCAGAAGACTATAATGTTTCGTCTTTTGCCGATTGTATACATATTTGCGGTTGCAAAGGTTATGTGAATATTACTAATTCATATTTTGAGCATTCTCATGATGATGCAATAAATGTTCACGGTGCTTTTTTAAGGCTTAAAAAAATTATTGATACCAATACCGCAGAACTTGAATTCGTTCATCATCAGCAAGGTGGGTACAAAGCATTTTTTGCTGGTGATGAGGTTAAAATTTACCGCAGGTCTGATTTATCCGAACTTAAAGATATTTATACAGTTGAAAGTACGGATGATGATATTGATAATAAAACTGTAAAAGTGAAGTTTAAAGAGGCTTTGCCGCCGCTTAGACCTAATCAATTTGTATTTGAAAATATTACTTATAACCCCGAACTTACAATCAGCGGTTGCACATTTAATGCTATTCCTACAAGAGCAATACTTTGCACTACCGACAGGCCGTCAAAAATATTTGATAATAAATTTAAGAATATAAATATGCCTGATATATACATATCATGTGATTGTAATCATTGGTATGAAAGCGGACCGTGCAGAAATCTTGAGATATTTAATAATATATTTTCAAAAAAAGATTCGGTTAAAATTGAACCTATAAGCGTCAATAAACCGGTTAAAGATGTTCATAGGAACATTAAAATATATGATAATAAAATTGGAGAATAATTTATGAGCAAAAATATGATTATCGGCCAGTCAGGAGGGCCCACATCAGTAATAAATTCAAGCCTTGCAGGTGCAATTGAATATGCATTTTCCTGTGAAGAAATAGGAACGGTTTACGGTATGATAAACGGTATTCAGGGCTTTCTTGAAGAAAATATAATTAACCTTACCAAGCGTTTTAAAGGTAAGCCTTATGATATTAACAGACTTCGCTTAACACCGGCAATGTTCCTTGGCTCGTGCAGATATAAGCTTAACGATGATGAAGAAACATATTCACAAATTATAGATATGTTTAAAAAATATAATATTGGTTATTTTCTTTATATCGGCGGTAATGATTCAATGGATACGGTTGATAAACTTTCCAAATATACCGTAAGTCATAATATTGATATTAAAATTGTAGGTGTTCCTAAAACAATTGATAATGACCTTGTAGGAATTGACCATTCGCCCGGATTTGGCTCTGCCGCAAAGTATATTGCACTTGCCGTGAAAAATGTAGCATACGATACAAGTATTTACAGTATAAAAAGTGTTCATATTATCGAAGCAATGGGTAGAAATGCCGGTTGGCTTACTGCCGCTTCTGCTCTTGCTCGTGACGGTGACAGCGTTGCACCGCACCTTATTTATCTTCCTGAAATTCCTTTTTCAGTTGATAAGTTTGTTGATGATGTTAAGGGTAAGCTTGATGAATATAATTCCGTTATAGTTGTAGTCAGCGAAGGAATCAAAGATGAAAATGGGGAGTATATCAGTGCAAGAGGGGATAAAGTAGATAAATTCGGACATGTTATGCTTAGCGGTACGGGTGCATACCTTAAATCTGTTGTTGAGGAAAGAATAGGTTGTAAGGTTCGTGCATTAGAACCAAGCGTACTTCAAAGAAGTGCCGGCCATACAGCGTCAATGACTGATGTTACCGAAGCGTATAATTTAGGCGTGGTAGCTGTAAAAGCAGCACTTGACGGCAAAACCGGTGTATTTTCCACTCTTCGCAGAATCAGCGATTTGCCTTACACTGTCGATTATTATACAGAACAGGTAAGCGTGGTTGCCAATAACGAAAAGCTTGTACCGAGAAGTTGGATTAACGAGCAGGGTAATGATGTTACAAATAAAATGATTGAATATCTTTCACCTCTTGTTAAAGGTGTGCCGCAAGTACCTTACAGAAACGGTTTACCTGATTATATCGGCCTTTCACATCTTGATGTTAAAAAGCAAAAATATTCTGATTGATTAAAAAACGGAGCTGTTTACATACAGCTCCGTTTTGCTTAATATTCAACTTTAAAACCTTCTTCAGCCTCTGCAACTTTCAGCATTATTGCACATTCAATGCGCTTTCTGTGAAGTTCACAGCCGAAGTCGTATACACCGTTTACACTTCCCGTTGTATGGTATGCGTTAGCGGCACATCCGCCTGAACAGTATAATTTTGCAAAGCAATCTTTACATTCCTTATGTGAATATACATTGCATTCTTCAAATTGCTCAAGCACCTTTTTATTTGTAACACCTTTCCATATATCGCCGAGCAGAAATTTTTCATCGCCTACAAATTGGTGGCAAGGGTAAAGTTCGCCGCTTGGTGTGACAGCCATATATTCTGTGCCTACGCCACAGCCCGATACTCTTTTTACAATGCAAGGCCCTGCGTCAAGGTCAATCATATAGTGATAGAAAGTAAAGCCTTTACCGTTTCTGTATCTTTTTAGCATTTCATCAGCTAAAATCTGATATTGTTCCTTTAAAATCGGCAAATCTTCTTCTTTTAAAGCATATGCTTCTTTTGGGTCTGATACAACAGGTTCAATGGAAAGTTCCTTAAACCCTAAATCTGCCATATGTATAATGTCTTTTGCAAAGTCAAGATTGTTTCTTGTATATGTGCCGCGCATATAATAATCTTTTTGATTTCGTGAGTCGGCAAATTTCTTGAACTTGTCAACAATCAAATCATACGAGCCTTTACCGTTTCTCGATACTCTCATAAGGTCATTTGTACTCTTTCTTCCGTCAAGTGAAAGTACAACATTTCCCATTTCTTTATTGCAAAAGTTGATTACATCATCATTGATTAAAAGTCCGTTTGTAGTAAGTGTAAATCTGAAATTTTTGTTATACTTCTTTTCCTGCTCTCTTCCGTATTTCACAAGTTCTTTGCAAACTTCCCAATTAAGTAACGGTTCGCCGCCGAAAAAGTCAACTTCAAGGTTACGCCTTGTACCTGATTGTTCAATTAAAAAATCAAGTGCTCTTTTACCTGTTTCAAGGCTCATTAAACCTTTTGGGCCGTCATATTCACCCTTACCGGCAAAGCAGTATTTGCAAGCCAAGTTGCAATCGTGTGCAACGTGCAGGCATATGGCTTTTACTACACCTTGCCTTTTTTTAAATTGCTTTGCAGTTTGCTCAAATGTATCTTCTGCAAAAAGTCTGCCGTCTGCTTTAAGTGCTTTTATATCTTCAAAGCAAAGGTCGATATCATTTTCGCTTACATCTTCGTCATTCTTATATTTTTCTAATATATATTTTTTTATTTCGTCTTTTGTATGGCTTTCATACATTGTTATAATATCATATGTGGCTTCATCAACAGAGTGTACGCATCCGCTGTTTTGGTCAAGTATAATATTATAACCGTTCATTTTATATGCGTGTATCATCAAATTACTCCATAGTTTTATTTCAATGAAAAAGGTGGGACAAATGCCCACCTAAATTTCATTTATTTACTTCTTAAGCTGTTCGCATTTCTGGTTAGCAACTGAACAAGAAGTTTTACTTGCTGATTGGCAAGATGTTTGGCATTCGCCGCAACCGCCTTTTTTCACTGTCTTGTTCAGAGTCTGTGTATTCAATGTTTTAATGTGTTTCATTGTAATATCCTCCT
>ERZ840371.2931-NODE-2931-length-14626-cov-5.237527_pt1 | contig 14626 bp, 9 predicted proteins | sample MGYA00519937_ERZ840371 | MGnify/ENA primary metagenome ERZ840371 (study PRJEB31850, sample SAMEA3708873) | human gut metagenome | biome: human gut; feature: human-associated habitat; material: faeces | place: China | collected 2014 ... | reverse complement strand
TGCTTCATTTTATCACCTCATAAAAACGAACTAATTAAAGTTACAAGATACTAGGGAATTGGTCGGTTGTTCACCCAACCACTTGGACAACTGGCTAAAAAGAGAGGTCGAGTTCGGATCGTATGAAAATCCTAGGCCAGAAAAATTATCAATCAGACGGTCTTTGAGAGCCTTCTCAAATTTTGTAAATCCGAATAGCGGCTTAATTTCTGAAAAATCAAACTTTACGACGGAATAAGTCCTTTCTTCTTTCCATAGCTTTTCGATCTCTAAACCGCAAAAATCCTCCAACCCGTTTTTGAACAAAGTCTCAAATGTGGAGATAAGGAGAGATTTCCCGAACCTTCGTGGGCGGACTAACAAATATTTCCGCCGCTGAGAAGCCAAATCGAAAATCAATCTTGTTTTGTCAACGTAAATCTGATTCGTTTTGCGCAAACCACGGAAGCTCGATGTTCCTAAAGATAAATTTTGTAAGACGTTGCTTACCATTTGCTAACCAGCCGAATCCAATCGCTAATTTCAATTTTAAAGGCCTAGCTCTTTCCTATGCATTGCCCAGTGAAGGTTAGGTAATGGCGCACATGTTCAATATTATTTAACATCGATGTGAAATATTATTGAATATCGGGTTAGCTGACTTAGTGCTCATTGACACACAAGGCGCTCAAACCCAATGACTAGCACCTATTCCAACCAAGTTTGCAAGCGAAAAATCGGCGCACCCATTCAAAAACGGATGCGCCGATTCGATTTTTCTTTAGCTGCCGTTAGACATTCTCAGTCGTGGTCTTCTCCACTGCTTCCTGCGCCAAAGACTCTTCTTTCTTTCCTCGGAATTTCCTTCCTAGTGCGGCGGCCTTAGTCTTCACCCATGCGACAGCTGAAGTGAGCGGACTGTTCTTCACGTGAACCTCTTGAAGCTCTACAGGGGAACGTTCCTCAATCTTTCGGCAAATGTCTTCAATGGCGCTGAGGTAGGCTTTGTAGTTATCCAGGTAGAAAGCCAAAGCCTTGGAGAAGTTAGAACCGAGCATTCCGCTTAAGAACAGTCTTGAAACTTCTTTGTACTCCGTGAGTGACTTCTGAAAGCGGACAAAAACCAGACGTTCCTCCGCAGACATTCTCTTGAGTTCCGTCAGGAACGCATGCTGTGCACAAGGCTGGTAGTACCAGATGTACATCAGATCCAAAGAAATCACGATGCATTCGATTTCCATGGACTTGGAGCGCTCGGAAATCACACGGATGAAATCTGCCGGACGAGACATTAAAGAGAGGATGTCTTTTTTCGGGAAAGCCAGCTCCATGCGCTCAAAGCAGCTGAAAAGCGCCTTGGTCGACATACGGAAGTCGGACGTGCGGAGACGGTAGTTGTTCCGGCGATCCGCCACACTCTCAATCACACCTGCCACCGTATCAGAAGCGAACTTAGAAACGATCGCAGCCGCCGGCACCAGAATCGCCGCTGCGGGCATTCCGGTAATGATCGGCAGAATCATTGCGAGAATCACGTTGTATACCATCGCCACCGGAATCGCCAAAATGCTTCGGAATAAGTTTCCTACAACGGCGGTCTTCGGGAATCCTCGGAAAATATTATGGGAGGAAATATAAAGGCCGTTGGCTAGAGCGATGATCGAGAACACCAGCAACGGCGCCTTATCCACCGTAATCCCGAGGATGTGACCTAAAAGAACATTGCGGGTAAAGCCTTCAAGAAGCACAACCGACATACCGGTGTACATCAAAGAGTCACTGACGCGAGACCAGTTAATCAGAGACTTCCAATCGATACGGGCGCCCTTTTGGAAACCTCCGCCGGCGATAACCGCCTGAATAATATTGCGGATACCGGTAATACTGAACCAAATCAAAGCACCGAACCAAGCCAGCACCCACCAATTCTGAGTAAGCATAAAGGTGAGGAACGCCGGCAGGAAGCCGATCGTGACCTTAATAATGTTCAGGATTGTCGTATTGGTATACGAAAAGCCGGTCTTTTCTTTCTTTTCCTTGGTTTCGTCAGTCACAAGGCCGTTAGTGTTGCCGCGAGTGATGCCGCCGAGAGAAACCACGTTGCAGTTATTCGTTGTGACTTCTGCATTGGCGTAGGTAGCAACCCACTCCCTGGAATGTTTCATTCCGAACTTAGCAAAGCCTAAGTTCTTGCGAACCCATCTCACAAAGGGAGAAACTTCCTCAGGTTCGGAATAAACGTCAATACATTTAACCGGAACGTGCAGAGGAATTTGGAAAGATTCATCGCTTTCCTTTTCAATCATCTTCTGCGCACTGCGCGGAAGCGTGTCGGGTACGGCAAAGCCCATTCCGAACCGCGTTCCCAAGATGGTCGTAGAGTCGGATCCAAACCGGCTGCCCAGCGGCTGGTTGGCATAAAAACTCAGGATGCGCGGAATGTTCTCGAGAAACTCATTAAAGAGAGCACTTCGTTCCGGGTCTTGAGCAATCTCCGGACGCTGACGCATTTCTTGAATAATTCTTTTGAGTTCAATCGCATTGTGTCGGTTAATCGCCTGCTGCAGCTGGTTGATCTCGTTCATGTGTTTCACACGCCCGAGCTCTCGCTCCTTCATGTTGAGGATTTCCAGATGCGAAATCCTGCCTTCGCCGAGCCAAAGGAGTTCTAAAACATCTGCATCTGTCAGCTTTCCTGTCAGAAGCGTGATTCGCGACGACGGACGGATATGCATCAGACGTGAAAGCAGACCCTGGACGTCGATCTTAAGCAAATCCGGACGGTTATCATCCGCCGGTTCGGACAGCGACGGAATTTCAGGATTACGAGACGGACGAAGCCAGCGCTGATAAAGCACGACAGAAGTCAATTCATCCAGTTTTTTCAGTCGTTCCTGAAGGACGTCTTGATCCTCAGCGGAAGCATTTTTTAGTTCCTGCCTGACCCTTTCGGCTTCAGCTTCAACAAGCGGAAGCAGTTTGGAGTGCACAAATTCAGAGAGACGAATCAGCGTGGTTTGACCCATTCCGACGTAGTCGTCAAATTCTTTTTCTGACAGGGGAGGTACCTCAATGCCCCACTCCTTAGAGATTTCAGCAGCATGCTTGGCATTGAAAACTTTCAGCGTCTGAAGGACTTCTTCTCTAGCCCAGTCTTCAACCGCCCGGCCCTCCTGCATTAATGCTTCGGTTTCGGGCTCCTTTAAAAAGTCCAAAACCGACTTTGTATCCGTAAAGCCTTTCGGCGTCCAAAGGAATTCAACATAACGTCCATGGAATCGGGCTTTAAATTTAATGCCCAAACGAACCGAAATGCCCATGATGTGGGCAGCTTCATAAAGTTCGTAGACCACCTTCGGATCCACAAAGTTGTAGTAAACCACCGTCAGACGGCGAATCCCTTTCACACGAGCGTCCATCACCAGATAAGTCGGGTTCTTGCGACCCATGGTATTGGCATCGTGGACATGGTCGTCCATCGTTTTCTGATTCCACTCTTCCGGCATCTCCAGCAGGAAGAATTTAGAAAGGAAAGCACGCACAATGCGTGGATTGCCGGCCGCCACTTTCTGGAAATCGTGAATCAGACGGAGCTGCTCTTCTTCATTGCCGCGTGCGCGAACAATCTCCTTCATGAGCTGAATCAGCACTCGTGAAGTATTAAAACGGAATGGCGTTTGCGCACTGTACAGCACTTCTTCATGGAGCGTCTTAAGGGCAGAAAGTCTTGCCTCGACGCCCGTTCCGTCGTTTAATCGCTGCAAAAGGTTGACTTCAGCCATCGCCATTCGTTCTTCATGGGTGCTGACCATGTTTTGAATGCCGTGCGGATGCAGAGAGGTTCTAAAAGTCTCCTGCTCGGCAGAAGACACATTCCCGGAATCGATGACCTCGTTAATTTTGACGAGCAGATCTCGATCCTTCTTATCAAAACGTAATGACTGATTCACCTTGGACTCAAAAGTAATTATTCTTGTGAAAAGTTTCGATTTTACATAAGGTTAGCTTTTGCAGATGTAACCATGGGGCAAAATTCACCTGTCGTTTTCGACAATGCGTTCTCCGTTCGAGCTTTTCATTTCATGGGAACTTCACCAGCAGCCTAAAAAAGCATTAACCTTATCCTCTAAAAACTCGGACGGCGAAGCTTATACTGCGCTCGAATAAAGAATCACAAAAATCCTCATTCCCTCGATAATCAAATGGCTGGACTAGGCACTCTGATAAACGTATTCGCTATTACCATCGGCGGCATACTAGGCATTATTTTCGGAAACCGTTTGGCTGAAAACCATCAAAAGGCCTTAATCTCCGCGTGCGGGCTGTGCGTTATTTTCATTGGGATCGCAGGCAGCTTAGAGCAGATGTTCAGAATTAAGGACGGCGTAATTTTCACTTCCGGCGTCTTAGTTGTGGTTCTGAGCTATGCCGTCGGGACGCTTCTCGGGACGGTATTTGATCTGGAAGGAAAAATTGAAAAATTTGGAGAATTCCTGAAAAACAGAGCTCACAGAAATAATGACAACAACTTCGTCACCGCCTTTGTTGTTTCTTCGTTAACTGTATGTATTGGAGCCATGGCCGTAGTAGGAGCGGTGCAAGACGGTATCCACAACGATGTATCTATTCTCGCTGCTAAATCCATTTTGGACTTTGTCATAATCTTCATACTGACTGCATCGTTAGGTATCAGATGCGCTTTTTCTGCAATTCCCGTGGGACTTTTCCAGGGAAGTATTACGCTCCTTGCAGTGTTCATCGAACCTATTTTGACCACAAAGGCTCTTGAGTATCTTTCCATGACCGGATCAATGCTGATCTTTTGCGTTGGTATTAATTTGGTTTTTGGAAAGAAATTTGAGGTGGCCAACATGCTGCCGGTCTTGTTGATTGCTGTGTTGTTTGCCTATGTTCCTTCCTTTGACTGATTCGATCTCGGTGCCGTATCTAATCTGCAAGACGCCTTATTGAGGCTTTTTCCTGAAGGTTTTCAAGAAAACTACGGTTTCGGAACAAACCATCAATAGGCTTCCAGCCAGCCTTCTGCAGCATCCTGTTCACCAAAGAGGTTAGACGACTTTTTGCTTTCCTGCCGTTTCTTTGCCCTTTTTTCTTCGAGACTGCGCAGTAATACCGATCGGAACCACTGATGCGCTGGATCAAAATGCGTGCGGTCATGCCACAAAAACACCGGTGTCCAAGCCGGATCAGCAACCAAATTCTTTGGAAGAATGGTCAGCGGCAAATTGCCGATAAGTTCTTTCACAGATGATTCCGGCAGGCGCCCGATAAGATCGCACTGTGTGAGCATGTGCGGAACCGTTAAAAGATAAGGAGTATCAATGGCGATATTGCTCCCTTCCTCAAAACCTGAGGAGTCCGTAGTGATCTTGCCTTCTGAGTATCCGTACTTCACGGCAATAAAACGATAATTTTTTAGATCCGATCTTTTAAGCTGTTTGCCTTCTCTAAGTTTTATTGCCAAGGGATGCGTGTTCCTGACGACATACACATGGTCTGTGTTGTACAGCGTTTCGTAGTGAAATTTCTTTCCTAATTCCCTTAGCTTGAGGTTGGGCGGGGCATAAATGACGATATCAATGTTGCCCTTCTCCAGCGCCCACTGAAAATGCTCATGAAGTGAAATTATAGAAAGGCGAATATTCGGGGCCTGGGCATACAAATTCGCTAACGAAGGAACAATAAATCTAAGTGCCGCATTATCGATACAGCCGATACGGAAATCTTGCGTTAACTCCTTAGGAGAAAAAACTTTTGGACTCGGAAGACGATCAATGCGCATCAAAATAGATTGGATTTCGCCAATCAAGGAGTCCATCTTGGGTGTCGGCATCATTGCACGTCCGCTCTTTACAAACAACGGATCTTCGAAAATTTCACGGGCCTGGGCTAATAGGCGAAAACATGTCGCAGAGCCCTTTCCTAGGCGATTAGCCGTAGAAATAAGGTTGCGAGAATCGTAAAACTCAGCGAGAAATCTAAGCAATTCACTGTTTGGACGGTCTTGGGCCATATCGTTATCAATTTTGATGAGGATTTCTGTCAATTTTAATCAAATATGACAGGAAAACTCCTCTTTTCAAAGTGTAAAAATCACTCCAAAATTTCACTCAGAAGCACCCCAATGTTGACCAAGGAGAAACAATTATGCAAAAACTCTCAAGAAGGCAAATTCTCAAGGCAATCTCCGCTCTTCCGGCCGTCTCTCCGGCCACTTCCGTTCTTGCACAGGCTGCAAATCCCCAGCCTCAGGAATGGACGGGCTTTGCCATTTGCGATTCCTGCAACCATGTACCTTCCTGCGGAATTCAGTTCCAGGCACAGGGCAATAACATCATCAGTATTCAGAACTGGAAAGAAAATCCGCGTCACTGGCTCTGCTCTAAAGGCATGAGCACTCTGCAGCGCTTGTATAACCCGAATCGTCTGCTTTATCCGATGAAGCGTACGGCCCCCAAAGGCGCAGAAGATCCGGGCTGGGTTCGTATTACCTGGGATGAGGCTTACAAGACCATCGCTGCCAACATGCTCGCCGCCAAAAAGAAATACGGTCCCGAATCCGTCATGTTCTATGCAGGCGACCCGAAAGAACCGAGACCCTCTATTTATCGTTTGGCTCGTTATTTCGACTCTCCCACTTGGGCCACGGAATCCTCTGCCGCTTGCCGCTCCGGCTGCATGATGGCTGAACAGCTCAACTTCGGACAGCCGAACAACGGCGCAACTCCGACGAAAGATACTAAGGTTTACATGATCATGGCCACCAACGTTTGGGCTCAGCCCCTGGATTGGTGGGAAGCCATTAAGGCCGCAAAAGCACGTGGCTGCAAGATCATCACGGTTGATACCAGAAGAACCAAAGCCGCAGAAATCGCAGATATCCATTTGGCTCCGGCGATCGGTACGGACGCCGCCTTAGCTGCCGGCATCGCCCGCGTCCTGATCAAAGAAAACCTTATTAATAGGCCTTTCATTGATCAGTGGACACACGGTTTCGAAGAATACGCCAAGTACGTTGACCAGTTCACTCCTGAAAAGACTCAGGAAATCACCGGTGTACCTGCCGACAAAGTTGTCGCAGCCGCTCGCCTCTGGGCTCAGGGTCCGGGCTCCTTCACTCTGACGACTCAGTCTCTGTCTCACAACTCCAACGGCGTGAACAACACTCGCGGTCTGCTCCTGCTGCCAATCCTGATGGGTTACATCGACATCCCCGGCGGCGTTCCCTTCGGTCAGCCTCCCAAAGGCTTGTCCATGGCCGCCTTCGGTCTGCATCCTGCTATGGCCGACAAGAAATGGTGGAACTCCCCTGAAGTGAAAGCTCGCCGCTTAGATAAAGAGGAACTTCCGCTTTGGCATGACCTGCAGGATCAGACTAGCCCGAACAATCTGCCTGAATGGGTTCGCGACGGCAAGGTCAAAGTCTTCTGCGGCTGGGGCTTTAACGTCAACATCTGGCCGCAGCCTGATGTCTATAACGACGCTCTCTCGAAGTTAGATTTTGCTTTCGCAACAGATTACTTCCATCGCAAAGACAGCCACCGCAACATGGACATTATTCTGCCTGCTGCGATGAACTATGAACGCCATGCTCCTTTCGGCTGGTACGGCCCGAACATTGCCGTTCGGAAACCGATCAAACCGCTTGGAGAAGCTAAAGAAGACTGGCGTATTGCGCTGGAACTCGGTTGCATTATCGATAAACCTGAACACTTCTTTGACGGTGATCCCGAAAAGGCCCTCGACTTCATCCTTCATCAGTACGAAGGCGGCGACCTGGTCAAGTTCAGAGACGCGCTGCCTCAGATCAGCCGTATCCTGGCTCCCAAACCCGGCTTCAAGAAGTACGAAGACGGAAGACTGCGTCCGGACGGAAAACCCGGCTTCAACACGCTTTCCGGCAAGCTGGACTTCTTCTCTGATCGTGCGGCTAAATTCGGCTACCCCGGCCTCCCGGAATACAAACCGATGACCGAGCTCAGCAAAGAATTTGATCTTCGCCTCATGAACGGTTCTCGCAAACCGTACATCACACACAGCAAGACCCGTACGGACCAGCCCTATCTGATGGAAATCGAAGACTGCCTGCACGTCAACATCAACCCGAGGGATGCTGAGGCCAGAGGTATTAAGGAAGGCGATACCATCCTTATTACATCTCCCTACGGCGGACCAGTAGAAGCCAAAGCAGTGGTTTCTCTGATTGTTCCTGTCGGCACGATTGACGCTCAATACGGCTGGCTCGACAACCAGAATACCCAGAAACTCATGAACCGCGGCAATCGCGATCCGTTGTCCGGTTATCCGAGCTACTTCGAAAATCCCGTCCGTATTGAAAAGAAAGCCTAAGGAGATCGTCATGAGCAAATATGGAATCATTGTTAATGCTGACGACTGCGTCGGCTGCCACGCCTGCTTCGTCGCTTGTAAAGAAGAAAACCAAGTTGCGCCCGGTGTGAAGTGGAACCATTTGGAAAGACTTGAGCATCCGGCTGAAGAAGTCATCGAATACTTCCGCGTTTCCTGTATGCACTGCGAAAATCCCGCCTGCATGAAGGTCTGCCCGGTAAAAGCCGTTTACTTCGGACCGCACGGTGAAGTTCTGATCGACCAGAAGAAGTGCATCGGCTGCAAAGGCTGCTTAGCTGCCTGTCCGTACGGTGCGCCTAAATTCTCCGATCCGAACAAACAGTCCTACTACGGAGACCTCAAACCGCTCGGAGGAAGAAGCGCCAGCCCGACAGCTTGGACAACGCGTATCCCCGGAAAAGCCGAGCACTGCACTCTGTGCACGCATCGTACTTCCCAAGGACGCTTGCCTGCCTGCGTTGAAGTCTGCTCGACTAAGGCTTTGCAGTTAGTAGACTACGACAACCCGACTGATGCTCAGAAAGCCTTGATTGCTAAGGCCCAGATCATCAATAAGGATGCCGGCACTTCTCCGAAGATCCGCTTCATTTCTTCCATTACGGACTTTGGGGCTATGAAAGTTAAAGCCTGAGTTTGAATTGCGGTGCCGGAAGCGTGCGGCACCGCTTCGTGTCTCTTAGGGTATTTTTGGGGCGGGTCCGGGACCCGCCTTTTTTGTCTCAACTTTTCCAAAACAGTAAAATGGCTCGTGCCTCGAAAATAACAACCCGACTCGATGGATTTTCCAACTTTAGGTTTGAAGACTGCCGTCCTTATTTTCGATAAGACTAATTTTCGGGAGTCGTCACCTGCTTGTCTCTCAGTTTTCCCTAAGTCCGAATTAAAAAGCTCGCCCTGCGATCACTTAACTGATACAGTTCCTTGCAATGAAAAAATTCTGCGCAGTTTTTGTCCGCAGTCCCAAAGGATAAATATGAATTACCAAGAAATCACTCGAGAAGAATGCTCAGAAGCATTAGCTAAAATCATCACCGTCTTAAGTGAAATTATTCTCGACCCGCATGAGAATAAAACTTCCGTCTACCCCAAGGCTGCAGAAGCTTTTAACAGCATAGCCGATGAAGTCGGATTTAACGGCTCTCGCTTCGGCAACGTCGCTTTTAATGAAGACTTTGACCGTGATGCGGCTAAACTCTTTTACGGTGTCGGTGACACGACGATCGGAATGACACATTCTTTCTGGGCCGGCGGTCTGATTACCGTGACCGGAAAGAACACCCACGAAGCTTTTAAAACGTATCTCAGCAAAGGCCTTCAAAACACTTCCAACCTGCCTGATGACCACATCGCCGTCGAGCTTGCTTTCCTCGGCCATCTTTTAGCCGAAGACAAAATCGAAGAAGCCCAGCAGTTCGTTAAAAACGAAATCCTTGCCTGGTGGCCGACTGCAGAACAGAATATCGACAGCAAGACACAAAACTCCGGTATCAAGGCATTCTTCGCCTCTGTCACCGCCGCTTTAAAGTTTGTAGAAGCCCTGTAATTGCCCTGTGTGAACATGTTCACACGTACTTCCGACCGCCTTTTCTAAGGCGGTTTTTGCTTTAGTTTTCGAGTCTTTCTATCTTCGATTGACGATGATTGCAGGACTAAACTATTGGCAAATTCCAAGGAAAAATAATGTTAGCCGCCACAATACTTCATTCACTATCCGCGGTCTGCGTTTTACTCATCGTGATCGGCTTCGGTGTATTTCTCGCACGCAAGGGCTGGTTCGATGCGCCATCGCACCGCGGCATTGTGTCTAAACTCGTCAACGCCGCTCTGCCGTGCTTTCTGTTTTATTCCGTCATTTCTAAGTTTTCACACGGTGAACTTTATAACTTATTGAAGTTTGCAGGGCTTCCGTTCCTTACCGTTGGCCTGAATTTCTTGATCTCCATCCTCTTCATTAAGCTCGGTTGGGTTCGGCCTCACATGAAAGGAACATTCATTGCCGCGTTTACCGGCGCGACCGTTTTGTTCGTCGGCGTCCCCTTGGTACAGACAATGTACGGCTCGGACGGCATTCCTTATTTGCTCGTCTACTTCTTTGCCAACTGCGTCTTCATTTGGACCGTCGGCATCTTTAACATTCAGCTAGACGGTGCCCGCCGTGGAATGACAGAAGAACCTAAAATTTTTTCCATCCGCGGACTCAAGATGCTGCTCTCGCCGCCTTTGATGGGCTTCCTTATCGGTTTGATCGTTGTCCTCCTGTCGATTCCCGTCCCCAAGTTCATCGCTCAGTCAACGCATACAATCGGTCAATTAGCGACACCGCTGGCATTGGTCTTTGTCGGAATTACGGTTTGGCAAATTGGTTGTGAGAAACTCAAAAAACTCCCGAGAGAAGTCTGGCTGATTCTCCTCTCCTGCTACGTCATTCGCCCGATTACGATGTATTTGTGCACAATGTCTTTAGACATGGCCCCGCTCATGCGGAAGTGCTTCATCTTGGCTTCCGCGCTGCCGGTTTCTTCCGTCATTGCCGTGCTCTCTAAAGCCTACGGCGGGGACGAAGAATTTGCCTCTGAAGCCATCGGCGCAAGCACTGTTGCCATGATCTTCGTCCTACCCTTCCTATTGATTGCTGTTAACCTCGTCAACTGACTCCGGTTTGAAACGAATCACGAAGTCGGTGCCTTTACCGACTTCGGATTTGAGCGAAATGCTCCAGCCTAATGCCTCGGCTGCACGCTTTGAAATCGCCAGTCCCAACCCGAATCCCTGATAATGGCCGCGACCGCCTTGACCGGCCCTAAAACCGCGGTCAAAAACCTTTTCTCTATCTTCTTCTTTTATTCCGATCCCTGTATCACGAATGATGGCTTGATCTTCATCAACGATGACGGTCACCGAACCCTTGTCCGTGTAGTGAATAGAATTGAAGACGAGGTTATCGAAGATCGTTGCGCCAAGTACTTCGTTAAATGTCTGCTTGGGCATGTTCTTCATTTCGATAGAAAGCTTCAACCCTTTGTTTTCGGCTTTTTGTTTCCACGACTCTTTCAAGCCGGCAATGAGTTCGGGCATTGAGCAAAGCGCGTTGTTCTGACCTGTTCGAGCGCGTCCGATATTTAAGAAAACTTCCGCCATCCCTTTGATTCGAGAAGAGGCATTCTGTGCACGACGAATTAATGTTTTTTGACGGTCGTTGCCTTGAACCTGTTCATTGAGAAGTTCGAGACTCGTATCGATCACCGTCAGAGGAGTACGAACCTCGTGACTGACCTCGGTGGAAAACGCTCTTTCCTTCATCGCGAGGACTTTGAGTTTGGAAACCAACACTTTAAAAGAGCGTTCCAATTCTCCGATTTCGTTTTCCGGCCAGTGCCCTTTAAAGATTTCTTCCGTGTAGATTTTGCCGTTCTGAATCAACCCCTCGGCTCTTACCGCTTCCTTAGTCAGCTGTCCTAAAGGAGACAGCAGCTTGCGGCCCAAATACCAACCCACAAAAGAGCAAATCGCAATAAGAAGCAGGAATCCGACTACGCCGATTCGAAAAAGATGTCTCTCCCAAATCTCAAAATTGCCTTGATGACGCGTCAAAACATAACGCTTCCCGTTGATGATTTTGGTATAGGTATGAAGATCTTCGCCGTCCGTAAATTCCGTATATCCTTGCGGATTGTGTCTGAATAGGTTCGGGATCTCACGGCTGGGATCTCCTTCAATATAAAGGCGGGAAACCTGATCAAGACGCGGCGGCTTCCCCTGCAGGATATCTGCAGTCACAACAGTCTGCAGCATATCGTCCATCACAGATGCCATGAGCTTGCTCTCTGCCGTCTCTAAAACGTAAACCAACGTGATGGAATACAGAACCGCGCAGGCGGCTGCTATCACGCCGCAAAGCATTCCTAATGACTGTTTGAGCGAACGACCTTTTGTCATTCTTCCAGATCCTCTTTTGCGCGTACCGCCCAGCCGAATCCGTGACGCGTTTCAATCAGCGGCTCTTCAAAAGGCTTGTCTACGATTTTTCTAATTTGATAGATATGAGCTCTCAAATTATCCCCGGCCACTCGCTGGAAGCCCCAGATCTCGTCCTCAATTTCTTCACGAGAAACCACTTCTGGGCTTTTCTGCATCAAAAAGGCCAAAATCCGGAAAGCTGTCGGATTGAGTTTGAGCTCCGTATCTCCTCGAAAAACCCGCTTACTGTCAAGTTCGAGTCTGAGGTCCCCGACTTGAAGAACCTTCTCTTCCGGCGTTGAACTGCGGCGAAGGACGGCCTGGATCCGCAGCAGAAGTTCAGCCAAGGAAAAAGGCTTCACGATGTAATCATCTGCGCCTTCGGAAAGACCCATGATGCGGTCGTCTGTGCTGTCTTTAGCGCTCAAGATAATAATGGGAGTCGTGTTGCCCCGGCTTCTCAGTTCGCGGCAAAGGCGCAGACCGTCCATACCGGGAATCATGATGTCCAAGACAATGAGGTCATATTTATTGACGATTGTTAAAGCCAGAGCTTTCAAGCCGTCATCCGTGTTGTCGGTCTGGTAATTTTTGGACTCTAAATATTCAACGAGGTTGAGCCTAATGTCCTCGTTGTCTTCCACAATCAAAATCGTCGGCATATCTGTTCGTTTTTAACGTAGTTTTCACGATCGCTTAACCCGTCCTTACAGGCAAGAGACCCATACTTATCTTCCGATCGGTGCGGAGTTGTAGACGATGAATTTAAAAGTGCCAAAGAAGACCAATTCTTTCCTGGTTTGGAGCTTCAATGACATTCTAACGGTATTGCTTCCTTTATGGTTGCTCTGCCTAATTTCGGAGTTTCGCTACGCACCGATTGACTCATTTTTTGCAGCCCCGTTTTATCTTTCCGGAAATAATTGGTTCGGGACCGGAAGTTTTTTCTTTTCAGCAGTACTCCATAAAGGCGGCAAGTATGTCGCAGTTGCTGTTGCGGTGAGCTCGCTGATTCTTTTTCTGCTTTCCTATTTGAAGCAGTTCGCCCGATTAAAACCTTACCGAAAGGTCTGTCTGTACGTCGCGCTTTCTATTTCGGCCTGTGCGCTCATCATCAGCGGTTTGAAGTCCTTATCCGCCTCTCCATGTCCTTGGTCGCTTCCGCAGTACGGCGGAAGCGGCAGCGCCGGAAAATGTTTCCCCGCCGGCCATGCCTCTTCGGGTTTTTGCCTCTTTGCGCTCTACTTTGCATTTCGGCAGCTCAAATTTAAGAAAGCATGGATTTTTCTTATCCTCGCCTTTGTTTTAGGATGGATCTTGGGGCTTGGGCGTCAGGCGCAAGGCGCACATTTCCTCTCTCATTCTTTTGCGACGATGTTTTTGGACTGGGCCATTTGCGCCCTGTTCTACAGGTTATTTTTCTTTCCAAAAGCTCCGATAAGAATTCGCCAAAAAACCATTTCTACGCTTCCTTATTGCTTAATATCGGCCTTCTTCCTTACTTTCATTTTTAACCTGCCGTTCTTCTCGAAAGCATGTTCGGCTCTGAAGTTTTCGTCATCTGATTTATGGCTGCTTGCAGTTTGTGCTTTTATTCTTTTCTCAGCGTTTTTCGCGGTTCTGCGGCTCTTAAACTACAGCTTCTTAATCAAGGCCTTTAGTTTATTCTTCACAGTCTGCGCCGCCGGAGCCTTGTACTTCAATTATCAGTACGGAACCATTATTAATTCGGAGATGATGCGCAATGCGCTCGCCACTGATACGGCAGAAGCCGCAGAACTTCTAACTGCTAAGTTCTTCTTAGAGTTCGCCTTTTTATGTCTCCCGCAGGTATATCTGACTTTCTTTGTTCCGATTAAGCATTCTTCTTTTGTACGCGGTTTATTCCAAGGATTAGTAGGACTAGTCATTGGCGTTTGTTTCTTAATGCTCAATTTCCAAGGCGTTTCTTCCCTGATTCGTTCAGAGCCGGTTCTTCGAAATTTAATCTCTCCGGTAAACGTCTTCAGCGGAACGTACAAAGCGGTGTTTAAAGACGGCTCTACTGAAGTCGACGCTCCGAGAATCGTGATCGATCCTAAGCCCACACTTGGGGCCAGTCACGCCAAAGACAAGGGAACGCTTTTCATTGTGGTTGTCGGAGAAACCGCCCGTTTAGCCAATTGGGGACTCGCAGGCTACAGCCGCAATACAACGCCTCAGCTTCGTGCCAGAAATGTCATTCCGTTCAGCAAAACGATCTCCTGTGGCACGAGTACCGACGTCTCTTTGCCTTGCATGTTTAGCCGTGTCGGGAGAG
>ERZ840371.2925-NODE-2925-length-14649-cov-3.497602_pt1 | contig 14649 bp, 8 predicted proteins | sample MGYA00519937_ERZ840371 | MGnify/ENA primary metagenome ERZ840371 (study PRJEB31850, sample SAMEA3708873) | human gut metagenome | biome: human gut; feature: human-associated habitat; material: faeces | place: China | collected 2014 ... | reverse complement strand
GAATTGTCGGAGTGAAGGCATATATTTCCTCACAGACGGTTGATCCGAAAGTAATTTCGATGGGAACAAGCTATCTTAGAATATGCTGCGTGATTTCCTTTGGAATTATTTTCTTTTCTTTATTTGAAAAGTTATTGCAGGCAACCGGACGTTCTCTATATTCGACCATCGGTCAGGTTGTGGGAGCCGTGATCAATATCATTCTTGATCCGATTATGATCTATGGTATCGGACCGGTTCCTGAAATGGGAGTGGAAGGCGCAGCATATGCGACGGTGATCGGTCAGGTGGCATCCGCGGTATTGCTGTTTATGTTCCATATGAAATTGAATCAGGAATTTGAGCATGGAGTGGAGTACATGAAGCCGGATGCCGGTATCATAAGAGAAATTTATGCGATCGGACTTCCGGCAATCATTGCGCAGGCGCTGATGTCGATCATGGTTTATGTGATGAACCTGATTCTGAAGTTCAGCCCTTCTGCACAGACCGCATACGGACTGTTCTATAAAGTCCAGCAGTTTGTGTTGTTCTTAGCATTCGGACTCAGAGATGCAATTACACCGATTATTGCTTTTGCTTATGGAATGGGAAGCAAAAAGAGAATCAAGGACGGAATAAAATACGGTCTCCTGTATACAGCGGCGCTGATGATTTTTGGTATCATTATCACGGAAGTGTTCCCGGGAGCATTTGCGACACTGTTTAATGCCGGGCAATCCAGAGAATATTTTATTGGAGCGATGCGGATTATCAACAGATTGTTTCATTGGTGGATCAGATTTTTGCTGCCCGCATGCAGCATGAAGATAGCGTTCTCTGCCTGTTAAATGGACTTTTTCACTGTCTGTGGCACTGTATTTACCAGCATAGCACGCAAGAACTGCAGACGGCCGATTTGCAAAAAAATCCTGATATTTCCCTGCAAAAGCAAATGGTAACTTATATTCACGAGCACTATGCAGAGGATATCGGATTAGATGATATTGCAAGCGCCGGCAATATCAGCCGAAGCAAATGCTGTAAAATATTTCAGGCATACTTGCAGCAATCACCGGTCTCTTTTCTCAACGATTACCGTATGGAGATTAGCTGTAATCTGCTCAGCAATACTTCCTATAGCATTACTGAGATTGCTCTTGCATGCGGATTTAATCATTTAAGTTATTTTTCGAAAAGCTTTCTTAGAAAATATGGGTGTACCCCAAATCAATATCGCAAAAGAGAAGCCGGCACACTGAAAAAGTAGTGTGCCGGCCTTTTTGCTCAAATACTCTACAATTAAAAGATAAAGAAAACAAGCATATCGATAATAAATACCGGGATCAGACAACTGATCGACCATCCCATATATCCAAAGAAAGAAGGCATTTTAATATCATTTTCCTCAGCAATCGAGCGCACCATAAAGTTTGGCGCATTACCAATATACGTATTGGCGCCCATGAATACTGCACCACAGGAAATCGCCATCAGGAATATCTTCGGTATCTGTCCGATTGCCGTTGAGATCATGCTTGCTCCGGCAAGTCCCGACGACGCTGCCGTTGTAAAGAACACCAAATAGGTTGGCGTGTTGTCCAAAAAGCTGGATAAAAGTCCGGTCATCCAGAAGTACTGCCATGGCTCATTTACACCCAGCGAAGCACCTCTCGCTTTCAAAATAAGCAATGCCGGAATCATTGTTACAAATATTCCGATAAACAAAGTTGCAACCTCTTGGATCGCATCCCATGTAAAATGATTTGCCTCGCGCACTTCTTTTTTCGTAGTCTTGTATGACAAAAACGCTGCTGCCAAGATCATAACCATCTCCAAGATCGATGCAAATCCTAATTCTACTTCTCCATAAAAATGAATCGATCCCTTAAAGAATGGCACCGTCTTAGGAAGAACACCACTTAATATAACTGCCACGATGATCATTACCAAAAAGATAATATTATGTGCACCGTTTAAGCGGAGTTTCTTGTGCTCACCACTAACTTCCGGCTGTTTTGCACCTTCTGCAAGATCTTTCTTATATGCTCTGCTGTCAATCACATAAAACAATGCAAGCAGCAAAACTACATTCAGGATCATTACCGGCAGCAAATTCAAGCTCCAGAAGAAATCCACACCATTCATAAATCCCATCAGAAGTGGTGGATCGCCAACCGGTGTCAAACATCCTCCGATATTAGATACTAAGAAAATGAAAAATACCATAACCTGTACTTTACGTCTACGCCATTTGTTCGCACGGATCATCGGACGGATCATCAACATACTTGCTCCGGTCGTACCGATCCAGCTTGACAATAATGTACTGATCATCAAAAGCAAAACATTTAACTTCGGCTTGCCAACCAGATCACCCTCTAACGATATATTTCCTGCCACGCAGAACAGTCCAAATAATAGGACAATAAACGTCAAATAGTCACCAATAATGGCTTCCAAAAGCTCTTCCCAAGCAGTTCCCATACCTACCGCGATCGCAAATGGAATAAGGAATGCAAGTGACCAAAAAGCCACAACGATCGGTTTTCTTTTTTCCCACCATTCTCCAGCTACAAGTGGACAGATCGCGATACATAATAAGATTCCGGCAAACGGAATGCAATACAATAGCGATAAATTATCCCCTATACTTTTTGTCGTTTCTGCTGCTTGTGCCATGGACGGCAGTGTTAAACACGCTGTTAGCATCATTGCAAACACCGACAACGCCCTTTGCAACTTTTTCATTGTATTACGCCTCCTTTGTTTTATTGACGGCCTACTCTCTCTCTTTTAGGCGTAACTATTGTATATCCAATCCACCAAAAAATCAAGCAAAATACAGAAAACATTATTATTAAATGAGCTGACGCACTGCATGTTTATTAACGATTGCGTCCCTGTGCGGAAACCTTTTCATTGCGTGTCAGACTAACACGAAAAAACCGCTTAAATAACTGATGTCCATCCCATGGGATCAGCGGATACAAATAGCCTCTTCCCGCCATCGTGCGATTGGTAAAAAAAGCGACGATCATTAACAATATTCCCGTAATAAACCCCCATATTCCAAACACGCCAGTCAACACCAACAGTATGATACGCTGAAACTTTATCGCATATCCCAATTCCATATTATTTTGCGTATAATTGGCAACTGCCACAAACGCCATATATAACATGATCTCACTGTTAAACCATCCCGAATTTACGGTATAATCTCCAAACACAATCCCTGCCACAACACTGAGCGGTGTTGTCAGCATACTCGGCGTGTTGACGGCTGCCATTCTTAGTCCGTCAATTGCCAGCTCTAACAATAGCAATTGCAATAACGGCGGGACGTTCATTTCATCTTGGATCATAACAAAACCGAGCCAGTCCGGGACATAATCCGGATAGCGAAGCAATAGCAGATACACAGGAGTGACAAATAATGCCATTATACTTGTCAGTATACGTGTCATTCGCAAATACGTTCCTGTGACCGGCGGGAAATAGTAATCATTTGGATCTTCTATTATATCAAATAGAGAAGTCGGTATGATCATGGCAGAAGGCGAGTTATCTACCAGAACCGTAATACTTCCTTCCAATATGCACGCTGCTGCCGTATCCGGCCGCTCTGTATATTTGAACTTCGGGTATGGATTCCACCAATTGCGTGGCATAAGCACTTCTGCCAAACTTTCCTGATTCATCGTTAAGGAATCCACAGAAATCTTTTTTAACCGCTTTTGTATAATAGATAACGCTTTCTGATTCACACGGTCTTTCATATATACTACGGAAATATCTGTGCGTGAACTGCTTCCTATACTGTAAATTTCAAACTTAAGATCCACATCACGAATACGGCGCCGGATCAGTGCAATATTTGGCATGATTGCCTCCACAAAGCCATCTCTGGATCCTCGCAACACCTTATCCTTATCCGGCTCTTCCACACTTCGGCTCGGATAGTCCCTTAGGTCGATCACCAGTATTTCATCATACCCCTCTACGACAAAGCCTGTCAGACCCGACAGCACATAATGCAAAAAATCCTGTTCTGTTGTCACCGTCACAATATCTCCATACGGCGTACATTTTTTCAAAAAATCTTCATAGGTTTCCGGAACATCTTCCGGTGCAAGTGACAAAAAAAATTCCATGATCTTTTCCAGCACTTCCCCCTTCAAAAATCCATCGATCATGTAAAATACCGCATGGCGATCCCCTAACCGGATCTCTCTTTTTAACATATCAAACGTATCGCCAACGCAAAGCAGCGAATCTATATTTTTGCACCGCGTCTTGTAATCCCCTTCAAAGATCTTTCCCTGCATCGCTATCCTCCATATTGATCATTCATCGCTATCATCTTTTCTATGTCAAGTTAGTATTTACCATTTTCTTTCTTCTATGCAAAGCGATATTTGGAATCAATACTTGGTATGGTTTTTTATTGGGCGCGGCTGGACATTTTTCCGCACAGTCTTTATACTGATTACAGAATTTATGAACAGAATGGGAGCATTTATAATGAGTGTAGCAGATTGTGACAAACAATTATTTCACGCTGCCTGCGAGAAAGTAATGCGGCAGCAATGCCTGCAAAAGGGCATCGGTACCTTATCCGAAAAGACCGTGCATGCTGTATTAAAAAATTTCTATGAACCGGATCCTTCTCATCAGGAAATTCCGATAGAAAATTATGTTGCCGATATTTTGCGCGACAACGAAATTATTGAAATACAAACGCGCAGCTTAAATGCTATGCGTCGTAAACTAAACTGTTTCCTGTCCCATTATCCGGTCACGATCGTTCATCCTATTATACATACCAAATGGATCTGCTGGATCGATGAACAAACCGGTGAAGTGACAAAGCGCCGCAAGTCTCCCAAGACCGGAAGCCGTTACGACGCTTTTTATGAATTATACAAAATTAAAATGTTTCTAAATCATCCTAATTTACACCTGTGTCTGCCCCTGATCGATGCCGAAGAGTATCGACTGTTAAACGGGTGGGGTACGGACCGCAAACGTGGATCGACTCGCTACGACCGTATTCCTACAGCACTTGTCGATGAAATTTATATCGGCAGTACCGGCGATTACCAATGCATGATCCCAGACACGCTCCCTGCAGAATTCACCGCAAAAGATTACGCCAAAGAATCCCATTTAGCGATACGTTATGCACGCACTGCCGTAAATGTACTTCGTCATGTCGGCGCTATTTCTTTTGTCCGCAAACAGGGACAGGAATATGTTTATCGAGTGCAAACGAATAAATGATCTGTTCCCGTACTTTCATTCCTGTGAGCTGCTCCAAGGCACGTGCGTATTGTTCTAACTGAACCCGGTATCTGTCCACCAATGTTTGTTCCATACCATAGCGGACATAATCCGTCTTATAATCCACCAACACCCATTCGCCATCTTCTTCAAAACAAGCATCAATGATTCCCTGAACGAGAACGGTCTCTTCACTTTCCAACTCCGGGTACAATTCCATAACCGGTATTTCTAACATAAACTGCTGTTCACGGCGTAATGCCCCTCGTTTTGCCGCCTGCTGCATTCGTTTTCCAAGTACCGACTGCATGAAACGATCAAACTTTTGCGGTTTTAAACAGTTTCTTTCTTCCTCCCTCAGCAAACCTGCTTTTTGCATCTGCGCAAGCATCATCTCTGCCGTAAAGTGATCTCCCATTTGTTCATACGGCAAATGTTCCATCACGAAATGATATAATGTACCCCGCTCAGCAGCGCCGATAGATTCTTCCGTTTGTCGGAATTTTGGCTGTGGAATATCGTAGACTGCCTCATCTTCTATGCCAGTCTGCCGATCTGCAGTGCCTGGCACCATTTCTGTAACTTCATCCTCTGGCACTTCCGCACGCACCGCCATTTTCTGCTGCTCCATCGCTCTTCGTTTTAACTCGGTCACAGAAATTTTAACCGGTAATTTCTGCTCATTTGCATATGGATATTGATATTCTCTCTGACAGCGCAACTGTTCCGCAAGCTCTGCATCATACTCTTTCGTGATATCCTGATGTTTCAACGCTTCTCTACGCAGTAATATATGCTCTAACTGTTCCATCTCTCCGGCAATCTGCGCACCTGCGCAGATCACTTCCAGTCGAAATAACGGATCCTGATCTGTGCTGTCATATAAAACGCGGTCCTTCACCGACGGATCTTCCGTTTCCTGCGCCATTTCATTCTCCTGCAAATCCGATGGATCCTGTCCTTTCCCATCTGACACCTGACTTATGCACTGTCCGAAGATCGGTCTATCTGCCAGTGCCGGCATGATCCAGTCTAAATACGTCGCGGCACCTAACAATGCGGAATGCTGCAGCGATGCCCCCGTAAGATCCCAGCTCTGCAATTTATTTTCAATCCCCTTCACGGTACCTGTAAGGATCAATTTCTCTTTGGCTCTTGTCAGCGCAACATACAAAATGCGCACTTCCTCACTCAAAGAATTTTCTAACATTTGTCTTGCAATAAAACGTTTCATAACTGTAGGCTTGTACAGACGTTCCTCCAGATCCACGTAATTAGCACCCACTCCGTAATCAACGTCCAGCAATAATTTCTTGCGCATATCCTGCTTATTAAATTGTTTGCCCATACCGGCAACAAACACTACCGGAAACTCAAGCCCCTTGCTCTTATGAATACTAACTAACTGGACTGCATTCGCCGCCGTTCCGACGGTTGCTTCGCCAAAATCAATATCTGATTTTTTGAGCATTTCAATGTACCGGCAAAATCCAAATATTCCACGATGTCCATTTTCAGCAAATTCAATTGCCTGCTGCAGCAAAATATCGAGATTTGCACTTCTTTGCTCGCCCCCCGGCATTGCCGACATCAAAGCGTAATACCCTGTCTCTTCATAAATTTCACGAAGCAGTTCATACACAGAAACTGTTTCCGCTTTACGCCGATACTCCTGCAATGTGTCCAACAAATCGGACAGTTTTTCTGACAATACGTCCTCATGTCGGTCACAATACGCCCATATATTATCCAAGTATTGCAAGCCACTTCGCTCCGCTGCTATCTTGGCAAGTTCCTCATCCTGCAGCCCATAGATCGGTGATCGCAGCACCGCCACAAGCGGAATATCTTGTCTCGGATTGTCAATAACCCGCAGCAAATTTAGCATTGTCTGCACTTCCAATGTTGCAAAATATCCGGTCTTTTTGGGTGCCATCGCCGGAATACCCATATCCGCCAACGTCTCTTGAAATTCTTCCGTCCATCCTTTCATACTGCGCAGCAATATGACGATATCCCGGTATTCTATCGGACGATACCCGCCTTTATCGGATACATACATCGGATGATCTCCCTGCACCATGTCGCGGATCTTCTGTCCGATTGCCATCGCTTCCAATTCGCGCTTTCCAAAATCATTATCCTCCTGAGCATCCATATTAAGCAAAATTATTTCTGTCTGATCCGCTGTCCGCTCTTCGCATGGATCAAATACTGCCCCCGGAACTAATTTTGCCGCATCATCATAGGCGATGCCGCCAAAGTCTTGACGCATGATCCGTTCAAAAATATAATTGGCCGATTCCAATACTGACGCACGGCTTCGAAAGTTCTGACGCAGATCGATCCGACGATTTCCGCCTTCTTCCGTATCATAAGCATGGTATTTCTCCATAAACAGATCCGGTCTCGCTAAGCGGAACTGGTAAATGCTCTGCTTAACATCACCCACCATAAACAAGTACGGACTTTGCTCCGGACCACGGCTGATGCTGGTCAGTATCATTTCCTGGACATAATTGCTATCCTGATACTCATCCGTCATGATCTCTTCATAATACTCCTGCAATTCTTTCGCCGTTGCACTCGGCACGCTATTTCCATCCTCGTCTCTCGTCACCAGGATCTGCAGTGCAAAATGTTCCATATCTGCAAAATCAATGATGCCGTCTTCTCTCTTTTTCTCGGCAAATGCCTTTCCAAAATCGATTGTCAGCTGTACCAATTCACGGACAGGTGCATCCATTTGCTGCATCATGGCGAGCATTTCTTCCGGGGGTTCCGCTAACATTTCTTTTTGTAACTGTTCAATACCTTTATCCCTATAGCTTGCCCGAAGTGCTTTTATTTGCTCCTGAAGTTCCTTATCATGCTTATTGCCGCGAATCGCACTCAATCTTCCAAATGATATCTTTCCGATCCCATCACAAAGTTCCTGCAATGTCTTGCATTCCCGCAGCTCTTTGATCTGCTGCCATTCTGTCTGGATCGTAGGCGTATATGCTTCCAAACCAACCCCATCTACACTGATCTGATATGCCGCAAATGCTTTCTTTTCACATTCTGCAACAATCATCTGCACGTCTGCAATATATTTTTCCATCCACTCCGTTTGTTCCATTTCCTCTACAGAACGCAATGCATATGAATTCTTCCATTGCTCCAATTGCTCATCCGGAAACGGATAACTTTGTGCTAATTCGTATAACTTCAATACTATGGATTCAATTTCTTTGTCTGTTCTTCCTGTCGCAAACATCTGCATCGCATCCAAAAATACCTGATTTTCCTTTTGGCGTGCATCCGCATATTTCTGCTCCAACACCTCACCAAGAACAGCCTCTTTCATAATCTTTAGATCTGTCTCGTCCCCTACTTGAAACATTGGATCTAGATCAATCACGTGAAAATAATTGCGTATGATATGTTGGCAAAAGCTGTCAATCGTCGTGATCTGCGCATTATGTAACAATCCGATCTGCCGCTGTAAATTATCGTCATCCAGCGTCTGTTCTAATTTTTGCTGTAACGACTCACCGATTCGCCCACGCATTTCTGCTGCAGCCGCTTTTGTAAATGTCACTACGAGAAGACGGTCAATGTCAACCGGCGCCTGCTTATCTGTGATCCGCCCAATAATTCGTTCTACCAACACGGCTGTTTTACCGGATCCCGCCGCTGCAGAAACTAGTATGTTACTATCTCGCAAATCAATTACTTTCTGTTGATCCGCAGTCCATTGTGGTTTCATCGCGTCTCCTCCTTTCCTGATGCCTCGTTTCCTTTCCTATCCTCCGATGGAACTTCATCCTTTACTTCGTTTCCTTTCCTATCCTCCGATGGAACTTCATCATTTACTTCGTTCCCTTTCCTATCCTCTGATGGAACAACATCATTTACTTCGTTTCCTTTCCTATCCTCCGATGGAACATCACTCTCTCTGCGTATCTCCGAAAATACATCATCGTTTGTCTTTGGCCATATTTTTCGATATGAATTGCCGGCAAGTTTTGCATCAAATCCACAGATTCCATGATAATTGCAATAATCACAGGCACAAGATTTCATACTGTCCGCCTTTTGGTACGGATGCACACTTGTCTCTCCTGCTCCGATCTGTACACCGATCTCCTGCAGCTTACGCTCTGTAAAGTCAATCAATTCCTTGAAATTTTCCGTTGTGATCGTAGCCGCATTTTTCTTAAGCATTCCATCTTTTTTTGTTCCGACCGGTACGACCAAGGATTTTGCAGAAGCCGCTAATGTCCCCTCTTCTCCGGCCAACGTCGCATCTAATGATGGCAGAACCGGATCTTCCTCATTTACCAATCCTCGCATGAGCAGTTCATTCAGCAGATATGTTCTCTTCTCCTCGAAATCCAATCTGCTAGTCACAAACGGATCTTCTATATGATAATATAGTACGCCCGCCGGAATAACCATTTTTTTACTTCTACGTGTCTGTTTATCCACTGCTGCCCGAAGATACACCATAAGCTGTAATTGCAGTCCATAATAAAGGTCCGACAGTGACAGATCCTTCTTGCCGGTTTTGTAATCCACGATCTTAACGTAAATATTTTCCTCAGTTTCCATCGTATCAATACGATCCACGCGGCCAATATACGTCTGCTTTTCTTTGTCCATCCGGAAGCTTACCTCACTGTCTACCGTATCGAACTGCCCCAGTTTCATTTGCTCCGTGATCGCCCAAACAGTCCGAAGCATAATACGGCGCAATCGCTCTACCAGACTGGCATCCCTCTCCGTATCGTACAATAAACCGTTTTTGTATTCCTCCACCGTATGGTTCAAACACTGATTTGCCAATATATGCTGCTGCTCTTCATCAACATCTGCCCACCCGATATGCCGGTCAAGAAGCGTCTTTGTATAGCGTTCCAATGCCTCATGCACAATATTTCCAATATCAAAAAACTGAACTTCATGTTCCATTTGCTCCTCTAGCTGCAGCCCATACTGCATGTAATACGCAAATGGGCAGGCACTGAACTTTTCAAACTGCGATACGCTGCCGGTGATCACTTCGTGATACAATGCCGTTGCCGCCTCTTTCGAGATCTTACTCTCTGGTGCAATATATAATGCAGCATCTATCAGGCGGTCCAACTCACCACGATGATTCAGCGTTTTCTTCTGTCCGTCTTTTGGGGCACATGCTAACTCCTGCTCCTGCAAACGATACTGTCGATACAATTCGTTCCAAGCAGCATTATCTTGCCATCCCATTCGCAGACCTCGGATCAAATACCCTCTGCCGTAATCATCTCTCAAAATATCGCGCAATCTACCTCGCGACTCTGCTACATTTTGAATCTGAAGTTTTGGAAAAATATTCTGAACCCGATCGATCAAATACGCCGGCTGTAAAGCAGTTCCATCGTTAGCAGTTGCACTATATGTCAAATACAGCCTCTGTGATGGTTTGGTCAAACATAAATACAGATAGAACTGTTCGGTATATATTTTCTCTCTTGCGGTAGGTGCCAATGCATAGCTTTCTCCCGTCAAAAACTCTCGTTCTGCATCGGATAAAATACCGCCGCCATCTCCGGTCATTGGAATATTTCCGTCATTAACACCCAACAAAAATAGATACTTAATTCCATACAAACGTGTTCTTGACAGATCTCCTACCATGATCTGATCCACTCCGGGCGGTATCAAACCAATACGCGCCTCATCAAATCCAGTATTCAGTATTTCAATAAACTCTGCCAAAGGCATTTCTTCATCCCCCAGCAATGCCACCAAGCGATCAAGTACTTCTATGATCACATCATAAATCTGTTCATATTCTTTGACCGCTTCAAAATTTCCCTCTTCCCTAAACCTCTCTATACGTTTCTGAATTTGCAAATAAATCTGCTCCTGCTCCATGAAATCACAAATTGTTTCCGCATATTCACGCACACGGTGCTTGCCACGCGCAATACGTCCATAGAAATCCGACAATCGATCCCACGTTTCCTGTCTCAGCCAATTGATCGTTTCCGAGGCTTCTGTAGCTATATCTTCTGTCTTTCTTCGAAAAACATATCCGGTGTCCCATTCTTTTTCCCAGTTTTTGTGCCCTCGAACTCCAGATGCCAGCAGAAAATTGTCCAAAAGCTGCACAGCATTTTCCCACTCTTTTATCCCATTTGTCGGACACCCTGTACGCTGTATAAATCCACTCTTTAACAGTTTGATCGTACTCTCATAATCAAAATCCTTACGCAACACATCTAACATACTGCTTATCGTATCCACAACCGGATTTGCAAGTATGCTCTTCTTTTGGTCTATGAAACAGGGCATCCCTTTGCGCTCCATTTCTCCTTTGATCAACGTCCCATAAATGTCCATATTTCCGGTCACGATCGCTACGTCGCGATATCGAAAGCTTTCCTGTTCACGAAGTGTCATGATTTCCTCGATCATAAAATGTACCTCGTCCTCTGGCTGCCGCAAACAATGGACCGTAATATTTTGCACCTCTTCTTTATATGGTCTGACCGGATAACGGAATAAATTTCGCTCCAAATATCCAAGCTCAATATTATCCGCAAAACGCGTCTCCTCTTTTACGGTACCTGTCCAAATCGGTTCTGCAATGTCGCAATGCTCTTCTCTTGCTATTTCTGTTAAATGATAAATGGTTTTCTGACTCAGATAAAAGAGCTTATATTTCTTGTCCATTTTCCAAACCTGTTCCCGCTTGTCCAATGTCACTGTAACATTCACCTGACCACATACGCGCAACAGCTTTCGCAGCAGCTTATACTGCACCGGTGTAAATCCTGTAAAACCATCCAGATATAATATACTGTCTTTCAAAATATTGGACCGTTCTGCCACATCCGCAAATACGGTGAGTATTTCTTCAGAGGTAATGTAATTATCCTGCAGATAATCCAAAAATGCGGCATATGCCACTTCTACATCCTGCAGTTTCTGCCGCAAAACCGGATGCGATTTTGCCGATTCTTTCATCTGTTCCAATCCATCCGATGCAATATCATACTGCATTAATTCCGATAAAAATGATTTTATCTCCGCCACATATCCCTTTTTATGTATATTTCGCCCAAAATATGTCAACTGATCTTGTAGCCCCATCAATACCTTTTTTAGTATCATCGTCTTACCCAGATCATCGATAACCGGTGCCATTCCTGCACCTGTCTCGCCAAACACACGAAAAGCAAGGCGCGGAAAACTCTGCACCTCTATATTCCACAGACCGTGACGCTCACTCAATGCGACAAGATTTCTTTGTGTTTGCATTGTAAACTGCTCCGGCACAACGACAAAGATCTGCCTCTTCATATCTTTGCTCGCCATTGCTGCGGCCTGATGCTCTATGTACCATGTTTTGCCTCCACCGGCATTTCCTAATATAAATTGTAACCCCATATTTTCCTCCGTATTTATCTCTTTCATGATTTATAGTATACCACGTTCAAAATATTTCGGTCTATCACTTTACGGTTTGATTTGACGCACCTTGTTCCTCTAAAATTTCCTCTACCGCATCAACAATGATCTGTTGCGTGTACTTGGACTCTTTCGTCAGCTCCACCTCTTCTGGCGCAACTCCCGCCGCAAGCTGGTTGGATACACTTTTCACTGCCGGCTCCATTAATGGATACATCGTTGTAATACTTTCATCTAATGGAACAATCTTTACGGACTTAATATGATCCGTATCTAATGCCACCTCTAAACTGGCAGTACTCTCCCCTAATGTGATATCCTTCGTATATATCCCTGCCTGATATCTTTCATTTGCGTCAGCAGTATCTTGTTTACCTTCTGATCTCCCTTTTCCAACAAACAAATATACGATGAGTAACAGTAATATAATTCCAACACCGGCAAAAATTGCTGTATATATCAATTCTTTCATTCGCAAAACAATAATTTTGGTTCCATGCATCCTTCCATCCCCCACAACGATTCACTCAGCCAGCACCTTTATAACGGTACATAACCTACAGCCTTTATTATCCTATTATTATGAATGCTCTCTACGAAATAGAACTCGCGATCCACGCTTTCTTTTTACAAATTTACTTTCTTCGTCCAAATAAAAAAATCTTGTTTCCTTATTTTTCTCATATATTTCCCACGTAATACAATCAGTCAATATAACATATTGAGACTTATCTATGTACTCCTTTACCTCATTATCTGCATGTGCCCTATCAATAGCTGTTGGGCTCTTAGCTTCAATTATAACCAGTGGTTTTTGCTTTTTTTCAAACAGATTCCAGTCTTTAACTATTAAAATATCTGGAGTATATTGTCCTGCAAATGAATCTCGATATATTTTTTTCCAATTCTTATACAACGTACTTGTATCAACAACATCATATTTCCCATCAATTAACAGTTCTAAAAATGGAATCAATATTCTATTCTGAAAATTAAGTTCTCTACAATCATTTTTATAATACTTTTCCACCAAATTTTGATATATTTTAAACTCCATACTTCATTCCTACTCTCATACGCCTACTTCTAATTCTCAATACTCCTTATACCATTCAATAACCGCTTCTTTGTCCGAATCGAACAACTTGGGCGATATATTGATATCAGTACCTTTATAAGAAACTGTTTTAGCCCAATACCGTTTATGAGTCGAGGTACCCATCAAGTTTTTATTCTTGCAGACACATCCTTCTCCGAATATACAATATTTCCACCCCAAAAACACATTGGTTCTTTGCCAGACAGTTTAAAATTATTTTCAAGATTATCTGAATTCGATTTTATGAAATCACCACGACATTTCATTTGTGTAGATACATAGCTCGCAGACACAAGTTCTATTTTCATATCTATCATTATTTTGCAATTATCATTTAAATGATCAATAATTTTCTTTTTGGTTTCTGGCTTCAGTAACACTGTAACCTTAAATCGATTATACTTTTCTGTAATTGCGATTTTATTAAATGTATCATCATATCGTTTTGTCCATATGGGAATTGTAGTTTCCTCATCACCAATAAATATCAGCATATCATTAACTCGAACTTGCGTAGAATATCCAGACTTACGCTTGAGACAAATTTCGATTTGAAAGCTCCCATAATTACACCCTTGTATACCTTCCTCCACTACAATAGATTCCATATGTTGGGTATCAAGATCACATTCTATCCGATTGAGGTTTTTTAACTGAATACTTTCCAAAAAGACCTCACAAGAGTTATTTGCAATAAACATATTTGTTTCGATTTTTTGCAAATCTGTATTTTGTTTCCACGCAACCAAACCCAAGAAAAATGTCCCTATAAATGCCAGTGTTGTTGTAATATAATTAAGGGCATCTGATGCCTCCCAACGAGCAGCTAACATGTCTACAGGTGC
>ERZ840371.2910-NODE-2910-length-14716-cov-2.831185_pt1 | contig 14716 bp, 12 predicted proteins | sample MGYA00519937_ERZ840371 | MGnify/ENA primary metagenome ERZ840371 (study PRJEB31850, sample SAMEA3708873) | human gut metagenome | biome: human gut; feature: human-associated habitat; material: faeces | place: China | collected 2014 ... | reverse complement strand
AATAATGGCTAAGGCTACTGCTAAGAAAGTTGTCAAGCGCCGCCGCGAGCGCAAAAATGTTGAGAAGGGCGCCGTTCATATTCGTTCCTCCTTCAACAACACCATGGTGACCATCACCGATCTGCAGGGCAACGCCCTTTCCTGGGCCTCCTCCGGCGGACTCGGCTTCCGTGGCTCCCGTAAGTCCACGCCCTATGCCGCACAGATGTGCGCCGAGACTGCCGCCAAGGCAGCCATGGAGCATGGCCTGAAGACCGTCGAGGTCTACGTCAAGGGCCCGGGCCAAGGTCGTGAGGCTGCCATCCGCGCACTGCAGTCCGCGGGTCTGGAAGTTGTCATGATCAAGGACGTCACCCCCATTCCCCACAATGGCTGCCGTCCGCCCAAGAGACGTCGCGTCTAATTCGTTAAGGAGGAAATCATAGAATGGCGAAAAATACTCAGCCCGTTCTGAAGCGTTGCAGAACGCTTGGCGTTTCTCCTGCCGTCATGGGTTATTCCAAGACTTCCAATAAGAATCCCGGCGGTCAGAGAAGAGCTAAGAAGTCCGAATATGCTCTGCAGCTCACCGAGAAGCAGAAGGTCAAGTTTGTTTACGGCATCCTGGAGAAGCAGTTCCGGATGTATTATGAGAAGGCTGCCCGCGCTGAGGGCAACACCGGTGAGGTCCTTCTGAGCCTTATCGAGCGCCGTCTTGACAACGTGATCTATCGCCTTGGCTTTGCCGCGACCCGCCGCGAGGCCCGTCAGCTCGTGAACCATGGCCACTACACCGTCAACGGCAAGCGCGTCAACATCCCGTCCTACCTCGTGAAGACGGGCGACGTCATCGCTGTCAGCGAGAAGAGCTGCTCCAACAACCGCTTCAAGAAGCTGAAGGAAGACGACGCTTTCGTCGCCGCCCCGAAGTGGCTTGACCGCGACAAGAACACGCTGTCCGGCAAGGTCCTTGCGCTTCCGGCCAGAGATGATATCGACTTCGAAATCGCCGAGCATCTCATCGTCGAGCTGTACTCCAAGTAACGCTGCACCCTCGTTTATTGGTAAGCTGGATTACGCCGCAAAACCTGTGTTTTGCAGATTCATAAGGAGGGTATCTGTTATATGGTAGAAATTGACAAGCCGCGTATTGAGTGCATCGACTCTCCGGAAGATCCCGCCCATGGCATTTTTATCGTGGAACCGCTCGAGCGGGGCTACGGTACGACTCTGGGCAACTCACTGAGAAGGATTCTGCTTTCCTCTCTGCCTGGTACCGCTGCGACCTCCATCAAGATCGCGGGCGTCCAGCATGAGTTTTCCACAATCCCCGGTGTGAAGGAGGATGTCACTGAGATCGTCCTGAACATCAAGCGCATCATCTTTAAGATGAACTGTGACGGCGTGAAGACGGTTTATATTGATGCCTCCGGCGAGTGCGAAGTCACGGCCGGTGACATCAAGACCGACGACGATGTGGAGATCCTGAATAAGGACCTGCACATCTGCTCGCTCGGACCCGATGCCATGCTGAACATGGAGATCACCATGAGCCGCGGCCGCGGCTATGTTCCGGCTGACCGGAACAAGACGCCGCAGACGCCCATTGGTGTGATCCCGGTCGACTCGCTGTATTCCCCGGTGTATAAGGTCAATTATACGGTCGAGAATACGCGTGTCGGCAACATGACCGATTTCGACAAGCTGACGCTGGAGGTCTGGACGGATTCCACTACGACGGCCAAGGACGCCGTGTCCATCGCCGCCAAGATCCTGACGGAGCATCTGGCCCTGTTCACCGATCTCTCCGAGACGGTCGCCAGCCAGTCGATCGTTCGTGAAAAGGATGTTTCCACCGAGCCGACCGCTCTGAAGCTCACCATCGAAGAGCTTGATCTGTCCGTCCGCAGCTTCAACTGCCTGAAGCGTGCCAACATCAACACCGTCCGCGATCTGATCTCCAGAACGCCGGAAGAGATGATGAAGGTCCGCAACATGGGCAAGAAGTCGCTCGACGAGGTGCAGAACAAGCTGGCCATGATGGGCCTGTCGCTCGCGACGGAGGAAACGCCTACCACAAATAGCTAAGGAATCGGCCCGACCGATCCGCTGTCTTTACCTTTTAAAAGGAGGAAATACGAATGTTTGGAACCCGTAAGCTCGGCAGAACGAGCGATCAGCGCAAGGCGATGCTCCGCCAGCTGACCACCGATCTGCTGGAGAACGGCAAGCTCGAGACGACCTTCTGCCGTGCGAAGGAAGTCCAGCCGGTCGCGGAGAAGATGATCACCCTTGGTAAGAAGGGCGACCTCGCCGCCTACCGTCAGGCTCTGGCCTTCATCACGAAGGAAGATGTCGCGCACAAGGTCTTCAAGGAACTCGCTCCGAAGTATGCCGACCGCAATGGCGGCTACACGAGAGTGACCCGCATCGGCGTTCGCCGCGGCGACGCTGCCGAGATGGCCATCATCGAGCTGGTGTAAGAGAATACCGGTCTACCGCTGCAGAATGCAAGACATCCTGCAGCGGTTTTTCTATGTCCGCGTTTCGGCCATTAACGCTACGTCGTTGTGCACAGTTTTTCACAAGACACATTGTATAAACTGCTGATTTTGGTGAAAACCTGAAAAAAATTGGTATTCCGAACATAAATTTTTGATAATTATGGTTGATTATTTTCATTCCATGGCGTATACTTAGGACAGCCGGGCACGCCCGAGCAATGACAGGAGGTACCACGATGTACAACCGTACTTATAATTTCTCCGCCGGTCCCGCGACCATGCCTGTTCCGGTGCTGGAAGAGATCCGCGACGAGCTGCTGAACTACCGCGGCGCCGGTATGGGCGTTATGGAGATGTCGCACCGTTCGAAGGTTTTCCAGACCATCATCGACGAGGCTGAGCAGGATCTGCGTGATCTGATGGGGATCCCCGATAACTATAAGGTTCTCTTCATTCAGGGCGGCGCAACGCTGCAGTTTGCCATGATCCCGATGAATCTGATGAAGAATGGCAAGGCGATCTATATCGAAACCGGCGCATGGTCCAAGAAGGCCATTGCCGAGGCGAAGAAATACGGCGAGGTCAATGTCGCCGCTTCCTCCAAGGACCGCAACTATGCTTACATTCCCGACTGCTCCAATCTGCCGGTCGAAGAGGATACGGATTATGTCTATATCTGCGAGAACGAGACTATCCACGGCACGACGTGGCAGAAGCTGCCGGACACGAAGGGCAAGCCCCTGGTCTCTGACCAGTCCTCTATGTTCCTGTCCAAGCCGTGCAATGTTTCGGACTACGGCATGATCTATGCCGGTGTCCAGAAGAACGTCGGCCCCGCCGGTATGGTCATCGCCATCATCCGCGAGGATCTGATCCGCGAGGACCTCGATCCCAAGACGCCGATCTACATGATGTACAAGACCCATGCGGATGCGGGCTCCATGTATAACACGCCGAACTGCTGGGCCATCTATGTCTGCGGCAAGGTCTTCAAGTACCTCAAGAGCCTCGGCGGCCTGACTGCCATGCAGCGCATCAATGAGGAGAAGGCAAAGGTCATGTATGACTTCCTGGATTCCTCCAAGATGTTCCGCGGCGCTGTCGATCCTGAGTTCCGCAGCCTGATGAACATCCCGTTCGTCACCGGTGATAAGGACCTCGATGCTGAGGTCGTTGCCTACACCAAGGCAGCCGGATTTGAGAACCTCAAGGGCCATAAGTCCGTCGGCGGCCTGCGTGCCTCAACCTACAACGCCATGCCGAAGGAAGGCGTGGAAGCCCTCGTGGAATGCCTGAAGAAATTTGAAGCCGAGCACTGATCGGCCGCTTTGAAAGGAGAACCTGCCATGCGTATTCTCGTTACTGATGGAATGGATAAGACCGCGCTGGAGACCCTGCGCGCGAAGGGCCACGAAGTGGTCGAGCAGTTCTACGCGCCCGAGGAGCTGGGCGAGGCCATCCGCGACTTTGACGTCGTGGTCGTCCGCTCTGCCACCAAGGTGCGCGCCAATCACATCGATGCTGCGAAGGGCTCCCGCCTGAAGCTCATCATCCGCGGCGGCGTCGGCGTCGACAACATCGACGTGGCCTATGCCGAGGCAAACGGCATCGCCGTGAAGAATACCCCGCGTGCCTCCTCCAACTCCGTTGCGGAGCTGGCGCTGGCCCATATGCTCTCCTGTGCACGCTTTGTGTCCATCGCCGGTCACACCATGCGCGAGGGCAAGTGGGAGAAGAAGGCCTATGGCAAGGGCGTCGAGCTGGGCGGCAAGACTCTCGGCGTCATCGGCTACGGCCGCATCGGTCAGGCGCTGGGCCGCATGGCGCAGGGCCTCGGCATGAATGTCGTTGCCTATGATATCTACCATGTCGAAGGCATCGAGTGCGAGACCATGCACTATGTCACGATGGACGAGCTGCTGGCGCAGTCCGACTTCATCTCGCTGCACACGCCCGCCATCGATGGCAAGCCCCTCATCAACCGCGAGAACATCGCCAAGATGAAGGACGGCGTTATCTTTGTCAACACGTCCCGCGGCAACAATGTCGATGAGGAGGCCCTGCTGGAGGGCCTGAACTCCGGCAAGATCCGCGGCGCCGGTCTGGATGTCTATGCCGAGGAGCCAGCGAAGAACGAGGCCCTTCTGAACCACCCGATGGTCTCCTGCACGCCGCACATCGGCGCTGCCACGAAGGAAGCGCAGAAGCGCATCGGCCAGGAGATCGTCTCCATCATCGAAAGTATGTGACCCCCGGGCCGGAAGCCCGCTAAATTAAAATATTTAAGGGAGTATGAATGCACATGAATGCCTATGTTGAGCGCGTCATCGAATCTGTTCGCCAGAAGCACGGCAATGAGCCCGAATTTGTTCAGACCGTTGAGGAAGTGCTCTCCTCGCTTTCCCCTGTGATTGATAAGCATCCCGAGTATGAGAAGGCTGACCTGCTGGGCCGCATCGTCGAGCCGGAGCGTATGTTCACCTTCCGCGTGGTCTGGATGGACGACAATGGCGCATATCACACCAACATCGGCTATCGCTGCCAGTTCAACGGCGCGATCGGACCGTACAAGGGCGGCCTGCGCTTCCAGAAGAACGTTTATCCCGGCATCATCAAGTTCCTCGGCTTTGAGCAGATCTTCAAGAACTCCCTGACCGGCCTGCCCATCGGCGGCGGCAAGGGCGGTTCCGACTTTGATCCGGCCGGCAAGTCCGATGCCGAGGTTATGCGTTTCTGCCAGAGCTATATGACGGCTCTGTACCGCTACATCGGGCCGGACATCGACGTTCCCGCCGGTGATATGGGCGTTGGCGGCCGCGAGATCGGCTACCTGTTCGGCCAGTATCGCCGCCTGAAGGGCACGTTCGAGAACGGTGTCCTCACCGGCAAGGGCTTCAGCTACGGCGGCAGCCTGACCCGTCCGGAGGCCACCGGCTACGGCGCCATGTACTATCTGCAGGAAGTCCTCAAGCACGAGGGCGAAGAGATCCAGGGCAAGACCATCGCCTGCGCCGGCTTCGGCAACGTGACGTGGGGCATCTGCAAGAAGGCCCTGCATCTGGGCGCGAAGGTCGTTACTCTGTCCGGTCCTGACGGCTACATCTACGACGAAGAGGGCGTCTCCTCCAGCGAGGAGAAGGTCAACTACCTGCTCGAGATGCGCGCCTCCGGCCGCAACCGCGTGCAGGACTATGCCGACAAGTTCGGTGTCCCGTTCTTCCCCGGCGAGAAGCCGTGGGGCGTCAAGGCCGACGTGATCATGCCGTCTGCCATGCAGAACGACGTCAACATGGAGTCTGCCCAGAAGATCGTCGCCAACGGCGTGAAGTATTACATCGAAGTCGCCAACATGCCCACGACGAACGATGCCCTGTACTATCTGATGAGCCAGAAGAACATGGTCGTTGCTCCGTCCAAGGCTGTCAACGCAGGGGGCGTCGGCGTCTCTGCTCTGGAAATGAGCCAGAACTCCGAGCGTCTCGTCTGGACGGCGGAAGAGGTCGATGCACAGCTCCATAAGATGATGGTCAACATCCACAAGGTCTCCGCTGAGGCCGCTGAGGAGTACGGCCTGGGTTACGATCTGGTTGCTGGTGCCAACATCGCCGGCTTCAAGAAGGTCGCCGAGGCTATGATGGAGCAGGGCTGCTTCTAAGCCGAACGTCCATCGCACCAACTGGTGAAATAGCGAATTGCCCCATCTGCCGCAAGGCAGATGGGGCGATTTTTTTGCCGCAAAAGGACAGGGGCCTTTTGCGATGAATAGGTTTCGCTTCGCTCTGCGCCTCGGCTGGCTATGCCAGCCTGCGACGCAGAGCGAAGCGCAAAGTGTTTTTTTGCGACGTACACACCGCCGCAAAACGGATTGGATGTTTTTCGCGCCGCTGCGGCGGCGCGAACTCTGTGAGACCGTTTGCCTTTTGGCGGTGTAAAACGGCTGGGCTTTACAGGACGGGAGGCTTGACAAGCGCTGTCCGCTTCCTGTAAACTGATAGAGCCGCACAGGCGGCATTTTGAGAGAAAACGGAGGCTTTGCAGCACATGATGATTCTGGTTGTAGACGGGCAGGGGGGCGGTCTGGGCCGCCTGCTGGTCCGCGAGTTGAAGGGTGCGTTCCCGCAGGCGGAGATTGCGGCCGTCGGGACGAATTCCACCGCCGCGAACGCCATGATGAAGGCAGGGGCGGACTTCGCCGCCACGGGCGAGAACGCCGTGGTCGTCAACTGCCGCCATGCCGACATCATCGTCGGCGCGGTGGGGATTGTGATTGCCGACTCCATGTGGGGCGAGATCACGCCGCGCATGGCGCAGGCTGTCGGGCAGAGCGACGCGCGGCGCGTGCTCATTCCGATCAATCTCTGCAGCAACCTCGTCGTCGGCGTGTCGGAGATGTCCATGTCAAAGCTGGTACAGGCTGCAGTCGATACCGTTCGCCGCCTGACAGAGAAAAAGTGAAATAGCGCCCTCGGCCGTTTGGCGGCCGGGGGCGTTTTCCTGCGCACAGGTATAGGAAATGAAGCGCTTGGGAATTCTTGGAATAGACGGTGCGCTTTGCCTTGTTAAATGGCAATATCTTCCAAAAGTTGCAAATAGTTACAAAAACGTGTGGAAGATTGACATTATATTTATTGGAAAGTTCCTCCTGAAAGGTTGCCGTACATTGTGATTTGTGGTAAAATGAATTCGGCTGCAGGGGAGTGCTGATGACCCGTGCAGCCGTTGGAAGGGAACCGCAGCCTTGACTGCGGCTGGCAGCTCCGCGCAGGGAAATTCTTGAGACGGAGCAAGGCAAGCGCCCGCTTCCGCTGCCTGCGGGGAGGGCGCAGAACACACAAAATTTGGAAGGAAAGGGTGTACACATGAAAAAACGAATTTTCGCGCTCATCATGGCCATGTGTCTGGCGCTGAGCCTGCTGCCCGCGTCTGTTTTCGCTGAAAACGAAAGCGGCAGCGACGTGGTTTACGGCACGTACGGCACAGGCAAGACATGGACACAGGACAAGAAGGGCACCGGGACGATTGAGTATAAAACCGGTGACGGAAACACCATCACGCTGAGCAAGAAAGCGACCCCGCTCGGCGACAACACCTACCGGATTGATCTGGAGGTCAAGACCACTCAGACGACCACGACCACGCCTCCCGGCGCGGCCGCGACCGTGCTGGTGCTCGACACGTCCGGGTCGATGGACATCTGCGCAACCTGCAACAGCAAGGCGACCGGTTGGTCGGCGCGGGGCGTATCAGCACGCACAGGGCTGTAAAACGGGACACAGCGGAACGGTTGCGGCGGAGGATACCCGTCTTGCGGCAGCAAAAACTGCGGCGATCAATTTCCTTGACAGCTACAAGGGCGATACCGCGGGCGTTGGCCGCTATGTCTCCCTCGTGAGCTTTGCCGGAAGTGCAAGCGTTAAATGTGACTGGCAGGATGTCTCCACCACGGCTGGCTACGACGCTGTTGTGAGGGCAATCAGGAACCTTTCCGCGAATGGCGGTACGAATCTGGATGCGGGGCTTAAAAACGCGGCGAATCAGTTCACGAAGTCTGCGGTGAGCGGCATCTCCAAGGACAGCAAAAATGTCATTGCCCTGACGGACGGTATCCCGACATATTATGGCAAAAATACCAGTCAGCACGGCAGCTATGGCTGTCCCGACACCAATGCGGCGACGGCAAAGAGTGCGGCCGCGCTGAAAGAATCGGCCAGCCTGTATACGGTCTGCTTTGGCGCGGCAAATGACCGCTGCTGGACAGCGGGCAGTGCGCATACAGAGGATTGGTGGGGGAATCCTGTCGAAAGACACGATACAGATGGACCGCTGGTCGGCGACTTCCTGCGTGACAGCATCGCCACCTCCGCGACTGCGGACACCACCTATGCCTACAACGCCGCGGACAGCAGCGAACTCAATAAGGCGTTCAAGGCCATCACCACCTCCATCACGACTGGCATCAGCAGCGGTACCGTGACCGACCCGATGGGGCCGAACATCAGCGTCAAGGAGAAGCCCGAGGCTTTCCGGACGGAGGACGGCAAGACCTATACGTGGGAGTTGGCAAACGGCGTAAAATCGACCGACGGCAGCAAGACCACCTACACCTATCAGCTCTCTTACACGGTGACGCTCGACACCACCGGCGAGGGCTTTGACGAAAACGACTACTATCCCACAAACGGCAAGACCACCTTCACCAGCGGCGACAAGACCTTCGAGTTCCCCGTCCCCGGCGTCAAGGGGACGATCCCGAGCTATCAGGTGAAGTACGCCTACACGGGCACTGCCCCCGCCGGCGCGCCCACCCCGCCCGCGGTTGAAACCCACAAGCTGCACACGGACGTCACCGTGGCCGCGGAGCCCGCGCTGGACGGCTATGTGTTCAGCGGCTGGACGACGACGGACGCGTCTGTCAGCGGCGGTCAGTTCAAGATGCCCGAAAAGGATGTCACCCTGACCGGCTCATGGACGCTCCGCAGCGACCTGAGCTACACCGTCAACTACTACTGGAACGGCACGACCGACAAGGTGGCATCCTCCAAGACCGTGGACGGCCAGACCTTTAACGCGACCGTCACGGAGAGTCCCATCGACGTCGCCGGCTATACCCCCGTCTCGACGGACAGCGAGAATCTGACGATCGGCACGGGTAAGAACGTGATCAACTTCTATTATTATCAGAACGTCACCCTGACCGCGAACAGCGGTACCGTGCCCTATGACGGCAAGGAGCACAGCGTCTCCGGCTTCACCGCCGTGCCCGACGGCGCGGACTTCAGCGCCGTCACCGTCGGTGCGAAGGGCACGAACGTCGGAACGTATGACGCGAAGTTCGCGGAGGGTACGGTCGACACCGTCGACGCCACGGAAAAGTATATCGTGACCGAGGCGCATGACGGCAAGCTGACGATCACCCCGGTCGGCGGCATCGTTGTGACCATCACCGGCATTACCGACAGCAGGCCGTACAGCGGCGCGGAGCAGTTCGTGACCGGCTACACGGTTTCCACCAGCAATCCGCTGCTCTATACGGAAGCGGACTTCACCTTCACCGGAACGGCTAAGGCCGCCGGTACCGATGCGGGCAGCTACGAGATGGGTCTGACCCCGGCGCAGTTTGAGAATACGAATCCGAACTTTGAGAACGTCACGTTCAGCGTGACCGACGGCGAGCTGACCATCAACCCGATGCCGCTGACCATCACTGCGGGCTCTGATAGCAAGGCCTACAACGGCACGCCGCTGACGAACGATACGTTCACCAGAACCTCCCTTGCCGCGGGCGATACCCTTGCGAGCGTCACCGTGACTGGCAGCCAGACGAACGTTGGCTCGAGCGACAACGTTGCGAGCGATGCGAAGCTGATGCGCGGCGACAGGGACGTCACGGCGAACTATGCCATCAAGTATCTGCCCGGTACGCTGACCGTCACGAAGAACGAGAGCGCGAAGCTCACGGCCGAGGCCTACAAGGGCGTCTATGACGGCGGCGAGCACGATGCGGTTGTCAAGACCGCGCTCAGCGATCTCGTTGACGACAGCGTCTGGACGTACAGCTACAGTCTGGACGGCGAGCACTACACCGACGAGATGCCGCAGGTGAAGAACGTCGGCGCGTACCCTGTCTGGGTCAAGGCTACGAACGATAACTATGTCGACCTTGTGACCGTCGTGACCGCCGAGGTCACCCCTGCAACCGTCCTCGTCACGGCGGACAGCCACGAGTGGATCATCGCCGTCAAGGATACCTGTGTGGGCGACCCTGAGCCGGCGCTGACGTATCAGGCGGAGAGCCCTGTCGCGGGTGAGACGCCCGCCTTCAGCGGCGAGCTTTCCCGCGAGCCGGGCGCCGAGCGCGGCAAGACCTACCAGATCCTGCAGGGTGACCTCGCCCTCGCGGATGGGGAGAACTTCCTCGCCTCGAACTATGTCCTCCAGTTTGTTCCCGGTGAGCTGACCGTCAAGGCGCGCGACATCACCATCACCAAGACGGTCGACGTCACGAAGGCCTTCGTCGGCGACAAGCTGACCTACACGATCACCGTCACCAACACCGGCGACGTGGATCTGCAGGATGTGGCGGTTGTCGATGAGATGCTCGGCATCGAGCAGGTCATCGGCGAGCTGAAGGCCGGCGAGAGCTGGACGCAGCAGTTCACCTACACCGCGCAGGAGAGCGACGCGGGCAAGACCCTCGTCAATACCGCCGTCACTGGAACGAAGGACGAAAAGACCTTCGATCAGGTGGATTCCGACGGCACCGAGATCACGCAGAAGCCCGTCCCCACCGGCGACCAGAGCATGGTCGGCCTGTGGACGGCGACGCTCCTGATCTCCGCGGCCGGCGCGGCGATCATCCTCGCCCGCAAATCCAGGCGCAGCAAGTAAGCAATCTCGATAGCTGACAGATAGCTGAAAAAACAAACAGCCCCCGGCACCATAGGTGCCGGGGGCTGCTTTCTAAAGTCTCACAGAGTTCGCGGCTCGGGGCCGCGAATAAAGTAAAATCCGTTTTTTGCGGCGGCGTGTACGCCGCAAAAAACACTTTGCGCAGAGAGTGTGTTTTGCGTGCATGGCATGCAAAAATGCGCGGTTCGGCGCGAGAACCTATTCCACAAAAGGGCTTGCCCTTTTGTGGAATATTTATGCACCCAGCGCCTGCTTAAGGTCGGCGATGATGTCGTCCGTGTCCTCCAGACCGACGGACATGCGGATCATGCCGTCCGTGATGCCCGCGGCTTCGCGCACCTCACGCGGGATCATCGTGTGCGTCATGGCCGCCGCCTGTTCCACAAGCGTCTCCGTGTCGCCGAGCGACACCGCCAGCGAGCAGAGCTTGAGGTGGTTGATGAAGCGCTTACCCGCTTCGAGGCCGCCGCGGACGTCGAAGGTAATCATGCCGCCGCCCCCGCGCATCTGGCGGCGGGCGATCTCATACTGCGGGTTCGATTCGAGCAGGGGGTAGCGCACCGTCTCGATCCGGGGATCGGATTCGAGCCATCGGGCGATTTTCAGCGCGCTCTCGTTGTACTGCCGCATGCGCACGCCGAGCGTCTTCATTCCGCGGCAGACGAGAAAGGCCGTGAACGGAGCGATGACCGCGCCGAAGTGCATCAGCGTCCCGAGACGGCACTGGCGCAGGAACTGCTCATCGTTGGAGATAACCGCACCGCCGAGCAGGTCGCCGTGGCCGCCGATGTACTTTGTCAGGCTGTGGATCACGACGTCCGCGCCGAGGTCGAGCGGGTTGGTGTTGTAGGGCGTGGCGAAGGTGTTGTCAACGAAGAGCTTCGCGCCGTGGCGGTGCGCAATCTTGGCCACGGCCTGCAGGTCGACGAGCACCATCGTGGGGTTTGCGGGCGTCTCGACGTAGATGACACGCGTATTCGGACGGATGAGCGGCTCGAGCTGGCTGAGGTCGGCGGCGTCGAAGCTGTCGTGCTCGATGCCGAAGCGCGGGAGCCAGTCGCTCGTGATGTCCTCCGTGCCGGAGTATTTCGCCTTGGTGAAGATGACGTGGTCGCCGCACTTGAGCTCCGCGAACAGCGCACCGGAGACGGCGCCCATGCCGGAGGCGTAGGCCACGGCACCCTTGCCGTGCTCGAGGGCGGCCAGCTTCTGTTCGAGATAGTCCTGCGAGGGGTTCGTGATGCGGCTGTAGGCGAAGCTCTCGGCGTAGTTGTCGCAGGCCTTCACCGCGTCGTCGGTGGAGTCAAAATAGAACGTCGAGGTCTGGTAGATCGGCGGGATCAGCGCGCCGTAGGCGTCGCGCGGCTCACCCGCGTGCACCTCCAGCGTGTCAAAGTGCAGGCTGTCCGCCTGCAGGTCGGGATGTCGCAGCTTCAGCTGGCTCATAATAACACCTCCATAAAAAATATGCCGGGATACGGCTTTTCCTGTATCCCAGCATAGCATATTTTCGGTGAAAGCAGAAATACCCGATCCCTATCGCCGTCCATAGGAAAAAGCTTTACCCCTGCGCGGCGAGGATGTGGCGTTTCATGCACGCGAGGAACGCCTCCTCGATCGGCCGCAGGGCGCGGCCGCGGATGCTGATCCAGCCGATGTCGACGGTGTCCTCCGTCTCGATGGGGACGCAGGCGACCTCGCGCGCGAGCCGCGGCGAGATGACGCCCGTGCCGACGTCGTAGGCGTTGCAGCTGCACATGAGCGCGGTGCTCACATAGAGGTCGCTGATGTAGACGACCTTGGGCGGGTAGAAGTTCGGCAGCATCATCTCCTCGGAGAAAAAGCCGGGCGAGTCCGCCGTCTGCTCATAGACGATGCAGGGATATTCCATCAGCTCGTCCGTGCGGATGCTCCTGCGCCCGGCGAGCGGGTGCGTCACGGAGAGAAACGCGTGCGGCCGCGCCTGGACGAGCCGGTGGAAGGCGAGATTGTTGTCCTCCAGCACGCGCTCCATGTGCCGCCGGTTCACGTCCGAGAGGAAAATCACGCCGAGGTCGCTCGACTGCTTGCGCACGCTCTCGATGACGACGGAGGTCTGGTTCTGGTTCAGCCCGAGCGTGTAGCGGTCGGCGTCGAGCCCGCCGACGAACTCCTCAAACGCGCTCACAACGAAGTCATAGTGCTGGCTGCTGATGAAAAACGACGGCTTCGGCCCCTCGGCGCTGCGCTGGAAGTACTCGTCGATGTAGTCCGCGTCGCGCAGGAGCTTGTTGCTCAGTTTGAGCAGCTGCCGCCCTTCGTTTGTGATGGCGATGCCGGAGGAGGAGCGTGTGAAGATCGTGATGCCCAGCTCCTCCTCGAGTGCGTGGACGAGACTGCTGACGCTCGGCTGGGAGACATAGAGCTTCTGCGCGGCCTTGCTGAACGAGCCGCATTTTTCCACCATGGAGATATATTTGAGCTGCTGCAGCGTCATGTGCTGTCCACCTTTCTCGTCCCGGGGCCGCTGTTTTCTCCATTATATCGGATTTTCCCGCCGGTGGCAACGGCCTTTCCCCCCCGCATATCCATGGGAATGGGGGCGGCCGCGCGGAAACGGAGGAGGTTTTCATGGCAAAGGTCTATCTCTCGCCCTCGTCGCAGGTGAGCAACCCCTACGCGTGGGGCTCGACGAACGAGGCGGCGCAGTGCCGCCGGATTGCGGACGCGGCGGCGGCCGCGCTCACGCGCAGCGGCCTTTCAGTCAAAAACAACCAGACGGCGTCCATGGAAGGGCGCGTGGCGGAGTCGAACGCGTGGGGTGCCGACCTGCATGTCTGCATCCACACGAACGCCTTCAACGGCCGCGTGACGGGAACGCGCGTTTTCAGTTGGAACGATGCGGGCCGGGGCCGCGCCGCGGCGCAGGCCGTCTTTGACGAGCTGGCCCCGCTGACGCCCGGCACGTCCGACAGTCTCAGCACGAACCAGACGTGGTATGAGCTGCGGCGTACCGCCGCGCCGTGCGTCTATGTCGAGGCGGAGTTTCACGACAACGCCGAAGCGGCCCGCTGGATCATAGAACACACGCAGCAGATCGGTGAGGCCGTCGCCCGCGGTATCTGCCGCTATTTCGGCGTCGCCTACGCGCCCGCGCCGGAGCCGGAGGGCGGGACGCTCCACCGCGTGCAGGTCGGGGCCTACGCCGTGCGCGCAAACGCCGAGCGGATGCTTGCGCGCTTGCGCGCCGCGGGCTTCGAGGGCTTCATCACAGAATAATCTAAAGAGAACAAATAAGCGGCGCATCCGAACGGATGCGCCGCTTGCGCTTAGCCTTTGATCTCGTGATGGTGTAAGGGAATCACACCTTACACCGCGGGACAGAGCTTGTCCGCGAGGGCACGCGCCTGCGCGAGACCGTCGGTCTGGGAGATCTCACCCGCGCCGTAGACGCCGGGAATCAGCACCTCGCCGACGTTCCGGCAGCCAAGCAGGGAGACGGTCTTGCGGTAGGCGAAGACGATGCCGTCGAACGTGTCCATGGCGGGCTCGGCGCAGCAGGTGATAAGCGCGGCGGGGATCCCGGCGGGGAACTTCTTCGCGTTGTAGAGCGAGACAAAGCGGTCAATGACGTGCTTGATCTGCGCGGGGAAGGTGTACCAGTAGACGGGCGCGGCCAGCACCAGACCGTCCGCCGTCTCCAACTCACGCGCGATGTCGTTGAAGCCGTCGCCGCCGAAGGCGCAGGCCCCCTCGCCGCGGTAGCAGGCGCGGCAGTCGCGGCACCCGCCGAGGGGCAGAAACGCCGTGTCAAACCGCACCACGCGGCATCCCTTCTCCTCAAG
>ERZ840371.2902-NODE-2902-length-14754-cov-7.562623_pt1 | contig 14754 bp, 10 predicted proteins | sample MGYA00519937_ERZ840371 | MGnify/ENA primary metagenome ERZ840371 (study PRJEB31850, sample SAMEA3708873) | human gut metagenome | biome: human gut; feature: human-associated habitat; material: faeces | place: China | collected 2014 ... | reverse complement strand
TTCTTACGTTCCTTCATACGAGGATCGCGGGTCAGGAAGCCAGCCTTCTTCAGGGCAGCACGCAGTTCCGGATCAGCCTTGCACAGGGCACGAGAGATGCCGTGACGAATTGCGCCGGCCTGACCGGACACACCGCCGCCGCAGACATTCACCAGCACGTCGAAAGAGGTCGTGCCAGTCAGCGTCAGGGGCTGACGAACGGTCATCTTGAGGGTCTCCAGACCGAAGTAGTTATCAATATCACGCTTGTTGATGGTCACTTTGCCATCACCGGCGACCAGGCGGACGCGGGCAACAGCCTTCTTGCGGCGGCCAACAGCGCTGTAATCAACCTTAGCCATTTGTTTTTCTCCTTTCCGCCTTACACGAGGTCAAACTTCACGGGCTTCTGCGCCGCATGGTCATGATTCGGGCCAGCGTAGACCTTGAGCTTCTTGGCCATCTGGCGACCCAGCGGTCCCTTGGGCAGCATACCCACGACAGCACGGCGGATTGCAAATTCAGGCTTCTCAGCCAGCAGCTTGCGGTACTTGGTTTCCTTCAGGCCGCCGACATAGCCGGTGTGATGATAATAAATCTTCTGATCCAGCTTCTTGCCGGTCATGACGATCTTATCCGCATTGATGATAATGACATAATCGCCGGTATCCACATTGGGGGTGTAAATCGGCTTATTCTTGCCGCGAAGGATGTTCGCGACCTGGCTGGCCACACGGCCAAACACCTGACCCTCGGCATCGACAACATACCACTGACGGGTAATGTCAGCCGCTTTCGGCATGAACGTCTTCAAAGGTTTTTCCTCCCTAAGTGATGGTTCTCTATGTGTGTGCGGCACGGCATGATGGTCGCATGTCCTCCGCGGGTGTTTCAATAGTTTCCGGGGCAAGCGGAGCTATTGATGCCATCCACTATTGTACAATAAACGTGCCGCTTTGTCAAGCGCAAAATGCGCATTTTTCAAGGATTAACTGTGATAAGGAACTAATTTACTTAGTTGTACTGGCATATTCATCGGTATTCCAGAAGCGTTCTTCGGACATTCGGCGCACCTCCCTTCATTTGAAAACTGAAAGTTGTTTAATTCTTTTCGTAATAAACAATATCCATTTTATCATTTATATTTTCAACCAATCCTGTCCTTTTATATCCCAACTTCTCATATAAATAACAATTTCCTTCTTCTTGAAGAATGGTGTCAAGTTTGTCCATGAATTTTTTCGACTTCTTCAAATGCTTTTTGTGCCAACCCTTTATTTCTAAATTCTTTCATAATAAAAACAGGTGCTATTCTTTTTCTACTTCCATCTTTTTTATCTACAACTCTAATCGCACCAACTAAATTATCTCCGTCAAAAATATAATAGAAATATGTAAATTCTTGTGATAATTTAGCTTCTATTCTTTCTTTTGCCTCATTTCCAGGACTTGTTTCATAGTCTTGATATCTTTCTAACAAATCGGAAAAAGCTTCTGTTTGCATTTTCCATATTTTTTCACAATCATTTACATTTGCTCTTATTAGTTTCATAACATCACCTCGTCAAATTCAACGTTTCTTCTTTGTTTCTTTCAAAGAAAAAAGGATGCTTATTAATAATCTGATAAACTATTATTTTAAAATATGATATCTAATCATTGTGTTCAGGAACGGGTTATCCTGCCTTTGGGTGATATATTGACCGGGCAGTCGGTAAGCAAATATCTGCGTTTTCTGCAAAAGAGCCGGTATTGGAGTAGGGAGGAAATCGACAGGTTTCAGAACGAACGGCTACGGCTGCTGATTACTCATGCTTACGGGCATGTTCCTTTTTATAGGGAAGAAATGGATAAGTTGCAGTTGACACCTGCGGATATTCGGACAAAAGAAGATTTACGCCTGTTGCCGATTGTAACAAAAGCCATGATAAAAAAAGAAGGTATTGAACGGTTTAAGGCAGCCGGTATTCCTGAAAAAAGTATTGTCCAAGGTGCGTCATCGGGTTCGACCGGTGAGCCGTTTCGTTATCTGACCACGAAAGAAGATTACTCGGTGAATATTGCAGCCAATCTACGCGGCTGGTATGATATGGGGTGGCGACTGGGTGACAGGTATGTCAAGCTGAGTCAGAATCCGAGAAATAATCCCGTGAAACGGTTGCAGGATTATATGACTAACAATCTTTATCTGGCTACCAACCCGTTGACGGATGAGAATTTTGCCAATGTGTTGCGGCGGATAGAAAGTTATAAACCCCGGGTAATCCGTTGTTATCCCGACCCGCTTCTTTTACTGGCACGTTATAAACGTGTGCATCCGAAATTTGCCTGGTCGCCTGTGGCGATAACAACCACCGGCAATACCTTGTTTCCGGAAACGAGAAAAGAAATAGAAGAGGCCTGGGGATGTAAAGTGTTCGACTCATATAGCTGTGAGGGCAATTCGTGCGTTTTTGAATGTCCTACGCATACCTGCTATCATTCAACAGAGGAGTATGGAATATCGGAAGTAGTGGACGAACAGGGAAATCCTGTTAAAAAAGGGGTTGGGAGACTTGTATCAACGAGTTTGTGGAACATGGCACAGCCTTTTATCCGTTATGATACACAGGACTTTGTTGAAGTGGACGATACGCCTTGCGAATGCGGCAGGGAGCATCTAAAGATAGTACGGATTTTAGGTCGGGATAATGATGTACTGGTAATGCCGTCGGGCAGACGGTTCATTGTACACAATTTTACCGTCTTCTTCCAGACGGATATTCCCGAACTGAAAAGGTCTATCGACCAATTTCAAGTAGTAAAGCAAAAGAGTGGTCGCGTAGTGTTCCGGTTAGTGGTGAACGAAAACTATGATACGGAAGTAGGGAACTATATTATTCGTTTCTGGCAACAGGAATTCGGTGTATCGGTTACTATTGAGCTTTTAGCAGAACTTCCTGTTCTGCACAATAACAAACGCCATTTCATTATCAGCGAGTAATAAGGATATTATGAATATACGATACAAATTGTGCCTTTTACTTTATTATGGTTTTGCCAGACATTTGCCAAAATCGACTGTACCGGTCATTGGTACTGCTGCAAAAAGAATGCGTGGAGCAATATGCCGCCATATATTGGGGTGTTGCGGCAGTGGCAATAATATTGAGCAAGGCGCGTATATCGGGAATGGAAAAGACGTCCGGATAGGAAATAATGTAGGGCTTGGCAGGAATTTCAAGGTGCTTATGCGAATGCTTACTATTGGTGATAATGTGATGATGGGAGAAGATGTTCTCTTTTTAGGAGGAGGCCATCGGCATAGCCGTACAGATGTTCCCATGAATAAACAAGGTTCGGAAGGTAAAACTCCTTTATACATAGAAAGTGATGTGTGGATTGGTGCACGGGTTACGGTGTTGCCCGGTTGCAGACATATAGGACGTGGCGCGATTATCGGTGCTTGTGCCGTGGTAACCAAGGATGTACCGGATTTTGCTGTTGTAGCAGTGAATAAAACAAGTATCTGTGATGTTTCAATAGAATGGATGGATAGAGGAATAACTGTTCTATCTGAGACACCAGCAGCATTGGATATGGATTCGCTTAAAAAGTTATACAGATATCATATGTCTGATGATAAAACAGATAAGAAACAGGTTGTTGCTGAACAATACAGGGAATATCCATATAATAAAGCACGGATTAATCTTGTTAATAGTGGTGTACTTGGCGATATCAGTTGTCTGAATATATCCATTGCACACGAATATCACGGTTTCAGTCTTATAAGAGCATATCTTGGTATAAAACCTGATGAAAACTACACGGTGTCAGGTAAAATATATGAATTTCCGACAACTCAGACACTTACGAGATATGACAAATTTACAGATGGCAGAATAGCTCCTAAAAAAAGATGTGTAGCAGTATTTGAGTTTGAGAGCGGAAAGGTTGCATGGTATGATTTTGACTCTGAGCAGTATCGCTCACCTATCAGAAAGAATATGATAAAGGTGCAGGGGGTCAGAGGGGAACTTATTAACAATGAGCTGTGTTATCTTGATGAAAATAATGTCGGTAGAAAAGAAACAATAGTAACGGATATTAATAAGGTTATGACGGGTAACGGCAATCCTAATTTGGCACAAGTCAATGAAATTAAGAAAATAGCATTTGGTGATAAAATACTATATGAACCGGTATGGGGATTAAGAGGTCTGTCAGAAGATGAAACAGCAATTGCCACACTTATGTGCAAAACAGCTGAATATAGCAGAGGACAGGCATTGCCGCCTTATAGCTTGGAAAATGCCTTGGCAGATGCGTATGCGGCGATACTAATGGAAAGAGCAATTGTAACAGGTGAAAAAGTAAAGAGTGAGATAAATATGTGAAATAAATATTAAAGTAATAAATATTAAAATGACAAATATTAGTCATTACATATTTATACACATTTAATTGAGAGGAGTGTAAACATTTATGGCAGAAAAAGTATTAAAAATGGCACTTATAGGTGTTGGCAATATGGGAAAGAAATATGCAGAAATGATTACCTCAGGACGGGTATCGGGTATGAAACTGACAGCAATTGTAATAAGAAGACCTGAACTTATGAAGTGGGGAGAGGCGTTAACTAATATTGACGGAAAAAAAGTAAAAATATTTTGCAGTGCCGATGAGTTATTCAAAGCGGAAAATTCTTTGTTTGATGCGGTTATTATAGCAACGCCACATAAGACACATAAGGAATTGGCTGTCAAGGCATTTTGTCTTAATAAAGCTGTGCTTTGTGACAAGCCAGTGGCGGCGGACATAGGGGAAGCTGTCGCAATGGAGAAGGCAGCTAAAGAGAACGGCTGTATATATGGAGTTGTATTTCATCAGAGATTGTATCCAAAATACATAAAGATTAAAGAGCTTATCGACAATGGAGAGATAGGGGATTTGAAAAGAATAAGTCTTATTAATTCAAGATACTTAAGGACAGTACATTATCATAAGTCGGGAGCGTGGAGAAGCAGCTTTTTGGGGGAAGGAGGTGGAGCACTTATTAATCAGGGACAGCATATTCTTGATATGTATCAGTATTTATTTGGCATGCCACAGAGGTTGTATGCGGCTATTCCATTTGGTAAATACAATGATTTTGATGTTGATGATGAGGCAACATTGGTTATGGAATATGATAATGGCGTGACAGGTACATTTATATTATCAACAGGGGAGGCGTGTCATGAGGAAAGACTTGAAGTGATAGGCACAAAGGCGAGAATTTTATTAATTGATGACACATTGACGATTACATATCATAACGATGTAAATGATTATATAAAAAATGAAAATGTTAATTCAAGAGAGCATATGAGTTATTCACAAAAGACTATTCAGTATGAGAAGGCTGAAGAACCATATACACAGTTGTTGGAAAGGTTTGTTAAGGCAGTACTTGAAAATAATGAGTCACATCTTGTTGCTAAAGGCTCTGAGGGAATTAATTCATTGATGTTATGTGCTGGTGCATATTATTCAGCCTGCAATAAAGCAGTAGTTGATCTTCCGCTTGGAGCAGGTAAATATAGTGAACTTATGGAACAGCTTATAAAAAAAGAAGAAAGCAGAGGATGATTAGTCTGTATTAAATAATTGTAAATATAAACATTACAATTATTCTGCCGATATACCATATAGGGAGTTGTATCAATATCTAATATTAAATGAATTTGTTATAATATGGTTATTCTGATATTATTATAGATGGCATATGTATTATTAATATTATATGGTTGTGAATTTATTAACAGTAATATATTATTTATAGCATAGATGTTTGTGGTAATATGTGATTTGTAGTAATATATAGTTTAAAGTAATACAATATTAAGGTAGATGATAGTCAAGCAGGAAGCTTGGGGTTAATGAGGAATCAAGGATGATTATACAACATAATTTAGAGGCGATGAATTCGATGAATTGCTTTGGACGTGTTAATAAGGTATTTTCAAAGTCTACAGAGAAATTATCGTCTGGTTATAAGATAAACAGGGCATCAGATGATGCGGCGGGATTAACAATATCAGAGAAAATGAGATGGCAGATCAGAGGTCTTAACCAGTCAGGGAGAAATATCAACGATGGTATATCTTACTGTAATGTTGCTGAAGGTGCATTAGGCGAGATACACAGTATGCTTGAGAGAATGAAGGAGTTATCGGTTCAGGCGGCTAACGATACTAATACAGATATGGATAGGGATGCGTTAGATCAGGAGACACAGCAGCTCAAGTCACAGATAGATAAGATATTTGAAGATACTATGTTTAACACCCAGAAGATATGGTGCGAGGCATATATACCATCGGCTGATGGAACACCTACAGATTTTTCATTTTATAATGCAACTGATGATAGGGGAACTTATGTCGGTGGAATAGAGTATATGAACCACAGATATTCCTGGGAAGACCTTGGAATTGGTTATGACAGAGCAACACTTACATTTACTAAGACAGATACTTTTAAGATAGATGGTACAATACTTAAAGATGATGGAAGCGCAGATATAGATAATTATTCCTCTAAGGCGAGCTTTACTATTAAGACGGTTGCAGGACAGGGGCTTACAACAGCCCAGAAGACTTACGACTGGTCGGCTGAGGATGATGGAATTGCCATAGACGGGATAATAACAACAAGTAAGACTAAAGAAGAAGGTAATACAACGTGGGCAGCATTAGGCTTGACTAAAGGCGATGATGTGAAGGCTGGAACATATACATTTAACTACTTTGGAATGGAAGTATCATTTTATGTGAAAGAAGATGCGAGCTGGACAACATTTGTTGACGGCATTAACAACCAGAGAGTTAAATTAGACTGGCATAGTGATAATGTTGGCTATAATAATAAGCAGAGTGCAGATATCACGAAATTGAATTCTCAGGTTGTTAAAGTTACTAATGCTAATAAAGATAAGGTTAGCACGAGTGGATATGGAATTTCAGCTAAAAGAGATACGCTTGGAATTGTTTATGACAAGAATTATCAGTCAAGTGTTAAATGGAATGATATAAGTGATAATGATACAGGCAGAAATTTCATTAATTCGTGGGGAACTAACGAACATGGTGGTTCGGGTAATTCGGATAATATAGGAACGAGCGATGATAATGGTTCATCGAAGGTGACAATATCAGATGATTGTACATATAGATTTGATGACTCAGCATCTGGTGGATTTATTAATTTTGATTTTGTGCTTGATAAGACAGGAAGTACAGAGTCGATTTTAAAGGATTTGGGATATTCCAGAATAAATGTCTCTACATCTGCGGCTACAAGTGCGGTTGTTAATAATACAGGAACGGGTGCGGCAGGCAATACATCTGCGACTGCAGGCTCTAATTTTGATTTTAATACACAAAGAGATATTCTTGGAAGACAATTTGCGTCAGATACTGAGCGGATTACAGCAGGAACTGCAAAGATAGATAATGGAAAGTCGGTAATATCATTAAGTGCGGCTAACGGTAATCCTGATTATGAACTTACTTATAATGGTGATATAGCTAAAGAGTTATCAAGTTCGATTAAGGATGCTGTTGAACAGATTAAAAATGCATACAAGAATAGTGGTGCTAATAATGGTATACCACAGGATACAGATAACCTTGGGCTTAAGAGTTATTCATTTATATTTAGGAGTGGAACTGATGCTATAAGCGTGTCATATGATTTGTCTAAGCTTACATATGATGATGTTAAAAATCTGTCTGGTGATGTAGATTTTGATAATCTTGCTAAGGATATATTTAATGCCAATTCCGATATTACACTCAGTGCGAATGGAGATGCTTATCAGGTTCTTACACCTGTCAACGCTTCCATATCAGAGGCAAGGGTGAAGAATGGCGTTATGGTAGATGGATATGTGCAGGATTTGAATATTCAGGCAGGAGCATTAAGTGGACAGAATATTGAAATTGAATATGATTATTTAAGAGCAAGTAACCTTGGACTTTCAGGAATAAGCCTTAAGACAGCAGATGACAGCCAGTCAGCTATCAATCAGGTTGATAAGGCGATTGACAGAGTGTCATATGAGCGTTCTATGTTTGGTGCGTATGTCAACAGATTAGAACACGCATATAATGTTAATATGATAAATGGTGAGAATACACAGGCATCTGAATCAAGGATAAGAGATACAGATATGTCTAAAGAGATGTTAGAGTATTCTAAGAATAATATTTTATCGCAGGTCGGGCAGACTATGCTTGCCCAGTGCAATCAGAATAAGAATATGGTTATGCAGCTCCTTCAATAAGGAATAATGTGATTAAAAAGGGACTATCCTGTAAAGCACGATTTATACAATGTGTAGAATAAATTTATAGATTATTATCTACATATTATATAGATTATGTTTTCAGGATAGTCCATTTTGTTTAAAAGGGTTTATTCAGGTAAAAATGTTTTAGCTGGTGTATATACAGGTCAGTTAACTATTATGAAAATAATTAATATTCAGAACCGCACCATCTTCCAGAAGCTCCACAAGGAAGCACAAGTCCGTTAGCGGATACAGGAAGTCCGACTTCATTAGAACTACAGTAGCCGTCAAAATCTTTAAGTTCTGTGCTTAACATATAAGTAAGAACTGCTGGCTGAAGTCCTGTTGTGTAGGAGTTGATAAGGAAGAATAATGGCTTGTCAGAAAGAAGCTTTGCACACAGCTTAACAAGTGGGTGTATAGCTTCTTCTATTTTCCATATCTCGCCCTTAGGACCTCTGCCATATGATGGAGGGTCCATAATAATAGCATCGTAGTGATTGCCACGTCTTATTTCTCTTTCAACAAATTTAACACAGTCATCGACTATCCAGCGGATAGGCTTGTCAATAAGTCCTGATGATGTGGCATTTTCTTTAGCCCACGCAATTATTCCCTTAGAGGCATCAACGTGTGTAACATGAGCACCAGCGGCTGCACAGGCAAGAGTAGCACCACCAGTGTAGGCAAACAAGTTAAGAACCTTTATCTGTCTGTCAGGTTCATTATCTTTAGCTTTCTTTATAATTTCAGAGAACCAGTCCCAGTTGGCTGCCTGCTCAGGGAATATTCCTGTGTGCTTAAAGCTGAATGGCTTTAAGTTAAATGTAAGAGGAACATCAACAGAAGGACTTTCGTATTTTATTGTCCAGCTTTGTGGCAGGTCGAAGAATTCCCATTCGCCGCCTCCCTTAGAGCTTCTGTGATAATGTCCATTCATATGTTTCCATCTGTTGTCGTTCTTAGGTGTGTCCCATATAACCTGTGGGTCTGGGCGGACAAGAATGTAATTGCCCCAGCGTTCAAGCTTTTCTCCACAGGATGTATCTATAACTTCATAATCTTTCCAATTATCTGCAACAAACATATTGTAATTAAGTCCTTTCTTGTTTAAGCATATATATTAAGTATATAACAGATTGTATGGTTGGGGCAATCAAAAAGTACAGCGATTAGGATATAATTAACGTATGGTAGTGTATAATAATCATTTAATACAGTGATTAGGATATAATTAATGTGTGGCGGTATGTAATATGTTAAATGTATAGTTGTGCATATATTGCGTAACTTGAAAAATATACCATTTTACTGTAACATATAACAGACAAAAAATATAAATTGTTATATGGTATTAGTGTTAAAAGTAACTATTGATAATTGCATAATATATATAAGGAAAGGAAAATGCACATTTGAAAAATATATCTTTTAAAACAGCAAAGAATGATATTATAGCAGGAATTATTGTGGCGTTAGTGTCAATACCAATATCTATGGGGTATGCCCAGATAGCAGGGCTTCCAGCGGCATATGGACTGTATGGTTCGCTTATACCAGTGCTTATATATGCTTTTACAACAACATCACCACAGTTCGTATTTGGTGTAGATGCAACGCCGGCGGTGCTTGTAGGTGGTACGTTATCGGCACTTGGCGTTACTTCAGGCTCTGAGGAAGCAATGAAGCTTGTGCCGGTCATTACATTTGTTGTTGCAATATGGCTCTTGATATTCAGTCTTATTAAAGCAGGACGAATAGTTAATTACATATCAACGCCGGTTATGGGAGGTTTTATAAGTGGAATTGGTATTACAATAATACTTATGCAGGTTCCAAAGCTGTTTGGTGGTTCTGCAGGTACAGGAGAACTTATTGAACTGGGTATCCACATATGGGGACAGCTTCAATATTTTAATGTGTTATCGGCAGTTCTTGGATTTGGAACAGTTGTAATTATACTTGTTGCAAAGAAATATATTCCGAAGTTTCCAATGTCGGTTGTGCTTATGGTGCTTGGTGCAATGGCAACAGCATTTTTACACATTGACAGATTAGGGGTTAAGCTTCTGCCTCACGTTGATTCGGGATTTCCGAAGCTTATGGTACCCGATTTTACATTATTAAAGACAGATACATCAGATATAATTATACTTGGACTTACCTGTGCACTTGTTATTATGGCACAGACACTGCTTGCCACTAATAACTATGCTAACAGATATGGATATAAGGTTGATAATAACAGAGAGGTGCTTGCTTATTCTTTAGCCAATATAGCTTCTTCGGTATCAGGAAGCTGCCCTCTTAACGGAAGCGTATCAAGAACAGGTATAGCTGACCAGTTTGGCTGTAAATCACAGCTTATGTCAGTTACAGCTTCAATTACAATGCTTGTTGTCGTGCTTTTTGCGACACCTGTGCTTGAATATCTTCCTGTGCCTATTCTTACAGGAATTGTCGTTGCTGCACTTATCGGAATAGTTGAATATAAGCTTGCTGATAAACTTAGAAAAGTCAACAGGGCGGAGTTCTTTATATTTCTTGCGGCTATGTTTGGCGTATTATTATTTGGAACTATATATGGCGTTATTATAGGTGTTATTCTTTCATTTATAGCGGTAATAATAAGGGCAGTTGTTCCTCCAAGATCATTTCTTGGCTGTATACCAGGACACGAGGGCTTCTATAATCTTAACCGTAACAAGAACGCTTTGCAGATAGAACACACATTATTATATAGATTTAGTGGTAATCTTTTCTTTGCAAATGTGTCTACATTTTTGCAGGATATAGAAAGTGCCATAAATGATGATACAAAAATTATAATAGTTGATGCGAGCGGTATCGGAAGCATAGATATAACAGCAGCAGACAGGCTTGTATCATTTAATAAAATATTAAAGGGCAAAGGAATACACTTTTATATAACTGAGCACGTTGACCATGTAAATGACCAGTTAAGGCAGTTGGGTGCTGGCTGTCTTGTTGAGGAAGGTGTCACAAGAAGAACAATATCGCTTGCTTTAAGAGATGCCGGTGTTGACAGGCCTTATCCGCTTGTTGGCAGTCCTGAGCAGGTTGCTGTACACGAGGATTTTATTGAGGATAACGAAAGGCTTGCAGAGATAGAGTGGGCATTTGGCAAGGACGCCGCAGAATGGCTTGATAAATATGCTGTACAGGTTACAGATGACATTACAAGTAGTATTGATGGGGGGTCATCTGAGCTTGCAGAAAATGTTCTTGATAAGGCGGAAAGCAAGAATGCCTGGGGTAGAATTGGCTTATTTGATGAAGATGAACTTCTTGAGAGAGTTGAAATGCACTTATCTGAGCTTGCACAGAACAGCAATGCAGAAGAGTTAGAGGAGCATATTGAACAGAGAAGATTAAGGCTTGAGGCTAAGATTGCGAAGTTAAATCCGGATGCGTTAAAGCATTTAAGGGAACATAGAAAAGAAGTGTTACAGAGATTTAAAGAGAACAATCCAGAAGCGTATGCTCATATGATACAGCATAGAAAGGAACATATAAGCAGGCTGGAGAAAGAAAAGCCGGAGCTTGCTGCTAAGATGAAGGAATTCTATAAGCTTGATGATTAAACTGTCATATATCATTATATATAAGGGAAGGTTTTTATTGTGAATATATTAAATGTTGAAAAAGTGAGCAAAGCATTTGGTGAGAAAGTGCTTCTTGACAATGTCACACTTGGGATTAATAAGGGTGACAAGATCGGAATTATAGGAGTTAATGGAACTGGAAAGTCTACACTGCTTAAAATAATTGCCGGTATTGAAGAACCTGATGAGGGTAATATTATAAAAGGAAGAAAAGTTACTGTTACATATCTTGCACAGTCACCAGATTATATTAAAGATGAAAATGTACTTTCATATGTGCTTCGTGGCAAAGATTCATCGAATGAGCCAAAGGCGAAGGAAATACTTAATAAGCTGGGCATAGATGTATATGATGCTCCTATGGACAAGCTATCTGGTGGACAGAAAAAGAGGGTTGCATTGGCGAAAGTGTTAGTTGAACCTACAGAGGTACTTATACTTGATGAGCCGACTAATCATCTGGATAATGATATGGTTGTGTGGCTTGAGCGGTATATCAAGGCATTTAAGGGTGAACTTCTTATGGTAACGCACGACAGGTATTTCCTTGACAATGTAACTAACAAGATAGTTGAGATAGACCACGCAGATCTTTACAGTTATGACTCTAATTATTCAGGATTCCTTGAATTAAAGACTGAAAGAGAACAGATGGAAAGAGCTACAGAGGCTAAAAGACAGAACACATTAAGAAGAGAACTTGAGTGGATAAGGAGAGGCTGTCAGGCACGTTCAACCAAGCAGCAGGCAAGAATAGATCGTTTTGAAGATATGAAAGAAGCTTCAAGACAGGCAAGAGCTAAGTTTGACAAAAGCCTTATGGATATGAGCTCTGTAAGCAGACGTCTTGGAAGAAAGACAATAGAACTTAACAATATAACTAAAGCCTATAATGGACACACATACATTAACGATTTCACATACATTTTCTTAAGAGATGACCGAATAGGCATAATAGGAAGCAATGGCTGTGGCAAGTCTACACTTATGAAGATAATAACAGGACAGATACAGCCTGACAGTGGAAGTGTTGAGATAGGAGATACAGTTCATATAGGCTATTTTATGCAGGAGAATGAGCCTCTTGATGAGAATCAGACAGTGCTTGAGTTCGTAAGAAGCATAGGCGAGTATGTGCAGACGGTTGATGGAAAAGCAACAGCAAGCCAGATGTGTGAGAAGTTCCTGTTCCCGCCTAAGCAGCAGTGGACACCAATAAGAAAGCTGTCTGGAGGAGAAAAGAGAAGACTGTATCTTTTGAGTGTGCTTATGAGTGCACCTAATGTACTCATACTTGATGAGCCAACCAATGACCTGGATATTGAAACGCTTGAAGTATTAGAGGATTATCTTGATGGGTTTGCAGGGATTGTAATTACTGTTTCTCACGATAGATATTTTCTTGACAGGACGGTTGATAGAATATTTGCATTTGAGGCTGGAGGCCACCTTACACAGTATGAAGGAGGTTATTCAGACTATAAAGAAAAATGTGTTTCTTCTATATATAATGCGTCAGAAAATGGAGTTTCAAAAAGTAATTTATCATTAGGCAGTAATAGTGTAGTGGCAGGTGTAGATGTAACAGCAGGAGGCACGGCAGCAGGAAGAGTATCAGGTGGCGATACGGATAGTGTGCAGAAGGCTGTATCTGGCAGTAAGACACTTACAAGCAAGGAATATAATAAGTCAAGAAGCGAACGTCTTAAGTTTACTTATAAGGAACAGAAAGAGTACGAAACTATTGATGATGATATAGCGGCATTGGAAAATGATATAGAAAGAATAGATGCAGAGATGTCTAAGTGTGCAACTGATTACGGAAAGCTTAATGACTTATCAAAGGAGAAGGCTGAAAAAGAAAAACAGCTTGACGAAAAGATGGACAGATGGGTATATCTTAATGACCTTGCGGAAAGAATTGCAAACCAGTAAAAGGTGTGTGTAAATAAAGCAGAAATGTTTATAAATATTCATTAAATAAAGCATATTGTGGATAAATAACAACTAGAATGGATAATAATTAAACCAGAGAAATATTATATGATTGTACTTAAAAAAATACAATAAAATAATATTTTTCTGGTTGATTTTATAGTAGGGGTAGTGTATATTAATACTTGCTGTGACATTGATAGCGTAGAAGCGTGAGGTTGCTATCCGTAAGGGTAGGTTTTCCGTGGAGCGAATGTCAAGGCCGGCAAGTCCGGCGAAGAATCTGGCGACAAGTCACTGTACCTAATATCATCTGCAAGATGCAGAAATGACACGTTGGTTAATCGGGATATACCAATAGCGGTTTCTCGATACGCGTGGGAGTGTGTACAGTCACCGCTTGTCGTGCTTAAACAATAAAGTGCGAAGGAGGCGACTTTTTTTATGGCAAATCAGGTAATAAGAATTACACTGAAAGCTTATGATCATCAGTTAATCGATCAGTCAGCTAAGAAAATCATCGAAACTGCTAAGAAGACAGGAGCAAATGTGAGTGGTCCAGTACCTCTTCCAACAAAGAAGGAAGTAGTTACAATACTTAGAGCTGTTCACAAGTATAAGGATTCAAGAGAACAGTTTGAACAGAGAACTCATAAGAGACTCATCGATGTATTATCACCATCTCAGAAGACTGTAGATGCATTATCTAAATTAGAAATGCCAGCTGGTGTATTCATCAACCTTAAGGTAATGAACTAATCATTACACAATTTTTCATTATTATTTAAGAGCAATAATCCTAAGGGTTTAATATAGAAGTAACGATACACGAAAGTGTAGCACAGTGGTGCGGGTTCCACTTATATTAGCTGTTCTAGGATGACAGGATGCGCTGTG
>ERZ840371.2900-NODE-2900-length-14766-cov-3.290259_pt1 | contig 14766 bp, 9 predicted proteins | sample MGYA00519937_ERZ840371 | MGnify/ENA primary metagenome ERZ840371 (study PRJEB31850, sample SAMEA3708873) | human gut metagenome | biome: human gut; feature: human-associated habitat; material: faeces | place: China | collected 2014 ... | reverse complement strand
CGCCAATCCGGATGAACCCAGCTGCAAAGCCGTCTTCTTTTTTCCTGACTGCCGTGCAGACTTAGACGCACCGTCACTCTCAAAGCCATCAACACTGACAGTGATATCCGACTGTTTGGCATTATTCACCTCATCGGTAGTTTCGTCTTGAGCACAAGATGCGAACAACGAAACAGCAAGTCCGATAAATAAAAGCTTCTTTGTTTTCATATATACATTTTATTTTAATAAGTTCTATTAAACACTATCATCATATATAACCGTTTCAAAGACGACAGGTTAAAAGTCGTCTCCCCAGAGATCTATATTCCCTTTATTTCCTTCAGGTTGGTCTGCATCGTCGTCATCCCAGTCCAAATTATCCTCCTTGGCTCCCCACCCGAAATCTCCTGCATCACCGGTTATCGAACCAGCCATAATAGCCTCGCACTCGCTTCGCACAACGGTTATATGCGGAGCAAGATAGTCTGATTGTCTTCTCTCACTAATTTTCATTTCTACTCTTTTTAATACACGAAACCCTGCAATCGCCAATTATTTATTTTTTAAGAATGTGACAGGATTATGAGCGTTAGTCCGCTCTACATTCCTTTTTTATCTTTACACTCCAAAAGGGCACCGCAACCTCACGGCTCCAGTGTCCGGAAAAATAGTATAATCAAGTAATTATTTCCAACATCCACCCTCACGGGCGGCACACTAAAAATTACTGTAACGTATCACAACTCCGTGCTTCCGCGTCCGAAGGGCGTGGCATGCAGGGCAAAACCACACGCCACAGGCGAAGGCTCCGGCAGGCACCTCTGTGCAAGAGGTGTCACTCAGCAGAGTAAAAACATGATTATCAAAGAATTACAGGTACAAAATCAGTTCGTTTTTCATGTATCTTATATTGTCGAAGACAGTCCGGCAAGCCCGTCTGGCATAAAAAAATCCCGTTTAATATTTGCTGGTTTCAGTTAAAGTAAGTACATTTGCAACGACATTTTATTTTTTGTGTTGCAACTATTGCACAGAGGTAGCAGCCTTAATCCCCCTTATTATTTTTTTGTTTGCGCGCCTGACGGTGTTCCCGTCAAGTTCTTTTATATACGTCATCGTGACCCGCGGCGACGAGTGACCGAGCGCCTGCGCTATGACATGCAGCGGAACATTGCGGCGGTAGGCAATGCTTGCCCATGTGTGGCGTGGCACGTATGACGTAAGCGGCGTGCATATCCCTGCCTTGCGCGACAGGATTTTCAGTCCCGTGTTATACCGTCTGAGCAGCCGGGCATATCCCCTTCCGCCCGGCAGCCTGTCTCCGCCGGGAGCGGGAAACACATAGCCGCTGTCATCGCGGGCGTATTTTCTCATTATCCTTTCCATGCACGGCTCTATGCCGACGGTCACCTCGCGCCCCGTCTTCCGCCGGCAATAGGTTATCATGCCGTCACGCACCTGACACTTACGCAGCATCACGGCATCGGCAAAGGGCATGCCCATGGCATAGAAGCAGAACATGAAGACATCACGCGACCACGCCTCGACGGTGCCTTCGGCAACGTCCGCACCGTCGAGCCGCCGCATCTCGCCCTCACCGAGGGCACGCTTGCGCGTGGATACATTGCCCGTGAAGACGGCTGCAAAGGGACTGCCGCGCCTTATGCGGTGCTTTCTTACGGCAGTATTGTACATCGCCCGCAGCGAACGCATGTAACACGACGACGTGTTGAGGCTAACGCCACGCTCAGAAAGCCACCGGGAATAACGCATGACGAGCGGCGCGTCGACATCGCGCAGGGGAATGTCAACACCGCCGAGAAAGGTTGCAAACGAGCGGCGCGCCGTCATGTAGTTGTCGCAGGTGCTCTGCCGGCATCTACGGCGCACGTTGTGCATCTCACTGTCGATAAACTCAAGGAAGAGGGGCGTGCGCGGCGCCGCCCTCCCCGTCTTCTTTTTCTTCCACCGGACAGACTGTCTACGTCTGTCGAAGGAAATCTTTAAGCTGAATGTAAATCCTAAAAACATATATCTATATATTAATGTAAGTTCGATGAAAAGTTCATGCTTCACGCCCCTTCGGGGCGCATTCACATATTTAACATGGAGTTTCGGAGGGCAAAACGGCGACAAACGGCTGCAAAAATCGGTGTTATAATACCTTGATTTTCAGCTAATAGATTTTAACAAACGAGATTTTCGCCTGTTGGCGATTCGTCCTTTTCGGAGTATTTTTGTACCGCGATTGTACCACGCGAGAGGGGTCACACGGCACGACTTCCTTTCAGCAGCGTGCAACAGCTTTCAAGAGCGTGCAACAAATTTCTTCGATAATGGACCGTCAAATTAAACACAATTTAACAGGTCAGCCCGGCTATGACCGGGGCATGATCGACAAGCCTTTCCTCACCATCGGGGAAGTGGCGGACATCCTGCAAGTGAGCAGCCGGACTGTGTATAACCTCATTTATAAAGGCACTCTCCGGGCTTGCAGACTGACATACCACATCACAATCATCACCAGGGAGGATTTCTTTCTGATGATTAGAGAGACAACCTACTGCAAGCGGAGCGTGTCAATCTTCGCCAGGCAGGGTAAAAAGACAAAAAAGAAGATGAACGAAGATACACCGAACACCGAAAAAGACCTTTCCCAAAAGGAGGGAAAGAAGAAAGCGAAGGGCAGCCCGAAACGGCAGCTCATTCCGGCGGCTAACTACAAGCAGTCTGTGCGCGACACGTTCACGGACAAGGAGAGTGCCGGAGGCGACCTTTATACGATGGCTGAGATATGCCAGAAATACAATTATACCTACGGGCGATTTTACAATCTCCGTATGCGCTACTCGATACCCTGTGTCAAAGCCAACGCCACCAAGTGCTTCCCGAAAGCCGAGGTTGACAAGGCTATGGCGCAGGAAGCGGAACGGCTGGGAAGCAACCTGTCGGAGCACTGGTATTCCTGTTTCGACATCATGCGCCTGTTCGGGCTGGGAAAGACCCAAGTCCGCAGGTTCGCGCTCACCCACGGGGTAAGGACGAAGCGCATACACGGCAACCGCTTGTACTATCTCAAGGCTGACTGGGACGAGGCACGGAAGGTGTCGGAACGCAAGAGTGCAAGCACGAAAGCCAAGCGAGAGCCGGACAATGAATCAGACAACAATTAAAAATCACAACCGATATGACAAACATCTGCACGAAAGTGACGGTCAGGAAACGACCCATCAAGAACGGTCAGGTATCACTTTACCTTGACTACTATCCGGCGGTGCGGCATCCGAAGACAGGCAAGCCGACAAGACGGGAATATCTCGGCATATACATCTATGCCGACCCGAAAGACAAATTCGAGACAGAGTTCAACAAGACCATGCTCCGTAATGCCGAGCTTATCAAATGCCGCAGAACCGAAGCCATCATCAACGAGGAGTACGGCTTTCTCGACCGCAACCGTGGCAAGGAGAGCTTCCTTGAATATTTCCGCTCAAAGATGGCGGACGACGACAATTTCAGGAACTGGAACACCGCCTACAAGCATTTTGAAAAGTATTGCTGCGGAAGCTGCACCTTCGATGATTTGACACTGGAATACTGCCAGGGATTCCTTACCTACCTGCTGTCGCTCACCACTCAGACCAAAGGCAAGATGATGGCTTCGACCGCCAACAACAACCTTAACAAGCTGAAATGCGTTCTCCGCATCGCCTACGAGGAAAGACGCATCAAGGAGAATATCGCCCCACGGCTGAAACACGCGAAGGAAGACAGCACAAGGCGCGAGTTCCTGACGCTTGAAGAGGTGAGGATGCTTGCCGAGACCCCATGTGAGAAGCCTGTCATAAGGAGTGCCGCGCTGTTCTCCTGCCTTACGGGTCTGCGCATCAGCGACATCATCCGTCTGCAATGGGAGAACATCGTCAAGGGAGCGGACGGCGGCTGGTGCATGCACATCGTCACCAAGAAGACACGGACGGAAGCCGTGCTGCCGCTGTCTGATGAAGCCCTCGCACTGTGCGGCGAGCGTGGCGAGGGGCAGGTGTTCAAGGGGCTGACGCAGACCATCCTTCCCCTTTATCTCAAAGACTGGATTAAGTCTGCCGGGATAACGAAGCACATCACGTTCCACACAAGAAGGCATATCCAATCCTCTTTCATACTGAAAACAAACAACTTGCAAAGATTAGCAGCTTAACAGCTAACGATTTAGAAACGAGCGAAGTTCCGTATTTTACTTCGTTTTGCATTAAATCAAAAGAACGCCTTTAGTAAGACGCAAAAATAGTAATTTAATTACATATGGGCAAATTGTTCCCCTGCAAATTTGATTAGTCAAGGACTTTTTGTATCTTTGCCCCTATATTTGGTATATTGTATTAATAGCAAAAGCAAGAATGAATGTAACACTGGAAAATTATCGCTCTCTTGACTTTGATACAATTAGTGTCAAAGAAGAATGGAATATGCCGGCAGAACGAGAAAGGCGTATGCATAGTATACATGCATATCCAGCTAAATTTCCTGCATTTATTACTACAAAAGCAATCCATAAAGCTGAGGAATACAATATATCAGTCAAAACTGTGGCAGATATTTTCTGTGGTTGTGGTACGGTAGCATTTGAAACCGTAAGGAGCGGCAAACATTTTTGGGGATGTGATATAAATCCTGTAGCAACATTGATTGCAGAAACTAAGAGCAATGTATACCAAGATAAACAATTGAAAGATATTTTTGACCAAATAATAGCTGTGTACAAAACGAGTGGCGTAGATAAAAGCAATCGCATTTATTCTAATGAGCGTATTCGCTACTGGTTTGATGAAGCGCACATTGATGACCTTTTAAAACTTAGGTCTGCAATATATCAGGTTACAAATGACGGATTGTATCGCAATTTCTTTCTGTGTGCCTTTTCTAATATACTAAAATCTTGTTCACGATGGCTTACAAAATCAATTAAGCCGCAAATTGATCCTAAAAAGCAACCCAAGGATGTGCTTTCTTCATATATATGCCAAGTAAATATGATGCGAAAAGCAAATATGGAAAATATAAATGAAGAATATGGAGAGGCAGATATTATAAGAAATAATATTTTGGATATCAATATTGATAAACCATTTACAGACTTGATTGTAACCAGTCCCCCATACGTAACTTCATATGAATATGCTGATTTACATCAATTATCAACGCTTTGGCTTGAATATACTGATGATTTCAGAGCACTCCGTGAGGGCACAATAGGAAGTTTGTATCATTCAAAAGAGTTTAATGAAAACCTGAAAAAACTAAACAATACAGGCCAAGACATAGTATTCAAGATGTATTCAATAGACAAAAGGAAGGCACGTTCTATTGCACAATATTACATCGACATGCAGTCAACTGTACATAAAGTAGCTGAAATGTTGAATACTAGAGGTGCCTGCCTGTTTGTTATAGGTAATACAGAGTATAAAGGAGTAAAGATTGATAATGCGAAGCATTTGACAGAATGTTTGTTAGCAGAAGGATTCGTCAATATAGAAGTAGATAGACGTAAAATTTCTAATAAAATACTTACCCCATATCGAGATACTAATGGGAAATTTGCCAGTATTAAAGGCAGTTGTAGGAAAGTCTATTCAGAGGAGTTTGTCATTTTTGCAAGAAAATGTAATTAGTATGGCTAAGAATGTAACAATCAGACCATTTGCACGGTTGTTAACCATGTTGGGTGATCAACTAATTAAGAACGAGCAGATTGCTGTTATTGAATTGATAAAAAAATGCCTATGATGCAGATGCAGATTGGGTTAAGGTCTCTTTTGAGGGATTCACAGAGTCTTTAAATATTACTTCAGAATCTCGAATCATTATTGAAGATAATGGATGTGGCATGACATCTGAGAGGATTGAAAAATCCTGGATGAGTCCGGCTACACCTAATAAGTTTTCTAAAGATGGATCAGAACGAAGGACTCCTAAATATAATCGTATCATTCAGGGAGAGAAAGGTATCGGTAGATACGCTATGCTAAAACTAGGCAAAACAGTAAATTTAACAACTAGACCCGCAAATTGGCTCTTAAATTCAAGAAGGGAATCCGAAAGTAATAAAGAATATACTTTGTGTTTTGATTTAAGCTCATATGATAGTGATTTTATAGACGGAGCCAAAGAAGGTAATGAAGGGCTCTATTTAGACGAATTAAATTTTAAATTAGAGGACCAATCTCCTAATGTGTTTGTGGAGCATGATGTTATTGTTAATAATTTAAAATTCAACAAATGTGAGAATATTCATGGAACTCGTATTGAGATATCAAATCTATCAGGTTCATGGTCTTTAGCAAAACTTAAGCCAATCAAAGATAGTTTTCTGAGATTTGGAGATTTATTTAATGAAGTAATAAGTTCGGATGAAAAGCAGAACAGTTTTACAATTGGATTATATCTCAACGGAACTACTTTGGTTAATGATGAAAAATCAAACGACATCACTTTACGTAATTTAATAGAGACACAAAGTGTCCTACAAATAACAAATGGACACTATTCTTCAGAATCAGGGTTATTCACATATAAACAAAATGGTATTATTAAATCTGTGAGTATCCAAGAAGATGCGTTGAGGGGGCTGAGTGTCTTTAGGAATCATTTTCAAGATAAAACAACAAAAATATTCCGCAAGGTTTCTGACTTTGGTAATTTTGAGTTTGATTTTTATGTTTTTGATTTGAACTCTAAAGATGAAACATCAAAATATTACCTACCCAAAGAGGCTAAATCCATTATTAAAGAGCACAGAATATACTTATTGCGTGATAATATTCGTGTTCTTCCTTATGGTGATCCTGACGATGACTGGTTACAAATAGAAGTACGCCGTGGAACAGTACGGGCTGGTGATTTTTTAAGTAATGATCAAATTGTTGGAAGAATCAAAATAACCAAATTCGGAAACCCGCATTTGAAAGATAAAACGAATAGAGAAGGGCTTATTGAAGAAGGGAATTACACAACAGATTTTATCTGTATAATTCAGAGTTTTTTGTCATATGTCCGAAACGGAGCTTATGCGATATATTTGTCCGATAAAGAAAAAAAATCTCAACTTGATAAAGTCAAAAGAGATGCAGTAGGTACAGAAATTTCTAATTTGCGAAATCAATTAAAAGATAACAAGCAAGCATTATCTCTTTTAGCGCAATTAGAAAATGCATATAAATCAGAAAACAAATATTTAAATTGTAGAGTTGAACGAACTGAATCATTAGCAGCAGTTGGTATCTCTGTAGAAACTGCCAGCCATGACATAATGATGATGTTAAACAAGGGGGTTGATGAGTTAAGATCATTATATGAAGATTCTTTACATTTGAATTTTGATTATTCTAATTTAACATCAGAACTTCAGAAATTGTATGGCGTATTTTCATATATCCAAAATCAAATGAAAGATATGCAGATGTTGTTTACATCGTCCAAACAAAGACGTCGTCAAATAAGAGTGAAAGATATTTTAGACAAGGTCATTGCTATATACAAGCGAACATTAACCGAATCTAAAATTAAATATAAGATAGATATTATTGGCTCCCCATTGGTTGCAAAGTGCACTGATGCAGATCTTTTACAATTGTTGATTAATCTCTTGGATAACGCTATTTATTGGCTAGAAGAAAAAGACAATAAAATAGTGATTATAACTTTAGATGGTAATAATTGTAAACTAATATTTTCTGATAACGGCCCGGGAATTAGAGATGAAGATAAACCATATATTTTCGATGCTTTTTACTCAGGGAAAGGTCAAGAGGGGCGTGGCTTAGGTTTGTATATTTCGAGAAAACTTATGGAGCGTAATGACTACTCTATTGAATTGGCAGACACAACCGAAGACGAAATTTTAACTGGTGCTAACTTCATTGTGAATTTTATAAAACAAGAGCGTAATGAATATTGAAGAACTTTTTTCTGGTATTGGAATGGTTGTCGATGATCAAGTATACAATCAAGATAGCAGTGACAAAATCATTCGTATTGTTGAGAATCTTGAATCAAAAGGATTCCCTTTGGTCAAATATGCAGATGTTCCAAATGTAAGTTTGGTCAATATTGCTAAATTTAGCTTTGTTTTGTTGGATTGGGAACTCGTTAGTATATCTGATGAAGAAGGCAATCCTATACCTCATGCATCAGAATTAGAAAAAAGTGCCAGAGCTTCCCTCCTCCAGTTTATAAAAAGAATTTTAAAAGATTGTTATTTACCCATTTTTATATTCAGTAATAGTGGAGTAGAAGATATAAAAAAAGAACTCCAAGATAATAAAATAGATGTTGATAATATACCCATTTTTATAAAAAGTAAATCAGATATCATTAGTGATGGGAATGTAAAAGTGATGGAAGTGATAAGTGCATGGATAGATGAAATGCCATCTATATATGTACTGAAAGTTTGGGCAAATGCTGTAGAAAGAGCCAAGACTCACACATTTCAGCAATTGGGCAATGCAAAATATTGGCCATTAGCAATATGGAAAACGGCAGAAGACGATTCGGTCAATCCCAATGAGGAACTTTTAGATGTCTTGACACAAAATATATTTGAGCGGATGCAGCCAATATCTATTGAAAAAGAGCAATTGTTCAAAATTGGTGAGATAAAATCTACTAAAGATGAAATGTTGAATGTCCTTCGAGCTCAACGATTAGAACTCAACCCAAGTAAGGATTCTTCTATGACTGGTGATATTTATAAATTAAAAGGAAAGTATTATTTAAATATTCGTCCAACATGTGATTGTGTAGGTCGAAAAGAGCATGAATGTACTGATTGCAAAAAAAAGAATTGTATTGAGTGTTCAAATGCTAACAAGGTTTATCTAATTAAATTCGAAGCATTAAAACAACAAGAAGAAAAAGACTTGTTTGAACATAAGTATGGAGTTTTCAAAGAACGAAATAATGAAGCTATTTTAGGACCTCTCATAGGCAACAAATTTTATCGCTTTAAATTTCAAGAAATAACAATAAAACTTTATTCTGATGTTAAAGAAAACAAGAAAGGTCGAATTTTACAACCATTCATAAGACATATAACAGAACGTTATGCACTATACATACAACGTCAGGCCTTACCGCGTATTCCTAGTCAGGCAATATCTGATGAGCATTCTGACCTTATATCAGATGATTGTAATAAAGAGTCGGGGTAGTTCAATACAATAAATTGAATTTCATCTCGGTCTTTAAGTGGATAATAAAATATATATCAATAGAGATAAATAGATTATTTACCAAAATTTGCCCGAAAAGGAGAATTTAATAAGTAGTCTTCTTTTGGGGCAAATTTGGGCATATTATTCTTTCGTTGCAAGCACATCTCTTATATGTTGTTGATTCTTTTCATCGATGCCAAATAATTCATAAAGTTGAGCATTTATATTACTGCTATAATCAACAATACCATTGTCATCCGAATAATTTAATAAATCTGGAACTTTCTTAGCTAAAGAGGTCAAAGATTCGTCAGTAAGCAAAAAAGCAAAGCGAATTATCTCGCTTGTTGCATATTTGAAGAAATTCTTGGCTTCTTGTTCTGTGGCAAATGTTTTCAATGCTACGCGAGAGCGACCAAATGCACTGTGGTTATCTACGATGGCAATTTGGTTGCTACGCTTTTGTCCTCCTGCATTTGCACTTGAAACGATGACTTTCCATCTGTTTAAGTGTTCACGCCCTGTTGTGATAACATCTTTATTTGCTATGTACCATTTGGCTCTACCACTCTTTCCTGCTTTGTCATTTGTGAAGAGTTTTATTTCTGATTCAGGATCATAATTGTCACCTTCGTGATAGTCTATCACTAGCATAGGATTCTTTTCTACGAAATCACTTTCGATAGAAAACAGACTACGAGGTAATATGGCATCATGCAAACATCCATATTTTATAATAGCGCAATTCAAAGAATCTGTGATTTCATTATCAAGTGGATTCAAAGAGAATAATTCTTCTTTCGGATTATTGGCTTCAATCGTCACCTCCTTACCTTTTTTAGAATAGACGTATCTAAATCCATTACTCTTCTTTTGCGTGTCTTTCATCACTATAGACAAACCATCAGCGATTCCAACTTCTTTGAATACATCTGTTGAATCAGGGAAGAATTTCAGAAAGCACAAATGTGGGTCATTGATTTGCGTAAACCCAAATTGTTCAAGCCCTTTTCCTGAACGATGAATCCACCTTGCACCGGGATAAATCAGTGAAGTGTATCTACCTAATTGGTCGCTTATTGTTTGAAAGTATTGGAATATACTAACACTAACTTTTTGCCCATTTGCAGTTTCTTTTTGTGCAACAACCTCTTGATACGGCGGATTCCCCACTATCGCATTGATTTTCATATTCTTTATTCCTGTTCTGTCCGTAATGAATTTATCTACCTGCTTGATAAAATGTTCCGGTTTGTTTTTGATTTGATTGATTAAGTCCTCGAAATATCGGGTGTTTACCTTCGCTTTACGGAAACCTATAAGGGTGCGTTTGGTGATGCTCTTTGCCATCGGAGTTTTACAGATGACGAAGATGTTTTCAGCCACGACCTTGTCCCATATACGCTGTTCATCCTCAATGCTTGACACCGAAAACAGGGAGTCCTTGAGCCTTGTACGGTAAATGCTGTATGCCATGTATAGAGGATATAATCCTGACTTGGAGTTGATTTCAAGGATATGGGAATCCGGGGCAAACACATTGGCAGTCACTTCGCCACGGTCGATGAAACGAGGTTCTGACAAAGTGGTTTCATACCCCTTTTCAAAAAAGTTATAACCGCCTAAACAATCCCCAAGGTGCATATTGACGACACGCCAAGGGGTAAGCACCGTTTCTTTGTCGGGATTGCGGAACGTGCTGAATATATCCGTGATGCGCTCAATGCGTTCCTCCACACTTAACTTGTCAGCAGCACGAGCCATGGCACGGATGCGCTTGCCTGCCGCACAGAATATTTCCGGGTCATAGTATTTCTTGATGCTGTTGAACTTCTGTTTGGTAACACCCTTGGGCATGAATTCCTCCCACGATTGCGGGTCGATGAGTGAAGCGAAGTTGTCAATCGTTATATCTTGACTCTCATCGCTCAACTCTGCACCGTAGATAAGCAATGGCATACGGATGGAGATACCCCGAAGAATGGATATGGCAGCCTCGCGGTTGTTCTTTTTCTTCTTCAACTCTTCAAGACGCTTCTTCTCTTCTTCCGTCAAAGGTTGCTTGTCCTTGCCGCGTTTCTTGGATTTCTTTTCAAGGTCTTCAAGTTCCTCGTATTGCTCATCGGTCAGCCCTTGGTTGTTGATGTCCACCTGATTGGTCTTTGGCATTGCCTTGGTCTGGCCGATAATCTTTTTCAGGTCGTCAAACTCCTGCAATTCCAAATTGTTGAGCTTCATCAACTCGTCATTATACAGGCTCCTGTCCTCGAAACCGTTGCGGACTACACGTTCCACATAAACACGCTTGAGCTGCTCCAACATCTTGGGTACATCGAACTGGTTCATCTTGGAACCTTCGATGGAGATAATCGGACAGAAGTTCAGGAACTCGCCCATAATCTTGCGGTCAGTGCCGCTGGTCTTTCCTGCCTTAGAGGAAATCTTCGCTGTCTCGGCAATGACTTTCAGCGTCCGGTCAGGAGCAAAGTCAAACACATAGCACTGCTCCTTGACACGGCCGTTGATGGTGGCAGGAGTCTGCACACGGAAAATGGTCTGCATATAACTTGATGCGGCGGTGTTATTATACGAGCCGGACAACATGAATACGCCAGTCCACGCCTTGACACTGACGCCTGTAGTCAACCGTCCGCAGGACAAGGTGATGGTGCGGGTGATGTCAGGGTCTTTGCCGATAGCATTTTCCACCGCTTCAAGTGCATCCTTGCTTTCTTCGTCCTCGTCGCCGTCTCCGGCAACATTCACCACCTTGAAATGCTGGAATACAGGATGAGATTGCAGCATGGCACTCATGGCACGGGCTTCCTTCACGCCCGGCAACATCCATAGCGTATGACGGAAGATGTTGCGGTATTCCTCGTTGGCAAACGGATAACAACTGTCCTTATCCTCCTTGGAGATAAGATTCAAAAACGCCTTCACGTCTTTTTCATGGATAAAGTTTCCGGCTTCATTGACCCGAAAAAACTCACGGAAGTTGAAAGCCACATCTTCATCCACGAACTCATGGAGCAACCGTCCAAGGTCGTAGGTATAGATGTTCATCGTGGGCAGGGAGGCGTATGGATTCGGATCACCGAAATGGATCAAATCCCATGAAGCTTTTGCCCGTTGCTCCATCACATAATCCCAGGTATAAATCTCATCCTCCTTGAAGTCGTCCAACAGGTTGAACGGAGTGCCGGAAAGTCGCAATATCTTGGTATCTGCTTTCGTCAGTTCCTGCATGACAGCCTTGCCGAGTTCCGTCTGTGTACCTTCGTGTGCCTCGTCCACAATGATGCAATCCCAAGCGGTGGCAAACACCTCATTGTTCTTGTCGAAGTTGCCGCCCACAAGTTCAGAACCGCGCAAATCCTGCATGGAAGCGAAATAGACATATTGGCATTTACCCTGCTTCGCTCTCGCTTCAAGTGAAGCATGGCTGTCACCGTTGTTCTTTGAACCGTATGCAAAACAGGGACAGTCATAGAATATCTTGCCGAAATCCTCAAACCAGCCGCTATCCACCACAGGGCGATGTGTAAGAATCAAAGTGCGGCTGAAATCCATATCCTTCACCACTTGCAATGCCGACAACGTCTTGCCAAAACGCATCTTGGCGTTCCAAAGCATTTGGTTGCTTTTCCTGAATTGCTTCTTGGTCTTTTCGATGGCTTCGCGTTGTTCGGGACGGAAGACAATAGGAGTCTGGTCGTGTGAAACTTCGGCGGAAGACAACGATTCCCGTCCCTCCTTTACGGCAACTATTGCCCGCTTGACGGTTTCAAGGTCGGTGAGGAACCACTCGTTGGCTTTGTGTTCTGTGTCGAATATCTTTTTCCTGATGCCGGAACGCTCTAAAACGCTATGCACTTCCTTGTCGTTGAAAGAGCACAAGCCCTTTTTGCTGTTATATATCGTGAGTTCCGTATATAAGAGGTCGTATGCGATTCCTGCCGTCTGCGTATATTGGTTGATGCGCTTTTTCGCTGACTCGTTGAGAGCCTTGCTGTTCGGAGCAAGACCGAACACATTGTCATTGTCACAAGTGGCCTCGCCCACTTTCAGGCATCCCCTGTGCGCGGCATCATTGATGCGGAACACATATATCAGCTTTAATTTCAGTGAAGAAGAGAATTTCATACTGCACTATCTTATAAGGTCGATAAATCGGATTCGTTTTCCCTGCTTTCCCGTTTCGGGGTCTTTGGCCCGCCAGTCCTTGATTTGGCAATAGATGCCGTTGTGCCTGCGGATGTCATCTTTCTGACAGCCTTCGCATTGACTGACTTCTTCCCTTGTCCCGAACAAATCAGCTACAACAGTCCGGCGTTCACCGCAGCTGTTCGGGATGACACCTTTAAGCCCGTCCATCTGCCAGACGTTCCATGAAATGATGTAAGCGATATAATTGATGGATTTCAACAAGGGTCGCTTGCCGAACTTTTGTTGATAGTATTCGACAAAGGAGATAAGCATGGATTCACGGGCAATCAGCAAATTGTCACCTTGCCATTCGTAGGCGTAAATGCTCTTATACGCTTCCTGTACCCATTCCAACCATTCGCCGGAAGTTTCCGTATTTTCGCCTACAACCCGCAACTTGCGGTCAAGCAAACCGATGCGTTCCTTAATAGGAATGGTCTCTCCCGTTGTGGTGTCATAGCGACTGACGATATAAGGGGCTTCCCCGCAGGTTATCTCCAGTCGGTTGTCACGTACATAATCTTTCCAAGTCTTACCTTCCGGAAATTGAATTTTCTCTGAATTAGGTCTCCACCGATGACAACCCTGTTCATCGGTGTATTCCGTATTGAACACATCCTTTCTTCCAAACCACGCTTCATCGATCAGGTTGTTCTGCGCATTGCATATCCATGACGGAGTGAACACCTCTGCCATTTCTCGCGAACGTGCGGTTTGGGTGTCACGACTTTTGAGGATACGCGGCATGATGACATGCCCGTTATCTCCGGTAATAAGACAGGGAAGAATTGGCGAATTATATTGATACCCTTCGCCCAGATATTCATAATCGGAAGTAGCCCAAAAGATATTGCGCTGAATATCCTCCCTGCTCGTTGTATGGTCTTTGAGCAGGATATTCAACAGTTCGGGCGAGAGTCGAAAGATACTATCTTCCAATATGTCAACTTCAACGGGCATTTTATTTCAAGTTTACGCCCGTCTCTTATAGAAATAAGGGAAAAAGGTTCTTCTCTTACCAAGAGACGGATGAGTTGCCTTATTCCATTGATATTGAGTTGCATTTTCCCTCTTTATGGATAATTTCGCAAAACATCCGATATTCCTCGCAAAACAAAAGCATGGCAATAAGTAAGATTTTCAGCGTTTTATATCCTAAAAATCATTATTTTGCGTAATTTTGCATTGTAATATCCGTCTCTTGGTAAGCGTTGGACTGATTCGCAAAACATTCACGACTTTACAGCAAATCCAGTATCTTCTTATTGGCTTTATCCACCACTGTAGTATCTAATGATGCAAGATAAATCTGTGTAGTGTTCTCAGAATCATGCCCCATGCCCTCGCTGATGACGGATAT
>ERZ840371.2896-NODE-2896-length-14786-cov-2.454959_pt1 | contig 14786 bp, 13 predicted proteins | sample MGYA00519937_ERZ840371 | MGnify/ENA primary metagenome ERZ840371 (study PRJEB31850, sample SAMEA3708873) | human gut metagenome | biome: human gut; feature: human-associated habitat; material: faeces | place: China | collected 2014 ... | reverse complement strand
ATACTGAAACTGCTGGGGCTGCTGGGAATAGCCGCCCTGCTGATAGGGATTGTTCTGATAGGGGGCCGCCTTGACAGGAACGCCCTGATATGTTTCTTTGCCGAAAGCCAGCAGGGGGATGAAGATGTAGGGCAGGAAGATCAGTCCCGCCGCGAAGCCGCCGCTCTTGCCGAACGCCTTGGCCAGCCGCACCTGTGTCTGGATGCTCAGAATGATGTTGTAGATGGGGATCAGCAGCAGCAGGAAGGGCATACCGCTGCCCCAGGTGATCTCAAACAGCACATAGAGATTGTAGAAGGGAACAATGGCTGCCCAGCCGGGCTTACCGGCTTTCCGGAAAACGATCCACATGCACACCAGAACAAAGACGCACAGGACAAGCGAGATAATGGTGAACACCGGGTTATAGGCAGGTGGGCTGCTGTAGCTGTAATAGTCGTAATAGTCGTTCATAGACGTCTCCTTTCACGTTCCACAGGTGTGGTCGATCCTGTTTTCTTTTACTCCGTATCCTCCGCGGGAGCGTACTCCTCGGAGGCACCCACGAGAAGCTCCCGCAGGAGCGTCCTCAGGGCGTCCTCATACTCGCCGTTGTATTCTGCCGTGAGGATCTCGTCCTCTCTCTGGCTGGTGATGTAGAGGTAGCTCTCCGCCCCGTCAGCACACCTGCCAACGCCAGCACAAGAAGACCGATCATCACCTTTTTCATAGTCAGGGGCGAGGCTGACCGCAGTTGGCGCAGAACTTGCCCTTGTTGACCGTTCCGCATGCGCACGTCCACTCACCGGCAGGAGCAGGCCTGGGCTGGCCGCATTCGGCGCAGAACTTGCCGGTATTCACCGCGCCGCAGGCACATTTCCACTCGCCGGCGGGGGCGGGCTTGGGCTGGCCGCATTCGGCGCAGAACTTGCCTGTGTTGCCGCTGTGGCCGCAGGAGCAGGTCCATCCGGCGGGAGCGGCAGGTGCGGGCTGCACCGCCTGCTGGGCCTGTTGCTGCTGGCCCATGGCAAACAGGTTCTGAGCGTTCATTCCGCCGGCCTGACCGGCCATTCCCATGCCCATAAAGGCCATAGCGGGGCCGGCAGCCGTGTTGGAGGCCGCCATCTTCATGGCATCGCCCTGACTGCCCACCAGATGAGCGGCGGCGCGGGTGGGATCCATGAAGGCCGCGTTCCGCTGCAGCTCCTTGAGCATCTTCTCATCTTCCTCGTCCGCCGTCACACTGGACACGCCGAAGGAAACGATCTCGATACCACGCAGGTCACGCCACTTTTTACTGAGGACCTCGTTCAGTGCGTCGGCCAGCTCCAGCGTGTGGCCGGGCAGCTGAGAGTAGCGGATGCCATCCTCGCCGATCTTGGCAAAGGCGGGCTGGAGGGCGGTCAGCAGCTCGGTTTTCAGCTGGCTGTCCAGCCGGTCGCGGGTGTAGTCCTCGCCCACGTTGCCGCAGACGTTGGTGTAGAACAGCATGGGGTTGCTGATGCGGTAGCTGTACTCACCGAAGCAGCGGATGCCCACGTCGATGTCGATGCCGGCGCGCTGATCCACCACCCGGAAGGGCACGGGGGACGGCGTGCCGTACTTGTTGCCGATCAGCTCCTTGGTGTTGAAGTAGTAGATGCGCTGATCCTTGGGCGCTTCGCCGCCGAAGGTGAAGCGGTTGTCCATGTTGCTGAACACGTTCTTGATGCCTTCGCCCAGGTCGCCCACGAACAGGGAGGGCTCGGTGGACTGGTCATAGGTGTACTCGCCGGACTCGGCGCACATGTCCACGATCTTGCCCTGATCCACGATGAGCATACACTGGCCGTCGGCCACCGCGATGACCGAGCCGTTGGTGATGATGTTTTCGTCGCCCTTGGTGTTGCTGGAGCGCTTGGTGGTCTTTTTCTGACCCTTTACCGCCAGTACGTTTTCAGGAATGGCCTCGCAGTAGAAGTATTCCTTCCACTGATCCGCCATCACGCCGCCGATGCTGCCCAGTGCCGCTTTAATAAGTCCCATAGTTTGTGATCTCCTTTTCTCTGTATTGATTTCTGCCTATAATGGAAAACCTTTGTTAATCCTCGATCCACCGGCCATCCGACCGCTCGCAGCTGACGAGCCATACCATGGCTGAATCCTTCACATAGCGGTACAGCTCCAGATAGTTATTGTCAATGACGGTCACGGTGTACTCTACGTTCTCCGGGCCACCCACCAGCTCCGCGTACCACTCGTCATTACCGCAGCCGTAGTACATGGGTCCCTTGTGGAACTCCACGTGCAGGCCGTCCAGCTTTTCGTGGTCGCCATATTTGTCGGTATATTCGTACCATGCGCCCATGCTCCATGTGCCGCGCCCGTCCTCGGTCACGCCGTCAGCGCTCATGAACGTCAGCGTCAGGGACATTTCCTCGTCCGCCAGCTTATACCGATCGCCCTCGATCTCGCCCTCCACGCCGACCCACTCACCCTCCAGATACCGCCGGTACTTTTCCATGGTGTAGTCCGTGCTGCCGACGGAGGGCTCCTCATCTCCGCCCACCGGGTCGGTCACATCTACCGGATCAGTGTCGCCGCCGGGCAGGGGCGGTGTGTCTATCGTGGTGCCGCCGTTGTTCTCCGGCTGCCCGTAGGGGATGAACTCCACCTGACAGGCTGTCAGGGTCAGCGCCAGCGCCAGAAGCAGCGCCAGCGGATACCACCGCCGTTTCATGGCTCACGCCCAGGGATCCTGCGCCGCCGGGGTGCGGATGCCGCTGAGCGGGCTGGAATACTCCCACAGGAACCATTCGCCGGTGGAGGGCTTCTGCCGCAGCTTGATGGGCCGGGGCGAATCCGCGCCGGGTGTGGCGATAAATACCCGCAGATAGCCCGGCTCAATGTCCTGCGGACGGGGATCGGCCAGTACGTTTAGCACATAAGGCTGGGTAGGCACATAGCTGTTCTGAGGCGTGGCTCCGGCAAAATACGCCAGCGGCAGATATTCCTTGCCCCGCAGACGATCCCGCAGGAACTGGCTGTCATAGGGGGTCATAGGACGGGGCCCTCGCAGGAGGTTCATGGCCTCCACACCTTCATTGGGGTTTTTTACATACAGGTTCAATGCGCACAGGAAGCCCGCCACCACCTCGTCTGGGGTATTCATGGACAGGTTCCGGAACTCTGCCAGCGAAGCGGGCAGTGCGTTCAACGTCACTTGCATATCTCTGCCTTCCTTTCTCTGATTTCCGTACCGTTCGTCAGCTGTCGCCTCTCACGCTGCTGGAGAAGCTGGCGGCCGTGTAGAACTCGTCGCCGTCACGCGGCACGAAGTACAGCACGTAGTAGTCACCCTCGCCGTTGTACCAGCCGTAGGCGTGCTTTTCACTGTTCCAGCTCCTCTCATCCATGCCGGTATGGGGGATGCCGTCCTCGCCGCCCAGCATGGCCTTGATGTCGTCATAGGTCAGCTTCGAGGACTTGGAGGAGCCCATATCCCACAGCTCCTGACGTACCTTCTGCATGGTGGGCAGATCCGCCCGGCCGGTGGCGTCGGGATTGGACTTGCCGTACTCGCCCTCGCCGTTGGAGGTGGTGCGCTCGAAGGGATAGTTCTCCGGCAGACCGCCGTTGTCGCCACCGTCGGGGATGGCAGCGGTGGTGCCGCCGCTGCCGTCATCGGGGATCAGACCGGTGTCGATCTCGTAGGTATTGGCGATCTCCATAAAGGTCTTGCCGCGGTAATACGCCACGGCGTCCGCCGGCATGGGCATAAAGTCATCGTCCGTCCAGTTCTCATCGTCCAGATGCCGCAGGTTGGCCAGCAGGCTGATGGAGCCGTCCACCAGATCGGAGTCCACCTCGCAGCTGACATACAGTGCGCCGGTCTCATCCACGGACAGAATGCCGTCCTGCATCTCGCCGCCCATGAACGTACCCCGCAGCTCCAGACCGGTGTCGTCATCCGGCACGACGCGTGCATACGTGTCGATAAAGTTGAAATCGTTCTCTCCCTCCAGATACATGGCCAGCCAGACCTGGCAGCCGCCGTTCCCGTCGAACACCAGCCGCGCCAGAATCTCATGGGCGGTGTCGTTCAGCTTCTCGAATGCGCCGGTGGCATCCGTGAGACCCGCCATGCCGTGCCAGTCGCCGCCATAGACGGACGCAAAGTCGTCAATGCTCAGTTCCGTGCTGTCGGTATTGCCGGTATTGGCGCTGCCGGTACCGCTGCCTCCGCTCTTGCGGAACGTCAGCTGCAAATCAAAGCCGAAGTAGTCATTCACCATGATCAAACCGTCCTTCAGCGTGCAGTTGCAGATCGCTCCGTCCCTGTCCAGCGTCAGGGCGCCGTCCTTATCCAGCTTCCACGCGATGGTCGTCGGGTCACCGTCCAGCATGAAGCAGCCCGTACCGTCCTCTCTCAGCTCAATATAGTTTTCGCCCAGATCGTAAATGCCGTCCATGGGCATCCACTCATCGAAGGACAGGACCGTCTCACCGATGTACTTGCCCACCACGGGGTTGGTCTTGCTGGCGCCCTTACCGCCGCAGGCCGCCAGCGTCAGCGCCATCACCAGCGCCAGAAGCAGCGCCGTCAGCTTTTTCAATCTTTTCATCATGTCTCCTCCTGTTTTTTTAGTGTTTCTATGTTATCTTTACTCTATATTATATTGGCACATCTCACTTGAGGCGGAGGCCGCATTCGGGACAGTAGGCAGGGCAGCTCCACTCCTTGGACGGCGGCGTTTTCGGCTCCGGGGAGAAGCTCACGTCCTCCTCGCCGCAGGCCGCGCCGTCCCTTGTCAGCCATATCAGACCGCTGCCGTCGCTGTAATGGACGCAGAAGGCATTTTCCTTGTGGCTGAACGTCAGCCGGTTGAAGGTACCCGTCATGGGGATATCCTTATGCTCCTGCGTCAGCTTTACATTCCCGGTTTTGTACACCCATGCGTCGGACGCGAAGTCCGGATCGCCGTTCACAAACACCTGTATGTGGGAGCTCTCCAACGGGTCGCTGCTCTCCACCTCCATGACGATGCTGCCGTCCCGGCTCTGCCACTTCCCCGCAAAGGGGCTCTGATCCTCCGGCGTATACATCATGCCGGGGCCGTCCACCATACCGCCGGTTACAGGGCCGCGTTTTTTACCGCAGCCCAGCGTTCCAAAAAGCATCATGACCAGCAGCACACCTCCTATCCAGCCCTTCCATTTCATAGGCAGTTTCTCCGCTTCAGCCGTGTTTTGTGAATGAGCTCTCTACCGGCTCGCCGCTCTCCTGTAAGAACGCCGCACAGTCCGTACACAGGTCAATATCCTCGCCCAGCAGGAAACACCGGTCACAAACCAGCCGTTTGCAAATGGGACACAGGCTGAAATGCTCCAGCGCCTCTGTGGCGGCCCACTCGAAGGCTTCCTCTCGCTCCCGCCGGTACAGCGCCTGAAAAATCACGCGCTTTCCTTCGCTCTCTGGCTGCATCCCCGCCTTGGAGAAGCACACCGGCTAACTTTCCCAAAGGAAGCCGCATACCGCACAGCGCAACGAAAACTGAAACCTTTCCATAGAGGATCTGTCCTCCATGGACGCTTTAATGATGCGGCGCATTCCAGTCCCTCCTTGCTTACGTCGCAGTTCTTTCCCGTACTCACGCTCAGCTATATACACACTTATATATGGTTTTACGTAAAATTCCTATTACCCAAAGGGTGAATTTTGCCGGTAAACGTGAAAATCGCCCTTAGGCGTAGACAGAGTGCACAATCCAATGTGACTTGGATTGTGCACTCTGCTATCGTCTTTCTTATCTTTTCAGCAGCTCACCACTGCGGCCGCAGCTGGCGAACAGTTCAATATACACCTTCAGCTCATCGAACGAATCTACCTCCATCTTTCGGTACAGATTGCGGTTATGAGTCTTTACCGTGCTGGCGCTGATATGTGCCAGCTCAGGAATATCCTTGACGGTATAGCCGTCCATATAGTATTGCAGGATGGTACGTTCCATGCCGGTCAGCGTACCCGCCCTCTCCGCAAAGCCGCACAGCCGCGCCTCCACATCGGGCGGCAGCGCGCCCGCCGGCCGGGTGCGGATCATGGTCAGCAGCTCGTCGATCTCCGAAATACCGGAGGCCACCACCTCCGTTGTGCCGCCTCTGACCGCCGCAAGGCTCTCGTTGATGGGCTTGACGAAGCGGCGGGACAGCACGGTTGCGGCAACCAGCATTGCCAGCAAAAAGAATACCGATCCCAAAAACCATGCGATCCGCGAGTTGCGTTCATAGCTGCGGAAGGCGTTGGCTGTCACAAGCGTCACCACAGCAAGCGGAACGCCGTCCGAGGTGACGGCGTCCAGCAGCCGGTGCCGCCCCAGATAGGACTCCTTGCCATCGGCGTAGACGGTATAGTATTTCCCCGGCTTGATATGCAGCGTACCCTCGGCCGTCAGGCGCGAGTCATTGGTAGCGCCCAGCATAGCCCCCGACAGATCGAGCTTGTCGCCGTCGATGGGCGCCAGCAGGGTCAGCATATTGCCATAGGTGCTGGACACGGTATCGTGGGAAAGGCTGAAATAGAGGTCGCTGATCTCCATGCCGCAAAATCCCCGCACGGTGCCGCTGCCATCCAGGATCGGCACGCACAGAAGCGTCACATATTCCCATGTATCCAGCAGTTCTGTACGCTTTGCCCACAGACTGCCCTCTGCCGGGCGAGAGGCCTGACTGCTGAGGAGTCGCTCGCTGCCGGGGATCAGCGCGGTGTTCAGCTCCGGATTCCAGCGGTTGTGCATCTGAAGCTGCAGTCCCCGCGATGCTTCCGCCGCGCCGCGGAAGCAAATCACATCCTGCTCCGAGGCCACCGTGGGCTGGAGCCCGCTATAGCGCAGATACAGCCCCGCTCTGAGAGCGCCCGCATCGGGCAGCGACGTGTTGGCGGTGACGTTCAGGCAGAAGAAGATCCCGCTGCATGAGGTGGCGCTCAGCGTACTGCTCAGCGGCGCATACAGGCGCTTTTCCAGCTCCGCAATAGTGCCCGGATCGTCGTTGAGCGCGTCAAAGGGAATGCCCTTGGCTGCAAGAAAGGCGTCCAGCTCCCGTCCCAGCTTTTCCGACAGCGCCACGCCGTGCGCTGTCAGATCATCCATCTGCGCATCCAGCGCCGCGTATGTATTTCTCTGCTGAATGTCGAGAGCGCCGGCCAACTGCCGGGCAGGATGGGACAGCACGCCCGTGGCCATCAGGATAGACAGAATGGCCGCCACCAGCAGCAGCGCCATTATGAACCAATACAGCACCAGCCGCACAGCCATACTGCGGCTGGCTGCATACGAATTTTGAATCGCATTCCGAATCGATCGCATGTGCCTTCCTCTTTCACGTGCCGTAATCCAGCTTAAAACTCTCTAAAGTCTCCCAGATCAGGGCGTCCAGCATATTGCCGCCCTCCAGATACTGTGTCCGCCCTGCCGTCAGCTTCAGCCGTACCAGATTCTCAAACCGCGTCTCCAGATCCAGATAATTCTCCATCTGCGGCGGGTAGCAGAAGGTATACGCCTCCTGCGTTTGCAGATATGTCTCATACAGCGACACATACAGTGGGTTGCTCAATTTTTCCACGGCATCGGGCAGATATTTCTCAAATGCCTCCTGCGTCACCGGCATGTAGCCCAGGCTGGTGACAAATTCCACATTCTTCTCCGGCTCCGCCAGCCACTTCAGGAACGTGATGCACGCCTGCTCCCGTTCCGGGGTAGACTTCACGGTACACATTCCCACGCCGCGCTGCATCACCAGCTTGTCGCCCCCTTCAAACACCGGGCAGGGCATGGAGGTGATCGTCACCTTTTCCGAGGTGTTGTCCGGATACGTCACCGTGTCGGAATAGTAAAGCACGCTGGCGGAAGATGCCACAGATACCACCACATCTCCGGTGCGAAGCGGTTCCGTGGCGTACCCGTCGTACAGCCACAAACCGCCCGTCAGACCTGCCCGGGCATACGGCTCCCAGGCCCGTTCGAATCCGGGGCCAAACCTGACGCCGTCATTCTGAAAAAAGTCCTCGCCCAGAGACTCCACGCCCACCTGAAAATAATTGAAGTGGTAGTCGTGGACAAAGAAGCATTTGCCGGTATCCGCGGCGTACTGCTCTGCCAGCGCGTAAACGCCCTCCCATGTAGTCAAATCGTCATAGCTGGCGCCGGACTGGGCTGCCCACCGGTCAAACAGCGTCCGGTTGACAAACAGCACCTCCGTGGATTTGGCAAGGGGCAAAAGCGCCTGCCGCCCGCCGATCATCCCCTCCTCACGAAAGGCAGGGATAAACGCCGCCAGCTCCTCCTCGCTGAAATAATCCCGATAGTCCACCAATATGCTCTGATCCGGCAAAGCCAGCACCGTCTTGGGATAGGATACGAACATATCCGGCAGCGACGGTGCGCCCGGGTCGCTGTTGGCGGCGGCCAGCACGCTTTTATGAATACTGCCGCTGTTGCTGACCAGCTCCACCTTCACGCGGATGTTCTGCTTTGCGCCCACGGTGCTGTTGAACCGCTCGATCAGGCCGTTCAGCGGGGAATCCACCTCGCCGCCATAGACGTGCCACAGCGTCACGGTCAGCGGCTCCGCTTTCTTTTCCTGCGTGCATCCTGTCACCAACAGGAGCGCCAGCGCCAACAGACACAAAACGATTCTTCTTTTCATGTTAGAGTCTCACCCTTTCGTGAAAAATACCGCGTAATAAGGTGTCCCGGCTGCCTGCGCCGTCAAAGCGTACCCGGCGCACCATCTCTGCAGGCGGCAGGGCGAAACGATCCCTGCCGCCTGCGGAAGGCGAATTTTACTTCTCTCCTCTGCGCTTTTTGCCAACGACCCATCCGCTGCCGCCCAGCGTCAGCAGGGACAGCCCCGCATACAGCGCGATACCCGCATCGCCGGTCTTGGGAGATGCCGTGCCGCTGTCCGGTCTGTTCTCGGGATAGACCGTCGTGCCGCCGGTCGTGCCGGGAATCGTCGTACCAGGCTCGGTCGTGCCGCTGCCGGGCAGCAGGGGGATCTCCGTATTCTCGCTGCGCTTATGGCCGCAGGCGGTACACTCCTCATGCTTCAGGCCGGTCTGCGTCTCGGTCGCCGCTTTGTCTACCTTCCACACGAAGGTGTGGGACGCCAGATCCTTTGTGCTGCCGCTCGGATCCGGACACTCCTTGTCGGTGCACTGGTGCCAGTGGCTCTTCGCGTCCGCATACCACGAGCCGCCATCGTAGGTATGCCGATGGTCTCCCACATACGGCTTCACGGTGATGGTCTGCTTGACATTGATACCGCTATTGGCGCTGCCATCGTCATACTGGATCGTCACATCCGTCTGCCCCTGAACGAGCTTATCCCCGCGGAATATGATGTAGTTGGTAATGGGTTCGCTGGTGCCATCTTCGTAAACCGCAGTGACCACCATGCCCGTCGGGTCAAAATCCTCACCGGCCATGTACTCGGTCTTATCCGGCGGTGTTGTGATCTCGATGCTCTCCACCTTCTTGACGACCTTCAGCACCTCAAGCTCGTGGAGCACCCGCATATCGCCAGTCGATGGATTCTCAAAGACGCTTACCTCTTTCCCGTTTACGGTCACCTTATCCCTTGTAAGCCCGGTGTAGGTATACCCCGGTTTTGCGTTAACAAAGATTTCTACCGCATACTGAGTATTTGCCTGAATCGTGGCGTCAGATGCCAGATCATCCCAGCCGCCGCTTGCATTGCGCTGCTTAATGGTAACCTTATGGATATCAACGCGCATCTGGTCTGTTGAAGTCTCGATGTCGCCTGCCTTTGCATTCAGCGCATATCCGTCGATCTTGATCGGCAGCTCCGTGATCTCCTTTGTTACCGCTATTTTGTAAAAGTTATGTACGGTAACCGACTTCGTCGTGCCTGCAAACACTTCCTGCTCCTTGCTTTCAGCTATGGTGCCGGGTTGATGGGACGCATTCTCCCAATCATATCCGTCTATCGTAGCATGACTGATTTGCTTTACGATATACTTTCCCGCCTCGACTGGCACATCCACTGTGCCCGCTGTTTCACCCGGCTTAATGGTAATGTCTACATTTTTGTAGTGGCCATAATTAGCGTATTTGCGGAGAATCTCAAAGCTAAATGTCTTGCCTCCTGCATCGACCCCATCATACAGCCCGCTTAGATCCACGGTAATCTTCAGCGTACCCGTTTTACCCTCCGCTGCTCGCGCCGTTGTGGGCGCCAGACACAGCACCATACAGAGCACCAGTACAATGCTGAGCCACTGCTTTTTCATGATTCCTTCCTCCCTAAAAAGTATTTATCCGTTAAACGCGGCGAGGGCCGCGTCCGCCCGGCGGATCCACTCGGTGCGGTCGCCGTAGACTGCTGCGTCCAGTGAGTTGATGGCGGCGGCCGCCTTCTCTCCGGCGTCCTCCTCACCCCGCATGGCAGCGCTGAGTCCGGAGGCCATGTCCTTGATGGCCGTCATCTGCTGCTTCCATGTGTTGGCGGCGTTGCCCAGCGTTTTCTGCACGCCGAAGAGCGTATCGAAATACTTGCTGAGCTTTTCATACTCCTTGAAGTTGTTCACCTCGAGGTTAAAGGCGTTCATGCCCGCGGTGTTGATAAAGACCATCCGCACCGTGGACTTTTTCTCCGTCTTGTCGCCGTTTCTCACCATCTGCTCTTCATACTTATAGTTCCGCAGATCGGCGATGCGGTACACGCAGGCCCGCGTGGTCTTGCCGAAGATCAGGATCTTGTAGTCCACCTGTGTAAAGGCCACCAGCCCGATGTCCTCCGCCACATACAGGTGCGCGCCGAAGCGCGTCAGCTTCTGGTTCTTATCCTTTGTCTTCAGACGGGGCACAAAGTAGTGATCCCACAGCTTCGTTCCCCGCTCCACCTGGTCCAGATGCGCTTTCACGCCGGGCAGATTGCCATGCACATAGTCGTACACCTTGAAGCCCCTGCTTCTACAATTCTTTCGGCAAATGCAATTGCCGTCCGCCAGCTTCTGGGTCTGCATCAGGTTGATGTCCGCGCCGCAAATTCCACACTTGTTCGCCATAACATTTTCTCCTTTCCGTCGTTGCCCGATTCGGCAGGTTTCTGTAGCTGCTTATGAAATATCCCGTTGCGGGATATTTCCTTCACATAGCATAGATCTGATCCATCAGGTACTCGGCAGGCATGGAGCCGTAGAAAAACTGATCGATCAGCCCGTCCTTCTTGGCGTCCCGGATGTCCTTTGCCGTCTGTCGTTCGGTGTTGGCATCCACCATCAGCGCGATCTTGCAGTTGGGACACAGCGCCTTTACCTCGTCGCGCAATCTCAGTCTTTCGCCGAGCTTCCACGGGGCATACCCTGTCACCTCCATCACAAGCACAAAGGGCTCGTATATCTGGCACAGCTCCACGGTGTCCCTTGGGGACTCTGCACGGATCACCTCGATATCGTAGTCAGAGCTTTTGAAAGCGGCCGCCACAACGTCGGCAAACAGATAATTCTGCATATCGATCACAATTTTACGCATTGTGCCATCCCTCTTCCCTTTCCTGTATATCCGACGGGTTTACCGCGTCCCATTCTATGCCGCTATTGTAGCACGGAAAAGCGGCCCTGTCTGTCCACAAAAGTGAGGACAGACAGGGCCGCTGATTGCGGATGATGCTGTGAATACACGTATTTCTGTTCAGTTTTCTTCCGCCGTGCCGAACAGGCTCCCCGGCACCACCAGCCGCTTGCTGACAGCGGCAACCATCAGCCGGTTGCGGTTGGGATATCCGGTTTTCTCCAGCATCCGGTTGATATAGGTGCGCACTGTGGATTCCGCCACGTTCATCCCCGCGGCGATCTCGGCGTTGGTCTGCCCCTCACAGAGCAGGCGCAGCGTCTCCAGTTCCTGATCGGACAGGCCGCAGGAAAGGGTGTTCCCCAGCTGCACTGCCGGCGTGCTGTCCGGCCAATAGCTCTTTCCGGAAAGCGTCCCCTCGATCACGCCAACAAGATCGCCGGAAGGGGAATCCTTATACCAGAAGCTGTCGGCGCCGATTTTTCTTGCCCGCGCCAGAAACCGCCCCTCCAGCATGGAGGTCACCATCACAATTTTGATCCGGGGATAGATCTTCTTGATCTCCTCAGCGGCGGTTAAGCCGTCCGAGTCGTTTTCGGTGCAGATATCCATTAAAATCAGGTCGATATGACTGTCGCCGCACCGCCGGAGCGCCGCATCAGCACGATTCAGCGTGCCCGCCACCCGGCAGTCTGCGCATTTTTCCACGCAGGAGCATAGATACATTCTGGCAAGCGCCTGATCCTCAACGATCAATATGTCTCTGACAGCCATTCGTTCCCCTCCTCCAAATTCTCCCGATTTGGTATTCCTATCACCAGCGCGAACTCCGGCAGACTCTGCACCGTCATGGTCCCGCCGATCCTTTCGATCCTGCGGCGCAGATTGGACAGACCGCCGCCCTCTGTGATGGTCTTTTCCGGCGGCTTTCCGTTATTTCGGATCAGGACGGTATATCTGTCGCCGTCCTCCCAGATGTTGGCGATCAGTTCGGTTGCCTGCGCGTACTGTATGGCGTTGCTCAGGCAGACCTGCATGGCGGCATACATCAGATCCGCCGCGCCTCCCGCCGGCTCTGTACCTCTTATTCTGATGGCCACGCCGCTGCTATCCGCGCTTTCATACAGCGCCTCCCTTGCCGGCAAGCGTTCTGCATCACGAAAGACAATGCTTTTTTCCCATTCCCGCAGCACAACGTCTGCGTTGATGCCGCCAAGGTCTCCGGCCAGATATTGCTTCGTGACGGTAATACAGGCGGCAAGGCTATCGTGCATGGCGGATTTGGCGGCAAGCTGTTCCCTCTCCCGCGCCACCGCCGCCACGTTTTCCGAGAGACGCCGCAGCTTTTCCGCGTCCTGTTCAAGCCTTCGGTTATCCTCGGCCAGCTGCTCCAGCGCCCGATGCAGCGCCGTAACATCTGCGGCGGTCAGCTGTATATACGTCTCCCCATATCGGTCGGTCACGGCCGTCTTCTCAAATTTCCATACCAGCCCGTCCGGAAAGCGGTAGGTATTCTCCGTGCTGGCAATGGGCATTATGCCCTTTGGCGGAGAGGCCAGCGCCTTTTGAAGCTCCTCCAGATACTGCATATCGCTGTTGAGCAGATACTGGCTCAGCCGATACATCTGCCGGTTGCACAGCACGATGCCGCCCGAGCGGTCAAAAAAGCATACGGCAGTGGGCAGCCGGTCAAAGCTCTCCTTGATGGCGTTAAACCCGAAGCGTCTCAGCTTATGCATCCTCCCGCCCCCTTATCCCTGTGCGGATCAGCCACAGGCCGTCCTCCTGCCGCACCGTCACCTCCGGGGAGGCGATCGCCGACAGATCGGCGGCGCACTCCACCGACAGATCCATCGCGCTGTCGGAAACGGAGATAAACAGTGAGCGCAGATCGTCTACCGTGGTCTCCGCGACGATTTCCAGCAGATCGAACAGACGCACGACCTCAGAGGCGCGCATCGGTTCCGTTGTGCGATAGATCACGCCGCACTCCGTGCCGCAGGCGGTCAAGGCTCGCACGGCTTCGTCGACCGTCAGCCGCAGCTCCTGCTGCGGCAGCCACTGGTACTCGCTGCAGAGGAAGTACAAATTGGCGCTGCGCTTGATGTAGGTGCCCAGCAGCAGTACCTTCTTCAGCAGGCTTCGCCTCTTGGCGGGTCCGGATTTCTCGCATTGGGCAAGCATCTGCCGCATCTGGGCTGTCTGTCTGCTGTGCTTTGCCTCCAGTTCATTGTATATGCGGTTCTTTTCAGTCAGCTCATGCAGACTTTTCTGAACAAGATAGGCGTCCTTCAGCTTCTTCTTGTTGCGCTCCATTTCCTCCTTGTTCGCATTCAGCCGGGTACGCAGCTCCGCCAGCTGGCGCACATTGTCCTGCCAAACGGCGTAGCCGCCGCTGATGGGCGCTGAGGAAATACGCATGCCATCGGGCCGAACGATCCGCTGCCCCTCCTGCGGGCAGGTCATATCCTCACCTGCGGCACGGGAGCGCAGGACGATCCGGCCGCTGCGATCCGCAATACAGGCCGCCAGCGTTGAGGCCTCAAACAGTTCCACATATCCCGTGTTGGACGGTATCATACGGCAGCGGATACAGCTTTCATAGATGGCGGCATACAGCAGGCAGAACATCACGTTCATATCGCCGAACCACCACCGAACAGCCGGAATACCCGACAGATAGAGAATACTGTACAGGAGCATCGCACAGCCCAGCACAAACGGCGTTATCCGCTTTCCCTCACCACTTGGGATACGGCTCTTTCGGAACAGGCAGACAAGGGAAAAAGCCATACAGACCACCATCCAGCCAAGGCAGATAAAATACAGCGGGCGGTAGGAATATGTGCCGGAAACCGGCAAGCCGGGGACGCCGCTTTTGAAGGCAAATACCTGCTGATGCAGGTCGTTGGTGATCACCAGCAGAAACAGTGCCGCAGGGATAATCGACAGCATACCGGTCCCTCGGCTCAGGCGGTAGTCCTCTGACTTTCCCATGGACAGGGCGATATACACCCCCAGCAGTGGGAGGAACAGCATCGGCAGATAGTAGAGATACCATATGTACCGCCCCGCCGCCGGGCCGGTGACAACGCTGTATTTCAGCGTCCGCAGTATGAGCCACAGCAGCATCAGCGCCGCCGTCAGCCGCAGGCAGTGCAGCGCCTGCCGCTGGATAATGCGCCGGTCAAGAGAAAAGCCCCACAGGGTAAAAAGCAGCAGATAGAGCGCTGTCCG
>ERZ840371.2887-NODE-2887-length-14810-cov-2.879431_pt1 | contig 14810 bp, 13 predicted proteins | sample MGYA00519937_ERZ840371 | MGnify/ENA primary metagenome ERZ840371 (study PRJEB31850, sample SAMEA3708873) | human gut metagenome | biome: human gut; feature: human-associated habitat; material: faeces | place: China | collected 2014 ... | reverse complement strand
TCGTTACGGAATGATTTACCGATCTGACCAATACCAAATGGAAGCTTCTTTCTTGAAGTTCTCTGTACGTTCTTAAAGTTTACGAAGATTCCCTGCGCAGTCTCAGGACGAAGGTAAACAACGTTCTTTGCATCTTCTGTTACACCCTGGAAAGTTTTGAACATCAGGTTAAATTCACGGATCTCTGTGAAATTATGTTTTCCACAAGTCGGGCACGGAACTTCATGTTCTTTAATAAATCCTTCCATCTCTTCATGTGACCATCCGTCAATGCTGTCCGGAATATCGATTCCATGCTCATGTGCATAATCTTCAATGATCTTATCTGCACGGAAACGTTCGTGACATTCCTTACAGTCCATCAGCGGATCACTGAATCCTCCCAGATGTCCGGAAGCGATCCATGTCTGCGGATTCATCAGGATTGCACAGTCAACACCTACGTTGTACGGGTTCTCCTGTACAAATTTCTTCCACCATGCTCTCTTTACGTTGTTCTTAAGTTCAACACCCAGGTTACCATAATCCCATGTATTTGCAAGCCCACCGTAGATTTCAGACCCCGGATATACAAAGCCTCTTGATTTTGCCAAAGCTACAATTTTGTCCATTGTCTTTTCTACCATAACACTAATCCTCGCATTCTTTTTATTTTTCGTTAGAAGAACAACGCCACTTATCGCGATAACATTTATTCCTCTCTGATTCACCTATTATACCTATTGCATATAGGTTTTGCAAGCTTATCCTGCTAATTTTTTGCCAAATTTGTCTTTATTTTCTAATCTAATATACAATTTTCCGGTTATTTCAGCCCTGTGAGCTGCTCCAGAATCTCAAGCGACTTGAATCTGTGAGCCACGTATACATCCAGATAACGCCCCATTAGCTTTCCCAGTTCCTTTAAAACTTCATCGCTTAAGGTAAAGGTATAGAGCTTTTCCACCGGTGTCCCGACAATGAACTGCATGGCATAAAGGGTAGACGTATTCAGCCGCATTCCGTCATAGACATTCTGACCGCATTCACCGCAGACCAAACCACCCTCCTTTACGCTGAACACACAGGGACGTTCCCTGTTCCCGCATCTGACACACTGAAATACCTGCGGTCCTTCCCCACTGACACTGAGTGCCTTCAGTTCAAATATGTAGCGTACCAGCTCAAATGGAATGATCTTTTTCGTCAGCACGCGCATCGTCTGATAAAGAAGCTTCAGCATTTCCCGCTCGTCATTGGCTTCCCTTGTATAAAAATCTGCAAATTCGAGAAAATAAAATGCATAGTATGCCGCTTCCACATCCGTGCGGAGCTCTGCAAAATAATTTTCGATCTCTGCCGACTGGAGAGTGTTGGAATTTCTTCCTTCATACAGCATGAATTTTCCGAAATTACAAGGTGTACAAGCCCCTGCAAGCGGACTGTTCGGTCGTCTCGCCCCTTTTGCAAACGCTGATATTTTCCCTTTTTCTTTTGTCAGGATCACGACTCTTTTATCATATTCACCAATCGGTGCTACCGACAGAATCATCCCTGTCATTGTTGTTAACTGATTCACTGCATTTGTCCCCGTATTTCTCCGTTTTCGCTTTACAGACTTCCTTTTCCCGGTAGGAGAGATAATCCTCCACCCGTCCTGTTCTTGCAAACTGATCCCAGTATTCCTGATTCATCCTTCGGTCACCTCATCTTTTTCTTATGCCTTTTAAGATTAGGTTCTCCCATATTTTCAGATGCTATACTGCGTAATATCTGCCAACTGTTTTTCAGAGAAACACCTTGACATTTTTTACTCGTCTTCTCGGTATCCAAAGTTTTTGATCAGGAAATCACTGTCTCTCCAGTCCTTCTTTACTTTTACCCAAAGCTGGAGATTTACCTTACATTCGAGCATCTGCTCGATCTCATATCGCGCTGTACTGCCGATCTTTTTCAGCATGGATCCCTGCTTGCCAATGATGATTCCTTTATGGGAATCACGTTCACAGATGATCGTTGCCTCAATATCCATCACTTTTTTGCGTGCTTTCATCTTCTCGATTGATACCGCAATTCCATGTGGAATCTCCTCATTCAGGCAGTGCAGTGCTTTCTCACGGATCAGCTCTGCCACGATCTGCCTTTCCGGCTGGTCGGTAATGGTATCTTCATCATAAAACTGCGGTCCATACGGAAGATATTTCATGATGACCTTTAAAAGCTCGTCTGTATTTTCACCGGTTCTTGCAGATACCGGAACGATATCTGCAAACTGGTATACTTCGTTGTATTTTGCAATACACGGAAGAATGTCTTCCTTCTTCACAGTATCTGCCTTGTTAATGACCAGCACGACCGGTGTCGTCACCTTCCCAAGCTGCTGCACAATATGCTGCTCTCCGGCTCCGATAAAGGTACTTGGTTCAACCAGCCACAGTACCACATCCACTTCATTTAAGGTGCGCTCTGCCACATTTACCATGTAGGTCCCAAGCTTGTTTTTCGCCTTATGGATTCCCGGTGTATCAACAAATACAATCTGTCCTTCATCGGTCGTAAGTACCGTCTGGATCCGGTTTCTTGTGGTCTGTGGTTTATTCGATGTAATAGCGATCTTCTGACCGATCAGATAGTTCATAAGGGTGGATTTTCCCACATTCGGTCTGCCGATCAACGTTACAAATCCTGATTTAAAATCTGCTCTCATGCATTCTCCTTCTAAAATAAATTCTCAACTGTCACAAATAATTCTTTTTCTTCTTCAATCTTTGCTTCATTTCCGATCACACAGATCTGATCATTTGCAAGCACTGCACGCGCCACACCTGCAAGTGCGCGGATATCCTCCTGGTTTGCTGTAAGGATCTGTTCTCTTTCTTTTCTGATCATCTCTGCACTGACATGATTCATATAAAGGTTCATGGAACGGTCTCCCTTGGTTGCCGGAGTCATCGGCTGATCAATGTTGCTGATCGTTCCGATAATATATTTTGTCATATCGCGTTCGCTGACCGTGAAGTTCTCCAGATATTCCGGAACTCCGTCATAGATTTCCAGGGTTCTTCCAAGATTCGGGTCACGGTAAGATACAAAATAGCCCTCACCAATGCGGTTGAAGTTACTCATGCAGCCATACGCACCACCTTTTACGCGGATATTGATCCAGAGGTATTCATAACTCATGATCACTTTCAGGATCTGCAGTGCCCCGTTATATTCCTCCCCTGCGTCGATAAAGTTGCCTGCCTTTGCCGCAAACTGTACTTTAGAAGAAGTTTTAAATCCTTCATTCTTCTTTTCACAGTGCAGGATGCATCGGCTCTCTGGCGTTCTCTCCGGATAAAGAGCTTCTTTTAAGCTTCCGATCTCCTCTTCCAAAACGGCAAGTCCCTCTCTTGAGGCTGTGTAACTGATCATCACATTGCCTTTTCTGAAAAGCAATTCCGACAAAGCCTTCAATCCGCTGATGATTTCTTCTTTCTTCTCATCAAAATGTTCTTCCATCTCACGGATATTCTGGTAATATTCTATTCCATTCGTCGTATCTTTGAATTTTGAAATCGGTGACTTATAAGACATTGCCCGGAGTGCTGCTGCGGAATGTCCTGCAGACAGGAAATGATCCTGCAATCTGGTCTTTGTCATAGAAAGAATCTCTTTCAGACGTTTTTCATCATCCAGTTTCGATGCTGTCAGAATCTCTTTCATCATACGGATGGCAAATGGAATCTGTCCATAAAGTGCTTTCCCTTTGATTTCAAAAGTTGCCTTGAATTCTTTTTCTTTTACTTTCGTCACATCCGGGTAAAGCTCCAGTGAAGTTCCGATTCCTCCGGTGTGTCTGTTGATTTCATTAAAAAGTTCTCCATATTCATAATGCTCAGTGTCAATGATTCCGAGAACTGCCTGCAGAAGCCCCACCATCGGAAGATCCTTTTCCGGCACATCCGAAAGGTCAAACATCAGATCCAGATAACCGATCCCGTTCGTCTCAATCTCATGGAATACCATCGGGATATCTGCAATCTTCATCTCTTCATTGTAAATCGGTGCGATCTCTCTGGAAATATCCTCCCTTGTCAGCATCGGAATCTTCTCCAAATCCTCCTGACTTGACGGTTCTTCCTGATACTCCTGTAAATGCTTCGTATCTGTAACCAGCTTTTCGATTTCTTCCCTGCTAAGGCTTTCTTTGTATGCCTGCAGTTTTTCTTTTAATTCTGCTTCCTCCACCACTTCTTCCGGCTGTGAAAACCGGACCGGATGCGCCGAATCAATCATTGGCTCCGGACCGTTTTCTTCAAATTCATTCAAAGACACAACATTGGTCACCTTAAGCTGTGTCTGCCAGCTGCACAGTTCCTCATCCGTCAGCCCCAGCTGCTTTGCAAGTTCTTCATCCGAAGCTGTTTTACCGGTCCTCATTTCGATCTGTTTCATCGCTTCATCAATTTTGCGCTGTCGCTGCCGGACACTTCTTGGAATCCAGTCCATTTTACGAATCTGGTCTAAAATAGCACCACGAATCCGCAAACTCGCATATGTTTCAAATTTTACATTTTTTTCCAGATCAAATTTATCAATTGCGTCAATCAGTCCGAAAATCCCATAACTGACCAAATCATCATATTCCACATTGTGTCCAAGATACATGCTGAGTCTTCCCGCTACGAGTTTTACAAGCTGCGCATATTCAATTATCAGCTGTTCTCTAGTCTCCTGCGTTTTCTTCTGACGATACGCATCCCAGAGTTTTTCTTTATCCGCAGTTTTCATCTACATCATTCCGCCCCGGTTAATTACTTTGTTTGTTGTTCCTCCTGAACCTCCGGCTGCTCCTGCGACTGCTCCTGTGCATCTTTGGCCTGTTCAGTATTTTCCTGTTCCTCAGAGCTTTCCGCTTCCTGCTCCTCTTTAGACTCTTCCGTTTCTTCCCCGTTCTGGTCATCTTCCATATCCTTGAAGTTTCGGTCAATGATCATTTTTACCACACAACCGATCACATAAAACAGGACAAGTACCAGTAACAGCTGTCTTGTAAAATTCCAAAGTGACATGTGCGTAAGAATTGCAATCACACAGTCAATAAACCCTGCCGCCAACATAATAATAGCCGGTACACCATTGGTTTTCATCTTCTGCCCCTCTATATTACTTTAATTTCTTTTCCCACCGATTTAATTCTGAAATCTCCGGTCTCACAATCCAGTTCTACCGTACGTCCGTAATTTAAACCGGTATCCTCCGCGATCAGCGGGATCCTTAATTCTTTCAAAATAATTTTTGCTTCTTCCGCATTGCGTGCGCCTACATTTCCCACAGACGAAAGTCCGCTCATTTCAAACATGCATGCGCCCCCCGCGATCTTTGCCACAAGTCTTCTCTGATTTGCTCCCAAAGCCAGAACCTGTCTTAAAAGTTCACGGATTCCGGTATCCCCGAATTTTGCAATATTGGTATTATTTTTTAATTTTGTGCTGTCTGGCAGCATATAATGTACCAATCCACCGATTTTCGTCACCGGATCATAAAGTGTTAATCCGATACAAGAGCCCAACCCCAGTGTCGTGAGTGTATTCGGAGCTTTTGCGGTTTTCAGGTCTGCCATTCCAACCTTGATCACTTCTCCCATATTCTACGATCTCCTCTATAGCTGAATTCCAAGAGAGGATAAAATCTTTGCATAGGACTCTTCCTCAGGCATCAGGATAAAATATCCATTAATCATACGTTCATCGCCAAATTCTGTTTCAATCAGCAGCGCATTATTTCCGTACTGTCCAAACTGAATTGCCGGAACACTAAGAATCGCTCCCGCCATATCCACCGCAATATATGGAACGGATGGTAAAATCGTAAGATTTGTCATACTTGAAAGTGCAGACAGATACGAAGCCGTAATAATATTTCCGATTTCCTTCATGGCAGATAAATCCATCTCATCAAAAGGTGCATCGTTTTCCGGGTCTCTTCCCATCAGTTTGTTCACAAGATAATGGGCGGAATCCATGCGCATTAAAAACATCATGCTTCCTGTAATATCATGTGTTACTTCCAGAAAAATTCCGACAATAATCTCGTCTTCCGGACAAATTGCGGAACTCAGCTTAGAAGCTTCCATCAATTCTACTTTCGGAACATTCATATCAATCTGTTCATTGATCATGCTTGCCAGAGAAGTTGTTGCATTTCCCGCTCCGATATTTCCAATTTCGCGCAGTACGTCAATATACATTTCATTTACATTATCCAATGTAAAATCGTTCATCTTTTTCCTCCAATAACCATGTATAGTGAGGCATAGCCTCACTATACTCAGTTGTCTTATGTGTTATCTTTTTCGTCTACAATCGCATTGATTTCAAACAGGGAAATCAGCTGATCTCCGCTTGTTCCAATACCATTGATAAAAGTATCTTTTACATGATTTGAATTGATATTGTTATTTTCGATCTGATCCTCAGAAAGATTTACAACCTCACAAACCTCATCTACAATCACACCTAAAGACCCTTTATCTTCGATCTTTAAAATAATGATCCGGGATGCCGAAGTAAAGGTATCATCCTCAAGTCCCATTTTCAGACGGATACTCATAACCGGCACAATTTCGCCTCGAAGATTGATGATTCCCTTGAAATACTCCTGTGCCTTTGGCACACGGGTAATTTTCTGCATACGCACAATATTATCGACATAGCTGATATCAATTCCGTACTTTTCAGAACCGATCTGAACTACGATATACTGCTTTACTTCTTTTTCTTTATTTTTATTCTCATTTGTTTCAATCTGATTGTTTGCAATAGCCATCGTCATTCACCCCCATTACATCAGTGTGTTTGCATCCAGAATCAACGCAACTTCACCATCACCGAGGATTGTTGCACCGCTGATCAGCTTATTTCCATTGATATACTTGCCTAAAGACTTAATAACGATCTCCTGCTGTCCCATCAGATCGTCAACAACAAGTCCTACCTGACTGTCGCCTTTCTTTACAATAACAACGGTAAGGCTTTCCGGTTCTTCTTCTCTTGGTTCAATATCCAGAAGTTTGTCCAGACGAACAAGCGGAATAACGCTTCCACGCAGATGAATAACCTCTTTTGCTTCCACATACTTGATGCTGCTGACCGGTACACTCTCAATATTTGCAATGGACCCAAGGGCAATGGCATATTTTTCATCGCGGACTTCAACCATCAATGCCTGAATAATGGCAAGTGTCAGAGGAAGACGAACGGTAAATGTTGTTCCTTCCCCAAGTTTTGTCTTAACTTCCACATCACCGCCAAGCTGCTCAATGTTAGATTTTACAACATCAAGGCCAACGCCTCTTCCGGAAATATCCGTAATCTTCTTTGCCATGGAAAAACTTGGCATAAACAAAAGATTTATGATCTCTTTCTGTGTCATGACTTCGGCCTGTTCCGGTGTAATAATATTTCGCTCGATTGCCTTTGCTTTTACCGCTTCGGTATCAATTCCGTTACCGTCATCACCCACCTGGATAATAACGTTATTTCCTTCCTGATATGCATTCAGGAAAATATTTCCGACTTCCGGCTTTCCTCTCTGGATACGAAGCTCGGTGTCTTCCAGACCATGATCCGCAGAATTACGAAGCAAATGCTGTAACGGATCACCGATCTGATCCACTACGGTACGATCCAGCTCGGTATCTTCACCGGTCATAACCAGTTCCATCTTCTTATCAAGCGTTCTTGACAGATCACGGATCATTCTCGGGAACTTATTAACAACACTCTCAATTGGCACCATGCGGACCTTCATAACGGATTCATGCAGGTTTGTTGTCACTCGCTCTAAGTACTCAATCTGTTCATGGAATGCCTGTGCATTTGCCATCTGTCCTGACGGAGAGGCAGCACCTGCCGACACAAGTCCATTCTTTGCAATAATCAGCTCGCTGACAAGATTCATCAGAACATCCAGTTTATCAATATCGACACGAACGGAACGACTGCCCACTTTTCCTTTGGAAGCCGATGCTTTCTTTGGCTTTTCTTTGACATCCGGTTTTGCTGTTTCTTTCTTTTCCTGTGCCGGTTTTACATCATTTGATGGACCTGCCGCAGGTGCATCCGGAATCTCAATATCATCGATGTAAACCTCTGCGATTTCCGATACATTCATAACAAGTTTTTTGATATTTTCTTTCGTATCACTTGATGCAAAAATCCAGCTGAAATCAAAATCAAATTCTTCATCCTCAATCTGCTCTGTCGAAGGTACGGATTTAATCAACTCACCTTTATTTTCAACAGATTTGAATACAAGGAAAGCTCTGGCAGATTTCAAAATACAAGTTTTTTGCAGATATACGGTAATTCCATACACGTTCTTTCCTTCTGCTCTTGCTGAATTGATTGCTGTCGCTTCATATTCGGAAATCGGAATCTGCTTAAATTTGCATTTTTCATCCGATGCACTTTCCTGTTTATTTTCTGCTTTCTCTTCCTTTGCGGGAGTTTCTTCTTTTTTTACCTCTTTTTGCGCCGGAGCAGCTGCACCGTCGCCACTCTGTTCCTCTAACAGAGCATTCAAATCATTAATAATATCTTCGTTGTCTTCAGTTCCTTCATTTCCCTCAGAGGAAATAACAGCCAAATAAGACTCCAATGCATCCAGTCCTCGGAATAATACATCAATCAGCTTTTCATTCACTTTCATGTTTCCATTGCGGATTTCGGAGAATACATTTTCCAAATCATGGGTCAGACGCTGCATACGAACAAAGCCCATTGTGCCGGACATTCCTTTCAGCGTATGTGCCGCACGGAAAATCTCATTGATTGTATCTTCATTCTCCGGCTCCTTCTCCAAGACCAGAACATGCTCATTCAAACTCTGTAAATGCTCTTTTGTCTCATCGATAAACAAATCTAAATATTGACTCGTATCCATCTTTTCACACTCCTATATGTTTTATCATGGTGTCTGCCACATCTTCGAGTGGCACGACTTCATTTACAATTCCCGCCTGTACTACTGCGCGCGGCATACCATATACCACGCAGGTGTCTTCATTCTGCGCTACAACCTGAATGTCCTTGCTTTTTTTCAATGCACGGATTCCTTTGCAGCCATCGCTTCCCATCCCGGTCAAAACACCACAGACAATGTGTTCCACCGAACAAGAAACCAGTGATTCAAAAAAGATATCCGCACACGGCTTTAATCCCCCTCTTGCCGGCTTATCATTTTCCGACAAAATCAGATTTCCCTGTGCATCTTCTATGACTTCACACTGCTTGCCGCCCTGCGCAATATAAACCGTGCCCTTTTTCAGGCAGTCACCATCCTCAGCCTCCTTAACGTCGAGATTACTAATCTCATTCAAGCGAGCTGCTAATGACTTCGTAAATCCTGCCGGCATATGCTGGACAACGACTAACGGTAATGGAAAATCCTTTGGAAAATACGGAATTACCGACTGTAATGCCCTTGGTCCTCCGGTTGAAGAAGCAATCACTGCCAAACCGCCGCTTCCCCTGCCACTTTTTGGCACCTTCTTTTTTGCGGTTTTCTTCACCTTCTTCTCGGTCTGACTTTCCACATTTTTTGATTGGCTCTGAACCTGTAACTGCTGTTCTAAAATTGACTGCTCAACCTTTTTAGGAAGAGGCAGCTTACACGCCATATAGGTTCTCAGTAATACCTTTTTTCGGAATTCCTGATACCCCCCGCCAATGGAACCATTTGGTTTTTTAACAAAATCAAACGCACCAAGTGCCAATGCTTCAATGGTTTCATCAGCGCTCTGGCTGGCAATTGAACTTACAATCAATACCGGAATCTGAATTCGATATTTGTTTAGTTCCTTAAGGAGCTGTACGCCATCCATCTTCGGCATATTAATATCAACCAAAAGAATGTCCGGACGACATCCCCCCTGTAAAACATTAAGCGCTTCAAGTCCATTATTCGCTGTCTTTTCGACAATCAGTTGTTCATCATCATTTATTATATCAGAAAGGACCCTTCTCATAAGTGCAGAGTCATCAACAATCAATACTTTTTTCATCTGTGACATCTACTCCTTTCTCATCCTTCTTCGCTGCTCTTCAAAAACGTACTTAATTACCGTTTCACGTTCTTTCTCATTAATATTCAAAAATTCGCCCCTTGTCTCATAGGCAACACGGCTTCCCTCAAAATGAACGCAGGATACTACCTTCATATACAAAGAAAGTGGAATAATTCCACTTTGCAGCGAAAGTGGAAGGACAATTTCCACAAAATCCCCTTTTTTACATTCTACATTACCATGAAAACGAATTCCGCCTCCACTTAAATCTGAAATGGTACCTTCTTCCCACAAAATTTCATCTTTCTCTTTGTCCTGCTCCGCTTCATTTTTCTTTTCAAACTGCTCTTTTGGAACAATCCGGTAACGAATTGGGAACAAACAATCCAAACGATAAAACTTTCTCCTCTGAAACTTTTTCAATGGTGTCAAAAAGATAACATCCATCACATACATACGATTTTCTGTGTAACGTTTCTTAATCCGTGCTGTACACTGATACAAACCGGAGTTTGTAAAAAAACACAGATTATAATCGTCATCAATTTCCAATGGAATTACTTTCCCCTCGCTAATGGGCATTGCGATTTTGGCGGTTCTGTCCCCGTCAAAATCCAACAACTGACTGCCATATTTTTTATCTGACACCTTTCGCCCGATTGCACTTTTTATATGCATCAGTTCAATCCGGTCTCCAATCGCAAATGTAACTTTCACGGGGTTCCTCCTTTCTATCGCCGATTAAATTTCATACGAATTACATTTGAAAATAACTGCTTAATACCAACAGCGCGTGGTTTTTCTTTCTCCATATCAAGTAAAGAAAGTGCAATCTTTTCCACAGACTGCGAAGCCAGTGCATCCGGGTCTGCTACGCTAAGTGGTTTCTGATGCATGACTGCTCTCTGCATATTTACATCATAAGGAATTGCCCCCAGATAATCAATATCTATGTCTAAAAACTTATTAACAACAACACCTAATTTCTGGAACAATTCATCCGCTTCTTTTTTCCCACGTACCTGATTGGCAATCATCTTAACAACCGTTTTTTCCGGCATATACGAAGAATTGCGGTTCAACGCTTTTAATAACGCATAGGCGTCCGTAATGGACGTCGGCTCCGGCGTAGCCACCAAAAGCACTTCTTCGCTGGCTGCCACAAACTCAAGCACCGAATCTCCGATTCCGGCACCGGTATCCACAATAATTACATCTGCCTGTTTGTCTAACTCTTCCATTTTCTGAATCAGCCAGAAAACCTGTTCACGATTCAGATTTGCCATCTCATTGATGCCGGAACCGCCGGAAAGAAAACCGATCCCTTCCGGTCCATAAGTCATTACATCTTGTATGCTTTTTCCTCGAAACATCAAATCTGCCAAATTATACTTTGGGCGAATACCAAGCATAATCTCAATGTTTGCCAAACCAAAGTCAGCATCCAGTACAACCACTCTCTTGCCGAGTCTGTGAAGCTGAATTGCCAGATTTACAGAAAAACTTGTTTTACCGACGCCACCTTTGCCGGATGTAACCGTAATAACTCTTGCTGTTCGTTTTTTTTCATCAATTTCCTGCTTTTTAATTATATTTCGTAAGCTTTCTGCCTGATCCATTCCACACCTTCCTTTCTCGCCATAGAATTAGTTCGTATGATTATCACTTAGTAATTTTTTTGCCACTCTCTGCGGATCCATCTCGCCAATGTCTTCCGGAACATTTTGTCCCCACGTTACATAAGACAATGGACAATTTGTTTTCACTCTCATATTCAACATGATTCCCGCCGAAGACGTTTCGTCAAGTTTCGTAAAAATAAGACTAAAATCCGTAAGCACCGAGTAGACTGACGCAATCTTTTGTAAGTCACTGTATTTTGTACCTGCATTTAGTACCAGATAAACCTGTCTTTCATTCACCGGAATCTGCTCAAGCAATGCCCGGATGTCTTCCATCTGCTCTTTGCTTCTATGAGAACGTCCGGCAGTATCAATCAAGCAGACATCATACTGCTTAAGTTTTTCAAGATTATCCCCCAATTCTTGAGGACTGTAAATCACCTCAAGCGGGACGGATAAAATATTTGCATAAGTCTTTAACTGTTCCACCGCTGCAATGCGGTAAGTATCTGCTGTTACGAGTGCAATTTTTGCATGCTTCTCTAATTTTAATTTCGAAGCAATTTTAGCAATGGTTGTTGTTTTTCCTACTCCGGTTGAACCAAGGAAAAAGATAAATTTCGTCTTTGCATTTTCCTCTGACTTAATGCTGTAAGGCTGCCCTAACATCAAGATGATCTTCTGGTAAATATTTGCCAAAATCTGGTCTAACGGTGCATTTTTAGCAAGCGAACGATTCACCTCATCCATAATGGATTTTGCAATTTCTTCATCCACTTCATTCTGAACTAACTGCTGATATATCAACTCTTTATAGGCCTTTGTTTTTTCATCCTCCTCATCCTCTTCTTTGGATTCAGAAACCTCTTTTGGCTCTACGTTCTCTTTTGGCTCCGAAACCGGTATTTCGAGTGTTTTCTCAGCTTTCTCGGTCATACCTTCTTTCTGCATCATCTGTTTCTCCAAAAGAGCTTGCAGCATACTAATGCGTTCTTCCAAACTACTGTTATCCGGTGCATCTGCTTTTTTCTCTGCTTCCGAAAACTTGCCTGCTTCAACCGGCCGCTTCTCTTTTGCCGCTTCCTCTTGTGAGTACAGTGGCGTCTCATCCAATGCTGCTGTCACCTCAACCTTTCCGCGGACAAATAACTTCGCAAGACCTTTTGGTTTTACCTTCTTAATATTCATGACAATGGCATTATTCCCCAATTCGTTTTTTGCCATTTCAATTGCATCTTTTTCTGATTTTGCTAAAAACTTTTTGATAATCACTCTACCGTCACCATCCCAACTGATTGTAATTCAACATCGGAATCAATTTCATTATATGACAATACATGCAGATTCCTAAATTGTTCTTGCGTTAATTTTTTCAGGTACATACGAACAATCGGCGAAGTAATAATAATCGGCGTTCGTCCCAGTTCCTCTAATTTGTCTGTCTCTTCCCGTAAAGAAGTCATCAGCCGGTTTGTATAATCCGGGTCAAGTGCCAGATAAGCACCCTGTTCGGTCTGTTTCACCGAATCCATAATAACCTGCTCTACGTTCGGATCCAATGTCACAACGCTGGTTGTTTCATTGTTATTAAAATACTGATTTGAAATTGCACGTTTCAAACTCTGTCTGACATACTCCGTCAATACATCCGTATCATGCGTTGTCGGCGCATAATCGGCTAACGTTTCAAAAATTGTAACCAAATCTCTTATGGAAATGCCTTCCGCCAAAAGATTCTGTAACACCTTTTGGATTTCTCCAACATTTAACAATTTTGGAACCAGTTCTGATACCAGCGTCTCGTTTGCCTCCTTCACATTCTCAATCAAGTTGTGTACATCCTGTCTGGTGAGAAGTTCATCCAGATGTGATCGGATAATTTCCATCAAATGTGTCGCAATAATTGATGGCGGATCAACTACGGTATAACCAAGGGATTCTGCCCGCTCACGCTGACTTTCCGTAATCCAAATTGCCGGCAGATGGTACGACGGTTCAAACGTCGGAATACCGGAAATTTCTTCTACATAACCAGGATTCATCGCCATGTAGTGGTCAAACAAAATTTCTCCCTCACTGACCGGCACGCCTTTTATCTTAATCAGATACTGATTTGGATTGAGCTGAATGTTATCACGTAGTCGAATCATCGGAACAACACAGCCAAGCTCTAATGCAATCTGTCTTCGTATCATAACCACACGGTCTAGCAAGTCACCGCCCTGGTTGACATCGGCAAGTGGAATAATTCCATAACCAAATTCCAGTTCAATGGCATCCACCTGCAACAGTGAACTGACATTTTCCGGTCTCCTGATTTCCTCTGCGGATTCCTCTTCTTCCGAAACTGCCTCGTCTGTCTCTGTCATCTCCAATTGATTTGCTATCATTCTTGCCGTCAGTAAAAACATAATTCCATAGGCACAAAATACCAACATATTCAGTGGTGTAAACAAACCTAAGCCAATCAAGGCAATACCAACAATATTAAGTACTTTCGGCGTAGAAAAAAGCTGCCTTCTCAAAATATTGCCAACATCCGCTTCTTTGGAACCTTTCGTTACCAAAATACCGGTGGATAATGAAATCATAAGGGATGGAATCTGGCTCACCAGACCATCACCAATTGTCAAAATCGAATATCTCTGAACCGCTGCATTAATGTCCATGCCATTCATCAGAACACCAATCGCAATACCACCAACGAAGTTCAAAACCGTAATTACTAAGCCCGCCGTCGCATCTCCCTTGACGTACTTTGTAGCACCATCCATGGAACCAAAGAAAGCCGATTCCTGTTGAATCTTTTCGCGGCGTTCTTTTGCCTCCTCATCCGTTATGGCACCTGTATTCAAATCAGCATCAATTGCCATCTGTTTACCGGGCATCGCATCCAGTGTAAAACGCGCTGTTACTTCTGACACACGCTCGGAACCTTTGTTGATAACGAGTAACTGCATGATAACCAATACAAAGAACACAATAGCACCAACAACTAAGTTACCACCACCGACAAAGTTACCAAATGTATCAACTACATTACCGGCATCTGCCTTCAGCAAAATATTTCTTGTAGAACTGACATTCAACGACAATCGAAATAACGTCGTCAAAAGCAGCAACGTCGGAAATGCCGACATATCAAGAGGCTCTTT
>ERZ840371.2881-NODE-2881-length-14829-cov-17.907485_pt1 | contig 14829 bp, 18 predicted proteins | sample MGYA00519937_ERZ840371 | MGnify/ENA primary metagenome ERZ840371 (study PRJEB31850, sample SAMEA3708873) | human gut metagenome | biome: human gut; feature: human-associated habitat; material: faeces | place: China | collected 2014 ... | reverse complement strand
GGGACAGTTAAAGAAACTTACGTAACGGAAAGGAATTTACAAATGAAACAATACGCATTATTCTTTATTAAACAAAATGAAAGGTTTGTTGTTAAATTGTATGAACCAGAAATTTTGTACTGCCTAATTGACCGAATTGAAGCGGGTTATATTTATATTATATTAAAGAGGTGAAATATAATGTATAAAGAAGAAATGCCCACTATGGATGGCATAGTGGCAGTGACTAACTATTTGGTTGCTATATGGCGCGGCAGTAAATGCCCGGATACGCATGAATACCTATTTGAATGCAAGAATTAGTGCAAGAAATTCAATTGATTATTGATGATTGGCATAGAACGAAGTGCCCAAATAGTTATATTTCATGCAATAAGAGTTGTCCACATTATAAATTGTGCTCTTCACTTTTGGGCTTGTCACAGATTAAAGTACAGTATTATGATAGTAACGGAGAATTAAGAAAATGATTATCTATAACGCATGGCATTTGTTAAGCCGCTTTAATAACCTCTATGCAGTGTCAACAAAAGATAATGTAGCAAGGTTAATAAGCCAGAAAAATATAAATTATTATGGCCGCAAGACAGTAACATTCATGTGTATAAAGGATGGTGCGCTTCATTGCTATTATTAATTATTGCTGTTTTTGCTATTATTGCTTATGAAATATTTGCTTTAATTATAAGTGATGATATTACAGGGTTTGTAATGTGTAATGAATATGCACTTTATGCTATTGTAATTTTCTTATCGTTTTTATATCTTTATATTTCTTGCTGGAGGTTTTGTCATGGTTAAGTATTGCAGGATATGCGGGTTACCTTTTGAGCCATTAAAAGTTAATCAGTTATATTGTGATTATTGCCGGATATGGTTACGCAATTCTTCAAAGAAATCTCACACAGAAGCGGCTATTGAAGAAATTAACCGTAAAGCAAGCGCGTTAGGGCTAAGTTATGGCCAAATGGTGCAGAGGTATAAACTATAAATTAGAAGTTTATGTTTATTTATTGACAATAGCAAAATAGCATGATATAATATAAGTATAGAGGGCACGACAGCAAATGAACCGCGCGTTGATAGGAACTACTCTTTAATTAGAGCTATCGCGCATGAGTTGGTTACTCCCGTTCGGTTGTTGCGTGTACCTCTATTTGTTTTATGAGGTGCAAAATGGATAAGAACAAAGAGTTGACAGAAAATCTTTATAATGCTTGTAAAAATTGGTTAGAAAATTTTGAGTGCCCATTAGATGAATGCCTGAAAACTTGCCAACAAATGCCTTGCTATTTTCTTTGTAGACATCTACAATTAACAAAAGAAAGTGCGAAAATTTATTTAGAAAGTAGGCGATTTTAAATGGCATGGTTTGACCCAACAGACATATTAAACAAACAAAGGCTATTTAATTTTGTAACAGGCCCAAAGGGCGACGGCAAAACTACAGGTTGTCGCAATTATGGTTTAAACCTATTTTTGAAGGATAATACATCCGAATTTTGCGTTATTCGTCGTACCAAAACAGAAACGCAAAAAGCATACAAAAAGTATTTTGACGATATTAACACAAAGTTTAATTATAATCTTGATATAAAATACCGCTCTAATATGGCAGGTATTGAAACAGACGACGGTTTTAAGCCTATTTGTCATTTTTTCAGTTTGTCAACAGATGCAGGTATACAGGGCGTGAACCTGCCAAATTTGCGCTATATGATTTTTGAGGAAATATTTCTTGACCCACGCAAAGGCAAACGCTATTTGAAGAATGAACCAGAGGAATTTGCCCGGCTATATGATACGTTGGCGCGTCCATCTGACCCGAATAGAAAACGTGTACCAGTAATTTTTATAGGTAACTCTTTTGCAAGTAGTAACCCATACTATAATTTTTTCCATGTACAATTAAATAGCAAGGGCGAATTTAAAAATAAAAATATTTATGCCTTGCACATTAACGATGCAGAATTTACCGCTCACGCAAAATCAACCGAATTTGGCCAAATTATGGCAAATAGTGCCTATGCAAAGCATGCTTTTGAAAATGACTTTTTACTAGATAATTTTGACTTTGTCGTGAAAGACTTTCCCAAAGGCGATTTAATCTATATTTTTGTGTACGACGGCAAAACTTACGGTGTATGGGTGAATTTCAAAAGCGGGGGTTTATTTGTTAGTACAAAATATAACCCTAATTGCCCATGCAGTTACACATTTACAACCGAGAATATGAAACCTAATTTATTAACAGGTAAAATGTTCTGCCGTGGCTATCATGGCGAATTAACTAAATTTGCATATAACACAGGTTGCCTATTTTATGAAAGTCTAGCAATAAAAAACATGTTTTACGACATTGCCAGAATTTGCAATTTTTAGCAAATAATTTTGAAAATCCTATTGACTTTCTACCTTATTTATATTATAATATATACAGAGGTTGAGAGAATCTTAAATACAAACGAAAGGAGAACAGCACAATGAACTTCAAGAAAATCTGCACCAAGGTGGAATTTTTGAAAAAACAGGAAGATGGAAACTGGATTGAAAGTACAGACATTATTGCCGGGCGAATTGCTAAAAGCAAATTGACTGGTTATGGTGTTATCCAGTCCGTAAGCTATCCTAAATGTGACGTTGAAATTCCCGATGCAATCGTAAACCAGTACGCAAACATTACCGAAATTAGCCAGTAAAGAAAGGAACGAAACACTATGTTTAATCAGAATCTTGTACCCAAAGAAACGCCCGCAACCATGATGGAGTCTAGTATTTTCGGCGGTTGCTATTGCAGTCTCCCCATGAATACCGACGAGGAAAAGAAGAAAATTTTTAATGCAACTAATCGCGCCGATGCGTCGTTGCGTGAATGTATCAATATGCCCATTGAAATGACGGGTCTTTATATTGAGCCTGTCGAGTTTGAAGCAAAGGACGACGACGGCAGGCCCATTGAAGGTAAAACACAGCTGTCCCCGCGTATGATTATCTTTGATAAGGACGGCAAGAGTTACGGCTGTTGCTCTATGGGCGCTTACAATAGCATTAAGCGCATTGTTAGTATGTACGGTTTGCCCGATACGTGGGGCAATCCTATTACCATTGTCCCAGGCATTGTTACCAGTGGCAAGAATCAGGTGTTGACCATTACTATTGCATAAGCAATATGAATAGAAAGGGCGGTAAACTTGTAATGAATGCAGGCAAGTTTACCGCCCTTATTTTATTGGGGGTACTATAATGGCGCGTAAATTTAGCAAACTATCTGAAAAGGAATTGTCTATTGCAGTAAGCAGATATAACCAGATGCGAACGCGCTATATAAAATCGGGCGGTAAAACAGTTGCACCAAAAATAACCGTTCAAGAATTAAAAGCCCAAAGCGAAAATACTGCGCAATTAAGGCAACAAATTAAACGGTTGAACGATTATAAGAAAATTGCAGATTTTGAAAGTGCAAAAGTTAAGGGCTTTAGGTTTGTCACGACAAAAGGTGAACGGCGCACCATTAGCAGGCTTGATAGAGCGGCTAGACAACGTTACAAAAAAGATATTCTAAAATTAGAAGCACAGAAAACAACAGCAAGCAATCAGGAACTAATAAATAAAATTATTCCCGGTATTGAAGAATTAAAAGCGAAACCAACAAAAATTAGCAATATTCCTAATCGTGAAATTTTTGGAAAAGTACAAAGCAGATATGAACGGGAACAGCGATACTATAAAAAGTATGGCCAAGCAGAATCGCCTATTTTACGCCTTGACCATTATTTAGCCGCATTTGTAAAGGTTGGGTGCTTTAATGTTTCAAACGGGCCGTTTGTTTATGATGCTTTAGCAAAGTTAACTAATGAGCAATGGGCAGAAATTGTTGATAGATACACTTCTATATTTGACGTTGACTATTTGTACGATATGGGCGTTGGTGCGCAAGCAAAAGTTAACGAAATTGCAAATGCGTTACAAATGGTTATTTATTCTGATAATTTGCCCGATGAGATTTAAACCATGCGTACAAGTAATATTTGGTCGTGCGATTTTGAAACAACAACAGACCCGGAAGATTGCCGCGTTTGGGCTTGGGTTGCTATAAACATATATGATAATACAAAGCGTGAATATGGAAATAGTATAAGTACATTTATTGACTTTTTATGGGGTCATAATAGGAAATGCTATTTTCACAACTTAAAGTTTGACGGTACATTTATACTAGATTATCTATTAAAAAATGGCTGGACGTTAAACAAAGAAAAGAAAGATTTGCAAACGTGCGAATTTAACACGCTAATAAGCGATAAGGGTTTTTATTATACAATGTGTTTATGTTTTGGCCCCAAGTCAAAATGTGAAATAATTGACAGTTTAAAAATATTGCCATACAGCGTTGATGCAATTGCAAAGGGCTGGAAATTACCAGTACAAAAACTGCATATTGATTATAAAGCATACCGAGAACCGGGCCACGAATTGACCAAAGAAGAAAAAGACTATATTACAAATGACGCACTAATTGTTGCAATAGCGTTAAAATCTACATTCGACGACGGCTACAAGAAAATAACAGCAGGTAGTAACGCTTTTAATTTTTATGTTGATAAGTGTATGGGCGGTAAAAAAGGGTTTAGAAATACTTTCCCAGTTCCCGAAAATGACTCTTATTTACGCAAAGCATATAGAGGGGGGTTTACCTATGTTGCCCCGCAATACAAAAATAAGTTAGTTGGTGCAGGGCGCGTATATGATGTAAACAGTCTGTACCCTTTTGCGTTACATTCACCGCACGTATATCCGTATGGAGAACCCGTTTATTTTACTGGTGAATACCAAAAGAATGATAAATACCCTTTATATTTTCAGCGCTTTTATTGCGATTTTAAACTAAAACCAAATCACTTACCAACTATACAGATGAAAAACACAGCTGGTTATATTCCTACTGAATATGTTACAGAAAGCCTAAACGACAGTGTACCGCTAACATTAACTAGCGTTGATTTGGCTTTATTTTTTGACCAGTACGACGTTTACAATTATCGTCCGATTGATGGCTACATGTATAAAGCAGGTGAAAAGTTATTTGACACATATATAGACTACTTTTATAAACAGAAACAGCAAGCAAAACAAGAAAAGAACTATGCACGCTATCAACTAGCAAAACTAATGCTTAATAGCTTTTATGGTAAGATGGCGACTAACCCTATATGCGCGAGTCGATGGCCCACATTAAAAGATAACAGAGTAGCATATTTACCGGGCGAGATTGAAAACCGCGAGCCTGTTTATATTCCCGTCGGTTGTTTCTGCACCGCTTACGCACGTGACGTTACTATTCGGGCCGCGCAATCATGTTATGACCGGTTCATGTATGCGGACACAGATAGCTTGCATGTTTTGGGTGATTATGACGTGCCGGGTCTTGACGTTGATGATTACAGACTAGGCGCTTTTAAGCATGAAAACACATTTACACAAGCAAAATATCTACGACCCAAACTATACATGGAAGAAATGATAACAGGACGCGGCGACACATTTATTTTAAATGACTGGACAGTTACAGGTGCAGGAATGACAAAAAGTGTAAAACAGAAAGTGCGTATAGATTCTTTTGAATACGGGGCAGTATTTGACGGAAAATTAACAACAAAGGTTGTTCCGGGTGGTACTGTTTTGGTAGACACAACATTTAAAATTCACGGTTAAATCTATTGACAAATACTAAATTATAATTTATAGTAAAGTAAAGAGGTGATTAAAATGAACATCAAGGTAGCACAGCTAACTTTAATCATGATTGCAATTATTGCTGATTATCTGACAGGTATTATTAAAGCATGTTACAAGCATGAGTACAAAAGCGAGGTAATGCGACAGGGGCTATATCATAAACTTGCAGAGATTGCCGCTGTTGCCGTCATGTTTTATTTGCAGTTGGGTTTGCCGATGATTGGTATTGCAATTGACTTTCCTTTTATTAGTTTTATTACACTCTATATTATTGTAATGGAACTTTCGAGCATTGTTGAAAATATCGGTGAAATCAACCCCGATTTAATTGGCCCTCTTTCTGATGTATTCGAAAAGGTAAAGCAAGTAAAGGATGATAAATATGGAAAAAATCATTGATGTTAGCAAATGGCAACAGAAAATTGATTTTGAAAAAGTCAAGAAAGCAGGATTTACTGGCGTGATGATTCGCGCGGGGTTCGGCAATAAAAACGGTTACTTGTACCCCGATGAATGTTTTGAGCAGTTCTATGCTGATGCCGTAAGCGCTGGTATGCACGTGGGCACTTACTTTTATACGTCTGGTTTGTTCCACCAAGCGGGCCGAGGTGCAAAAGAAGCGGCGTACTTTTTGGGACTCATTAAGACTAAAAAGTTTGATTTGCCTATTGCGTGCGATATTGAACTAAGCCCCGACGGTTACAGAACGGAAACAAGCAAAAACGCAATTGACTTTTGCAAGTATCTTGAAAACGCTGGTTATTATGCGATGATTTACGCAAGTGACATTAGCGGCTTTAAATCTAGGCTTGATGTCAATATGCTAAAAGCCTATGATAAATGGGTTGCACGCTATAATAAGAATGGCCCACAGTATGTAAAGGATTGGGGCATTTGGCAGTATGGCGGCGGTACTAATTATCTTGCACCCGTTCACGTTGATGGCGTTTACAGTAGTGCCTGTGACCAAAACTACATGCGCCGAGATTACCCCGATATTATTAAACGTGCAGGGCTGAACGGTTACAAGAAACAGGCAAGCGCGGCGAAACTTTATAGCTTTACCGTTGATAATATTAGCGCAGGAGATAAAGAAAAATTTGTTGCACTTGCAAATGATTTACAGATTAAAAGCGAGGTGAAAGAAAAATGACTCGTGAAGAGATGCAAGCAGTCTTGACAGAATATGCAGGCGCAGACGCGGAAACGCAAGGCCAGTTGGCCGCGCGTTTGCTTGATGAAAATGATGCAATCATTACAGAAAGTAACAACCGAGAAGCGGCCCGCGTTGCCGCCGTGGCAAATGAAAGTGCATTACGCAAACAATACGTTGAACGCTTTTTAGGTGCAGCACCCGGCCAGCCAGAGCCGCCCAAACCACCCGAAACCGACCTGCCAGAACGTGTAACTTTTGATTCTTTATTTAAGTAAAAGGAGTGTTTTATTATGCCTATTAAACCTACTGTATCCCAGCTTAATGCAAACAGCGTTGGTATCCTTAACGCAATTCGAGATAATGCAAGCGCCGAATATTATCAGGCAGTACCACAGGCAAAGGCCACTACGGAAAGTATCCGCGCTGTTGGTGAGCAGATTCTTGCATTTCAGCCCCGCATGAATGAGTTTGTATCCGCGCTGGTCAATCGCATTGCCCGCGTGGTTGTTACTAGTAAACTGTATTCTAACCCGCTTGCGTTTGCCAAAAAGGGCCTTTTGGAATATGGCGAAACTATTGAAGAAATTTTTGTTGATATTGCAAAAGCTAATGCCTATGACTGGAATAGCACGAACGAAACTGAACAGGCGTTTAAACGCGAAAACCCCGATATTAAAACCGCGTTCCATGCGCTGAACATGCAGACGTATTACAAAGCAACTGTCAGCGAACAGAACTTGCGACAGGCGTTCCTTTCTCTTGATGGCGTAACTGACCTTATCACCCGTATTGTCAACAGTCTTTATTCTGGCGAGGCATATGATGAATATATCATGATGAAATATATCATTGCACAGAGTCTCATTCCGGGCAATGTAAAAATGACAACTATTGACGCGGTAGACGATGAAGCAAGCGGCAAAGCGGCAGTTAAAAAGGTTAAGGGCATTACTGGCAAATTGCAGTTTATGAGCAAAGAATATAACATTGCTGGCGTGAATACCTTTATTCCGTCGCCGTCTGATATTTTCGTTGTTATGACCGCGGACTATGAAGCAAGCATTGATGTAGACGTACTGGCAAGTGCCTTTAATATGGATAAGGTGCAGTTTATGGGCCAGCGCGTACTTGTGGATTCGTTTAGCTTTAATGCCGGTGAACTTGCTAGACTTGATGAATTGCTTGCAAAAGACCCCACGTACACGAGACCTAGCGAGGGTAATTTGACCGCACTTAATACTGTTGGTATTGTGGTTATGAGTCGTGACTGGTTCCAAGTGTACGACGTACTGAACCAGTTTACGGAACAGTATAATGCCGCTCTGCTGTATTGGAATGAATTCAACCACGTTTGGCGCATTTATTCCGCGTCTCCGTTTGCGCCTATTGTTGGCTTTACTACCATGACCCCGTCTATTACTGCCGTTACCGTTAATGTTGCAAGCACGGCAAAACCCCGGGATAGTCTTGCCGCCGTGGCCACGGTTAGCGGCACTGACTTTGCAAACAAGGGTGTTAAATTCTCTATTTCGCCGACTACTAACGTAACCATTGACGAAAACACCGGCTTTATCGCATTTGATGCAAACGCAAGCGGCAAATATACCGTTACTGCAACTAGTGTATTTGACCCGAAGAAAACGGGCACTGCCGCTATTACAGTTTCCTAATAACTGGCCCGGGAAACCGGGCCTTTATGAGAATAAAAGTACAAGCGGGTGCAATTCCCGCAATTCTCTATATTTACAATGAGGTGGAAACAATGACGCAAAATACAAGTTTATATATTTGCCGTGGTATCCCGTGGAATAGTGATTATTCCCATGTTAGATTATTTGAAAGTGCAAGCGCGGCTAATACATATATTATAAGTAAAGCCGCCTACACTAAAACACAATACAGTTATATTAGCAAAACAAAGCAAATTCGCGTTGACGGTATGGCTGACCAGTACCGAGACTGTAACTATATTGCATGGAAGAATACAGGCTATTCAAATAGATGGTTTTATGGCTTTATTACTGATGTAATTTATTTAGCGGATAATACATGTTTGATTAGTTTTGATTATGATATTTTTCAAACATGGTTTTATGATACTACTGTTAACCCGTCTTACGTTGAACGGGAACACGTAAACGACGATACAATCGGTGCTAACACTGTGCCCGAAAACGTCGTAATGGGCGACCCCGTAAACGTGGCAAGCAGTAACAATTATATCCCGCATAAATGGTATATGTATGCCACGCAAATTTTTAAAGAATTGACGCAAGATGGGTTTACAGCTATTGCCCCGGGGGCGGAAAATAATGAAGTTTCCGGCTATTATAAAATCCCTCTTACTGATAGAGCACAAGCAAATAGAGTGGTTGAACTTTACACTCGCAAGGGTAAACTAGAAAGCCTTATTTCTATGTTTGCTCTTACTGATGAGAGCAGTACCGCAAGTGGTCAAACTTATACTATTGCAACCCCTGTCAAGTTTGGCAGCTATGTTCCTAAAAATAATAAGTTATTTTGTTATCCCTATAATTATTTAACGCTTGTAATGGCCGGTAGCGAAACGCCGTACCGTTACGAATGGTTTACAGATAGAGTTGCAGGATTTCGCTTGAAATTACCTAAATACGCGGGCGGCAGTAGTTATATTTATCCCGTAGGGTATGAAAAAGAACAAAGTTCAGGCGCTAGTTTCGCTCTTGAGCATTCAATCCCAACAGGTGCATATCCTACCGCCAGCTTTGGCGCAAATCAATTCCAAAATTATCTTGTGCAATATGGCCCGCAATTAGCAGTTGGTTTAATTGGGCAGGTCGTAAACATTGGTGCAAGTGCCGCAACAGGCAATGCAGGAGAAGCAATTTCCGCGGGCGTTGCGATTGGTCAAAATATTATGGATTTACGCACACACTCTTTAAATTCACAAACAGTAGCAGGGACACAGAGCGTAGCGCAACTTGCTTATGATACACAACTAATTATTAGAATCGTTTCTAAGCAGATTTTACCAGAATATGCAAGAATCATTGACGAATATTTTACCGCGTTTGGTTACAAAGTTTGCCGAATCAAAGCCCCGAATATTACCGGGCGGCCCTCGTGGAACTATGTTAAAACAATCGGCGCACAAGTTAGCGGCAATATCCCAGAATATGCAGAAACGGCATTAAAAGCAATGTTAAATAATGGCGTTACATTTTGGCATACAAACGATGTTGGAAATTATAGCTTGAACAACAATCTTTAAAAGAGGTGTTAAAAATGCAGAGACCGCCGTGGATTGAAAACGCAAAATATTTTACTAGTGTTACTTATAGTACATGGTTTAACCGCCTGTACAATATCGCAATTAGTCGTTTTGAATGGCTAAATTTGCCAGATACTTGCAACGAAAAATTTATTGAGCAGGTACTTTTCTTTAACGGCTTTATGGTAGGTTATAAAGATACTGCACTAAACAGCTTTTTAATTATGCCTTGCACTAATAACAGTGTATTGGATATTTTCGGGTATCCCGCTAAAGTAAACGCATACGGCTATAACGGTTACATGGCCCAGAATTTGACCCCGTATACAATTACATTAGGGCAAGAACCGACAAGGGCAGATGCGGCTTTATTGTATGCTAATTATAGCCGTTGCCCAGACCTGCCCGCTGTTTTATACTTTGCCCGGAAACTTACAAAAATTGACCGTACAATAGACGTTAATATCAATGTACAGAAAACACCGTATATTATTAGTTGTGGTGAAAACCAGCGCTTAACCGTTGCTAATATGTTTAAACAGGTAGATAACTTTGAACCTGCAATTATTACTACTAAATTTTATGGGCTGAATGGTGAAAAACCTATTAACGTTATGGACTTGAAGCCGCCTTTTGTTGCCGATAAAATGCAGACTTTGAAACGGCAAGTATACCAAGAAGCCCTCACTTATTTAGGCATTGAAGCAAACACAAGTGAAAAAGCAGAACGGCAAGTTACCGAAGAACTGACCGCAAACATGGGCGAAACGGAAAGCATGAGACAAAGCCCGCTTGCGTCCCGCAAACAGTTCTGTAAAGAATTTAATAAAATCTATGGAACTAATATAGATGTTAAATTCCGTAGTGATTTACAACTTTCTCAAATTATGGAAAATGGGGGTTTGACAGATGGCGAACTTTACGACGACGACAAGAACGATTTGCGAAATGCTAACGGGTAAAACAACCCCGATTAGTACAGTCATTACCGAAGCCGCCCCGTTATTCTTCAATTTTAATTTTCCATTTTATGACGAAACGAAACGGGCAGAATTTGAACAGAATTTTTTGCGGCATTTCTATATGCGGGAAATCGGACTTGAAACGATAGATTATTTTATGTTACGGCTTGAAGATAAACTTAATACAATTATGCCGTATTATAATAAATTGTTGACCGTTAATGCTAAAGAATTTGACCCGTTTTATAATGAGGTTATCGACGAAAGCATAACCAGAGAAAGAACGGGAACGACTAACGGCACTGACACCACCGAAAGTAGCGGGAACAGCACTACTAAAGGGACAACCACAAGCACAACCCAAAGTAACGCCGATGATAGCAACCAGCAAAGCGATTTACCGCAGGGCAATTTGGCTAATTTTAACGATGATTCTTATATGTCAAGCGCGGGAAAGGGGCATACAGAAAGCAACAGCACGGTAAACGGCACGGACGAAACCACGGGCACAAATAGCGGAAAAAGTAGCGCAACCCGGGCTGAAACTAACACAGGTAATGAAACGGAAAAACGCACCGCAAATAATACACGCGGTAACAAGTCCGAAATGCTAAGAATGTACTATGAAGCACAGCGCAATATTTTAGATAATATCTATAAAGACTGTGAAGATTTATTTATGGGAATTTGGTGTTGATTATGGCAAAAGAAATAAAAGTCACATTTGACGATGGCGGCATATATGAAGGATTTGCAAACACATATACGTTAGATAATTCAATTACCTATTATTTTTCATTTGACCGCGATTATAGAGTGCAATTAACTAACGGCGCAATAACATTACAGGAATACAGAAATGCTGGCGCGTGGTATCCTATAGAGCTTATTACAAAGTTTGAATTGTCTGAAATTAGCGGCGGCGCAACAAAAGAATGGGTAGAGGATAATTTTGTACTAAAATCCGGTGATACTATGAGCGGTGCACTTAAATTTAATTTTGGTGACGGCGTAATAGTTACTATTGGCAAAACCACCGATACAAAACGTGGCTATATCGAAATCAACGGCAATATGTATTTTATCAACGCCGAGAATAAACGGATTGCGTCGTTTACCTCTGATAAGAATATTACATTAAATCTATACCAGTCTAGCAATAAAACAGATAGCGTTATTGCGTTTAGGCACTATGAATACGGCACTAGTGGGCTAACTCGCACTATTAGTTACAATCAATTTGTAAATAACGATGCTAACAGTTCGTGGACATTTAACGGAACCTATATAGCTAATAATGCATGGAGGTTTAAGTCTGGTGGTGTTCATTTTGATACAACGGCATATTGGCGCTCAAATAATATTATAAATGCAATTATTTACCCTACTGGTGGTATTCGTATTTATAACAATGCTAATCTTGCAGTACATAAACTCGCTCAAGATGCTGCCGCAAACTATTATACATCTTATCAATATAACGGGCGTACAACCTTTTCTAATATTGGCGGCGAAGACCCCCGCTATAGAATTATAGGATATACTAACTTTGTTAATAGTATTGAATCTTATGCCGGCATTACAATTAAAACAGAAAATCAAAGCAATGGAACACTTACAAGACTAAGACAAAGCGGAATTTATATAGAAAATGCTAGTGACCCTAACAGTAATGATAGAACAGTTATAGAAAGAAATGGTTTCTCGCAATATGCAGGAAGCCAAAGACGGTTTACTGTTAATAGTGGTAGACTAGATATTTTTAGTAATCAGCACATATTTTTACATAGTGGACTACCCGGAACAACGGAAAGTTACCGTGAATTTAGTTATGCTGCAATTAGTGGCTATAATAAAGCACCCCTAAATATTACCTCTGATGTGCGCATAGAAGCAAATGCACCTAATTTCTATGTTATTGCCCCTCAGGGCACGAACATTACAAGTAATTATGGTTTTATCGTATTGCAGGATAGCAAGGGTGTATATGGCCGTAGCAGTAATGCAGAAAATAACACGTATATTACTAATAAAACGCAAAACATATATGTACAGACCTCTCAAACACCTGCAAGCAATAGCAAACGCGATGAACTGGCTGCGATACTTGACCTTTTCCAAATTGTTTATAATGTCTTGCAATCGGCAGGAATTCCCGGTGCTAGTGCAATAGCGCAGTATACAGGTGATGTTGTAATGTGGATATATGACAACCAAAACGGCGTGCTAAAACCGACAATTACAAGAATTCGCAATCTAATACACAATTAAATAAGAGGTGAAATAAATGTTTATTCATGATATTGCTGATTTTCTTGTGAATTTGACATGCAAAGATATTAAACCTGATATTTATAGCGTGTTTGATTCACCATGTGAAAACAACTGCCCTAATAATGTAAACAGCGAAAAACTTACTATTTTAGAAATTTTAAACGCTATTGGGTGCAGGTTGAAAAACCTTTTCGGATTTGTTAAAATCAATACGACTACCGAAACTATCGACGAGGGCGACGCGGTTGTAAATGCCAATGGCGACGTGGATAATTTGAATTTTGATTTTAAAATTCCCCGCGGTAAAACTGGCCCTCAAGGCCCGGCAGGCCCCGGGGTTACCCCTGGTGGTACAACTGGACAGGTACTTGCTAAAAAATCAAATACAAATTATGACACTGAATGGATTGATAATTCGGGCGGCGGTAGTACAGTAAGTGTAAACGTTGGTGAAACTACCACAGGCGAACCCGGTACAAATGCAAGCGTTACTAATAGTGGCGACGAAACAAACGTAGTATTAAACTTTACTATTCCACGGGGTAAAACTGGCCCTCAAGGGCCACAGGGTGAACCGGGTGCAGATGGTAAAACTGGCCCTCAAGGGCCAGCAGGGCCCGGGGTTGCTTATGGCGGCACAACTGGACAGGTACTTGCTAAAAAGTCAAATGCTAATTTTGATACAGAATGGGTTGATGCCCGCCCCTATGTGCCTATTGGTGGTATAATTGAGTGGGACGGAACAGGCCTAAGTGGCGCACCAGATTTAAGCACGCCAGAAAAAGTAGCGTCTGTATATGGATACGGCACGTGGGAACGGTACGGTATTGACCGCGTAACGGTGGGCGCTGGCGGGGAGTATGCTGCGGGTAGTACAGGCGGTGAGAAGGAGCATACACTGACTATTGCAGAAATGCCGTCCCATCAACATCCGCTCCACGGATGGGCGCTCAGCATTGCAGGCAGCTCATCAACGCAATATGCACCAACTCACCCCTACGACCAGTACGACAACACAAATCTTGAGACCCGTCCAGTGGGTGAAGGTCACCCTCACAATAATATGCAACCATACATCGGCACTTACCGTTACCGCCGCATTGCGTAAAATAAAAGGGCAACTAATTTAGTTGCCCTTTTATTTTACGCCGTTATATTATCTTTAAATAACCACCGGGCGCAAAGCCATTGTTTCTTTTCCATTCTAATAATTGATTTTTGAAAAAGTTACTTTGAGGTAATGGCTTGTACATTGGCACAAAACTAACAACTATCCACCCATTGTGCATGCACTAAAGCGGAAGTCCTTTGGCCAGTGCCGTTATACTTTGCATAGTAGGTAAATCTTTGTTATTCATTTTAGTTAACCTCTTCAATGCGAGTTAAAATTGCACCAATATTAAAGTTTTGCAAAATAAGTTTTTCAATATCATTCAAACGAACGTTGACTA
>ERZ840371.2863-NODE-2863-length-14897-cov-3.990702_pt1 | contig 14897 bp, 12 predicted proteins | sample MGYA00519937_ERZ840371 | MGnify/ENA primary metagenome ERZ840371 (study PRJEB31850, sample SAMEA3708873) | human gut metagenome | biome: human gut; feature: human-associated habitat; material: faeces | place: China | collected 2014 ... | reverse complement strand
GTATGTGATTGAGGATACAAAGACCAATGCCGGTACGAGGGTTCTTCCTATGACGGATGATGTTTACGAGTGCTTCAAGAGCATTTTGGAAAACAGACCGAAGCCAAAGGTGGAGCCGATGATTGGTGGAAGAATGGGTTTTCTGTATCTAGATAAGAACGACCGTCCAATGGTAGCCATGCACTGGGAAAAATACTTCCAGCATATTTGCCAGAAGTACAATAACCTTTACAGAGTGCAAATGCCAAAGGTCACGCCTCATGTGTGCAGGCACACTTATTGTTCTAACATGGCTAAGAGTGGCATGAACCCTAAAACCCTACAATACCTCATGGGACATTCGGATATCGGAGTTACCTTGAACACCTACACCCATCTGGCCTTTGAGGACGCCGAAAACGAGCTGAAACGGGTTGTAAATGGCGAGTAGTAAAACCGTGAAATCGAGATCAAATTACTACTTTTTGTACTACTTTTGGGGTCAAAGATATACCAACTTATGCTACGATATGCCACGGCAACAAAGAAATGCCAATCACCTAAAAACCTTGATATATCAAGGAAATCAAGCAAAATCAAGGAGTTTAAGATAGATGATTAAAATACTTTTCATTTGCCACGGCAACATCTGCCGTTCCCCTATGGCAGAGTTCATCATGAAAGATCTGGTGAAGAAAGCGGGATTGGAACAGGAGTTCATGATTGACTCCAGGGCGACCAGTACAGAGGAGACGGGGAATCCGATTCATCGTGGGACTATGGGGATTTTTAAGAAATACCAGATTCCGTGTACTGGTCATCGGGCGCAGCAGATGAGCAGACAGGATTATGAAACTTATGATTATCTGATTGGAATGGATTCTGCAAATATCCGTAATATGAAGCGGATTGCAGGGAATGCAGTGAACGGTGAAAAAATTTATAAAATGCTTTCTTTTGCAGATTATAAGAATAATCAGTGTTTAAAGGAAGCAAATGATGTGGCAGATCCATGGTATACGGGAGACTTTGAAGCAACATATCGCGATATTGTGGCGGGGTGTGAAGGCCTCTTGGAATATTTAGGGTACAGATAATTCTTTTTTTAGAATCAGACTTTTTCAGTGCCCTTTAAAATCAAGCTTTGTGGATTAAGTTGACCACAGTGGTGTCAGGCACTGTTAATGGCAAAAACGAATCATGTCATCTGTATTGCGGTGCCGAACCAGCCGGCAGGTCTTGACAAAGCGCTTGCGGTTATCGAAGAAAATAATATTTCGATTGAGTACATGTATTCACTCAATTACATTATCGGAAACAAGGCGCTTATGGTGCTGCGGCTGAAATCCGATGAGATGGAAAGAGCGAAAATCGCGGAATTGCTTTGTGAAAATGAGATTGTGATGGTGACACAGAGCGACATCAATAAGTTATAATCCGGACAATGGCGAATCACATGGTTTGCCGGCAGCGGTATTCCTTTGGCGTGCATCCGTATTTTTCTTCAAATTTTTTGAAGAAGAACCCAGTATTCTCATATCCCACGGCAATGCTGATGTCGCAGGTCGGCAGCGTGGTGGTACGCAGCAGCATGGCGGCCTGTGATAACCGCTGGTTCTGGATGAGTTGTTTATATGTATAGTTTGTATGCTTTTTGATATACGAAGAGAGATAGTTCGGATGCATATGGAAGAAAGCCGCGGTCGATTCCAGCGTACAGTCTGCGTAGTTGGTTTCTATATAACGCAGGATGGAGTAAATATGGTTGGAGGAAGAGAGGCTTGCCAGCGCCATGTTGTGCTGGAAGTAATTGATTAACTCGCAAATCAATAAAGTCATCTGTGCGTCAAGGATGGCGACGGACGTAACGGAGGGCGAGTAGAATTCACACAGAAACTGGTTGGCAAATAATGTCAGCCGGTTTCTTTTTTGGGCGGAAAACAGGATATAGTTATCCCGTCGGGACTGGCTGTTGAGCGCCTCAATGAGAAATTGCGTGATAAAATTCTTTTTTGCGAATTTCTCAAAGAAGTTGTTTAAATATTTTTTGGTAATCAAAAAATTAATCATAATATCTTCTTCATTACATTTTGTCGTGCGGTGAGGCGTATTCGGGCTGATTAAAAGAATCTCTTCGGCAGATAAAGTGAGGGATACGTCATTGAGCGTAAATGTACAGCTACCAGAATAGACATAGCAAAGCTCCAGCCATTCGTGAATATGCAGGGGAACCGTCTCAAAGCGGTCCTGCTTGATGACTGCAAAATTTTGGTAATTGGCCAGAACCTTGTTCTCCGAGAGCGCCATCTGCATACTGAGCGGGGTAGGCGTGAAACAGTAGCAGAGTTCCCCCGACGCCGTAGTGATTGTCTCGATACCGGGATAATCATTGGTAGCTCCCAAGAGATTCTGTTCTTCCTGTGCAGTGTGTTTTCGCAGATAAGTATCCAGTCCGGAATCCGTCAACATTGGTATATCCTCCCATATTTTTAAAAATATTTAAAAATCCGCCTTCATCGGCTACCTTCGCATGTTTTTCAGGTTTCAAAGTCATGGCTTTCATGCAAATGCAAAGGTATGCTCTTTGGCACTTTGCATTTTTATCATTATAGAAAACATTTGCGGATGTATCAATATAAATCTTAAGTTTGGTAGGTAAAATGATTAAATACCGTAAATGATTTTATTTGGGAAATCCATTATACTCAAATTACAGTGGACACAATGAAAAAAGGAAGGAGCTTGGAAAACAGCAATATGAATCAGATTTACGCAGCAAAAACAAATCATATCACGAATCCGGTGGGATTTTTACTGAATCCGGTGGTTTTTTCGTGGAAGGTCAGAGACTGCAGGGGAAAGAACCAGAGATGTGCCAGAATCCTTGTGGCAAAGGATGAAACCTTCGCGGATGTTCTTTGGGACACCGGGGAGGCAAAGCTCGACAGTCTGGCTGTAAAAGCGGAGATGAATCTGGAGCCTTGTACCAGATATTACTGGAAGGTAATCGTTACTACGGACGCAGACGAAGTGCTGGAGTCCGAAGTACAGTTCTTTGAGACGGCAAAGAGGGACGAGCCATGGGCGGGGAAATGGATTACCTGCGACAGCAGGGAGGCGCGCCATCCGATTTTTTCAAAGCAGATCACTCTCCGGAAGAAGGTGAAAAAAGCCCGTCTTTATATCTGTGGACTGGGTCTTTATGAGGCATATTTTACGGATGGAGACAAAGACCAAACAGACATTCCTCAATCCGCAAAAATCGGTGAGGAGTATCTGACCCCGTACTGCAATAACTACAATCAGTGGTTACAGTATCAGACGTATGATGTGACCGCGCAGATGCAGCGCGAAGGTGTGTTGTCCGTTCTTTTGGGGAATGGCTGGTACAAAGGGAGGTTCGGGTTCAATCAGACAGAACAGAAAGGATTTTACGGCGACGAGTGGAAACTGCTGGCAGAGGTGCATCTGGAATATGAGGATGGCACACAAGAGATAATCGGCACGGATGACACATGGGAAGTGACAAGAAGCAATCTGTTTTTTTCCAATATTTATGACGGAGAGAAACGGGATGATACGCTGGAACCTGTCGCACCTGTCAGCGCGCAGCTTGCAGATGCACCGAAGGGTCATCTGACGGAGCGGCTGTCCCTGCCGGTGACAGCGCATGAGCAGTTCACACCGAAGGAACTGATCCACACCCCGAAGGATGAGTGGGTGTTTGACTTGGGACAGGAGATTACCGGGATTTTCAAACTACATGTCCATGAGCCGAAAGGTAAGGAGATCAGAATCCAGACAGGCGAAATCCTGCAGGACGGATGCTTTTATAACGAAAACTTAAGAACCGCTTTATCAGAATATGTGTATATCTCTGACGGAGAAGAAAAAGACATTATCCCACATTTTACATTTTACGGATACCGGTATGTAAAAATCAGTGGGGTAACCAATCTCTCCTGTGAAGATTTTACGGGAATGACACTCTACAGTGATTACGAAGGTACCGGCAGTATACAGACAGGAAATGAACTGGTAAATCAGTTGATTTCCAATGTGGAATGGGGCATGAAGGATAACTTCTTAGATGTGCCGACAGACTGTCCGCAGAGAGATGAGCGCATGGGATGGACAGGCGACACACAGGTGTTTTCGGGTACGGCATGTTATCTGGCGGATACCTATGCATTTTACAGAAAATATCTGTACGATTTGTATAAGGAACAGCTGATTGCCGGAGGGATGGTTCCGGAGGTGGTGCCGACCTTCGGTCCGTCGAAATGTTCCTGTGCATGGGGCGATGCGGCCTGTATCGTTCCGTGGAATGTCTATCTGTTCAGCGGGGATGCTGCCATATTGGAACAGCAGTTTGACAGTATGAAGGCTTGGGTGGACTATATCCGTAAGGTGGACGGAGAGCACCACGGATGGAGACATTCCTTCCATTACGGAGACTGGCTGGCGCTTGACCGGGTGGGAGCCGCGGCGGGAAATGTATACGGAGCGACCGATGAAGGCTATATTGCGGATATTTATTATGCGGCAAGCGCGGAGCTTACAGCGAAGGCAGCGGCGGTTCTCGGGCGAAAGGAAGAGGAAAAACAATATCGGGAAATCGCCGAAAAACAATGGCGTGTGGTAAAAGAAGAATATTTTACCCCGACCGGAAGATGCGCGGTAAAGACACAGACGGGACTTCTGCTGGCTTTGAAATATCATTTGTCAGAGGACGAAGAGCTGACCAGAGAGATGTTAAAGAAACTTTTCCGCGAGAGCAGAAACAAATTGAATACCGGATTTGTGGGAACCTCTCTTTTGTGTAATGTGTTGACCGATAACGGAATGACGGATACCGCCTACCGCCTGCTTTTGAACGAGGAGTATCCGGGGTGGCTGCACGAAGTGAAACTGGGAGCCACCACAGTCTGGGAGCGATGGAATTCACTGGATGAAGACGGTAAGATATCCAGTACCGGAATGAACAGTCTCAACCATTATTCTTACGGGGCGATTCTGGAATGGATGTTCCGCCATGTGGGAGGAATCCATCTTTTGGAAGAATCTCCGGGAGGCAGAAGGGTTGCAATTTGTCCGAATGTCCATTATGACCTGAGACAGGTAAAGACCGTGTATGACTCGGCAAGCGGACGGTATGAGTGCGGCTGGGAAATTATGGAGGATAACAGGATTAGAATCAAAATTACGATTCCGTTTGGTGGAGAAGGCGAGGTGCGATTGCCGCATGCTCCGGAGATTCTGTTTGAAGATAAGACAAATCCACTATTCGCAACAGTGGTGAACGGTATTTGTTATATCACTGCAGGAAACTATGAAGTCGTATATGAGGCAACTGAGAAGTTAAAGAAAATATACAGCGTGGAGTCAAAGCTGGAGGATTTGCTGAACCATCCGCAGATACGGGCATTTTTGTCGACGATGACCGAGGTGGATATGATACCGGATGCGGTCTATGGATTGTCGTTTCGGCAGGTGGCGGAGATGTTTTCCGGACCGATGGATGAAGGACAGGCAGAGATGTTGAATACAGCATTATCACAATTTTAAGGAGGAGAGAACAAATGAGTGGGAAGAGTAAAGAACAAAAGGTTAGTATCGTGGAAAAAATGGGCTTATTCATGGTATGTGCGGGAAATATTCCACTGATGGGATTATTGTCAGGATTCTTTATGATTTACTATACGACTGTGGTTGGTCTGGAACCGGCAGCACTGGCGACCCTGTTTTTAATATCCAAGGTGGTGGATGGAATCAGCGACCCGATTATGGGATATTTGCTGGACAAATTTCCAGTCACAAAAATGGGAAAATTTCGCCCTATGATTATTCTGGGAACAATCATCTGTGTTATAAATTATATTTTACTGTGGTTTGGCGCAGTCTGGATTCCGGTCGGAAAATATGTGATTGTGTATGTGACGTATCTGCTGCTGGGCTGGACGTTTGATATTATGGATATCTCCAAGAACAGTCTGCTCCCGGTCATGAGCGCGGATGACAAGGAGAGAAACAGTTTGTCACTTTTCAACGCGTTGGGAACAATGATAGGTGGCGCGGTACTGGCTGTGGCAGCACCGATTCTTGTGGCGGAAGGAACGTTACAGAACTATTACGTGTTAATTTTCGGTTCCATGGCCATGGTGTTGGTTTTATCTATTGCAGGGGCTCTTTGTGTAAAGGAAAGAGTAGCTTTTGAAGGAAAAAAAGAAGAAAGTTATACATTCAGGGAATTGTTACAGTTTATGCGGTATAAACCTGTCTGGGCAATGTTTGTAATGGCACTGGTAGCCGGGGTGGGCAGTAATATAGCAGGAGGAGCCGGCGCTTATTTTTACACATATATAATGGGTGATATGACGCTTATGTCAGGGGTGTCACTTGTTTCAATGATAACTGCTCTGGTGGGAATTTTCCTTGGACCAATTCTGGCAAACCGGTTTGGAAAGAAAAAGATTTATGTAATGGCAATCGTCGTATCCATCCTGTTTACCGCACTGCGTTTGATTGATGTGAGATCTATGCTTTTGATCTATATTAGTACAGTGGCAGGAGGTGTGGCAGGCGGATGTATAGTACCGCTGACAACCAGTATACAGGCAGATAATACTACTTACGTGCAGTATAAAACCGGAAAACGTGCAGAAGCGGCAATCGCATCGTTTACATCTTTTATTACAAAAGTGGCGCAGGGAATCGGAGGAGCGATTCCGGGGTATGTATTGGCAGCTACAGGTTTTGTTACCGGCTCGGCTGTCCAGCCGGAGAGTATCAATACAGGAATTATCCTCTGCGTACTGATACTTCCGATTATCCTGACTTCCGCAGGGGCGATTCTTTTTGGTACACAGTATACGTTGGATAAAAAAGCAGTAGAGGAAATGAACACGGCAATCGCAGCGCGCAGCAATAAGTAACATATTGAAGGAGAATGCGATGGAACTGACAAGAGATAAGGAGTGAAAGAACATATGAAAATTCTGGCAATGATAATACTCGTGCTGCTCATTTTGGCAGTCGGCTTCGTGGGGTATGTTTATAAGAAAAATGCGATGTTTCTGCCGGCACTGTTTGGCATCGGCGGTTTTCCGAATATAAAAAAGGAAGATTATTATCAGGCAGACGGAACATTCCGGAAAGCGGAAAAAGATGATAAAATGGCATTTTTTATGCAGCATCCGGTGTTTGGCGGCTATAAGCATATGTTTTTTAATGTTGAGGATAACGTGTTAAAAGCGATTGCCCCGGCAAAATATGCAGATTTTCTAAAAGCGCAGGGCAGAAGTGATCAGATGGAAAATGCACTGGAGGCTTTTCATTACCTGACCCGGCTTGTGGAAAGTGGAGAGGCGCAGTTGATTTCCGATATTAACCCGAAGGAAATGATAGAACAGAATCCATATCAGTCTCATTTGACCGGAATGTTTTACAAAGGAAAGCAAGGAAAACCGTTGGCGGTGGTCGTTCCCGGAGGTGGATTTATCAGTAATGTGACGGATTGCGAGGGATATCCCGTGGCAATGAAATTACACAAGTTGGGGTACTCCGTATTGGTAATCAGTTACCCGATTGGCAAACAGCTGGGAGAAACGGAACAGGAAAAACAGGGGCAGGCAGCGGTCAGGGAGTTGGTGCAGGTAATCCGTTATCTAAAGGAGCATGAGCAGGAACTGTCTGTGGATATGGATGACTATGCGATATTCGGTTTCTCGGCAGGCGGCATGATGACTACGGCATATTCCTTCGCAAATTACGAGGACTGCTGTCACAAAGTAAAACTGCCGAGACCAAAAGTGATTTTCCCGATGTATGGTCTGGACTGGAATGTGAAAGCGCTTGAGCAGGATAAGGGACTGGCGGTATTTTCCATCGCAGGGCGCGAGGACGAATACGGATTCGGAAATGTAGAGAAGAGACTTCCGCAATTGAAATCCGTGTTGGGTGAGGACAATGTGTCTGTACGGATTTACGATAATCTCGGACATGGATTTGGTATTGGTTCCAATACCATAGTACCTCATTGGCTTGAAGAGGCAGTGGAATTCTGGGAGGCACATCGGAAATAATTTTTTCAAGAACAGGAAGAGTGAACTTTGAGAGGTCAAGTGTTTTATAAAATTATAAAACATTTGACCTTTTTAAAAGATGTTGGGGTCAAAAGCCCCCCAACTATGGTGCTCACATTTAGAACAGTGGTTTTTACCATAAGGACATCGCCATAAAAGACAACCACAGGCTTTGTCATAGCCATTGGGAGCCATGCGTTCTCCCTGTTGGCAGATAGGAGTTCCGTCCTTATCAATATGAATGTTATCCGGAATAGATTTCGGGCGACCACACTTAGCGTTAAGGTCAATAAAAGCATGAATATGCCGATCTTTTAACAGGTTATATGTTGGATAGTTATCCATGGCAGAATCAAGGCACATATTTGATATGTGCAGGTCGGGCATGTGTTTTTCAAATTCATGGAAAGCTACCAGAAAACTGACAGAATCATGTCTTTTGGCACTGGTAAACCGCAAAAGGAGTGGAATATCAACGTGTAGTGAATGGTTATGGCAGGACAGCTGAAAGAGGGTATATCCGTAATAGTATTTTTCCATATCGCTGTCCCATCCCCATGAGGCATCGGGGGCTGAAAAATGGCGAGGAACATCCGGGTTGTATGGTTTATCGGGGTCAGGATTTAAACGGTGTCCCCTCGGGGTGGCATGAGTATGGACAGCGGTACCGTCGCCGGAAACCGTAAGGTTTTCAGAAGAAATCAGACCGCATTGAACGGAGGGAAGAACAGCAACGGAATAAAAGAGATGTTGAAGGGTAGCCTCGAAATTAAAATGAATAATTTTTCCGTTAAGCAGGCGGTTTACAAGAACCTCCGTAATTTTAGGCTTTATTTCCTGAGCTTTCCAAAGAGTAAGAGAGGGTGGAGTAAGTCCCATAGAAATGAGCAGAAAAAACAGGATAAAGAAACTCACAATTCACGAGAAATGTCAATAGTTTTTTGAAAAATTGCTGAAAAAAATTTAAAATCCTTCTCTGAAAATGGGAGGAAACGAAAAAAGTAACAAGTACAAAAAGAGCGGAGATTCGGGCTTTATGGAGTTTCCGAGACCGTTCTGAAATAGATAAGGAGGGAAAAAACATGGGTAAGTACAAAGGGCTGTTCTGGCCGGCAATCTTAGGCGTCAAGCATATGCCGAAGGTAAAGGAATCGGAGTTTTACAATGACGCGGGAGGGTTCCGCAGGGCTACGATCAATGACAAGATGGCGTTCTTCCTGCAGCATCCCGTATGGGAGGGCAGGCCGGAGCTTTTTATGAAGACCGGGTCGCCAAAGGAAATATATGCCATGTCAGGCATGAGCGTCCATGGTTTGTGCAATCTTATCGGGCAGCCCGCACAGGCGCAGAGCATCGTGGATGGTTTCAACTATGTCGTGGAGCAGAAAGGGCTGAAAAAGGTGCATTTCATCAGCGGGCTTTATGCGGAGGATGAGGTAAGGCGTGATCCCGACAAGGGAAAGGTACAGGGGATCCTGTTCCAGGGGAAGCCAGGGAAGCCCGTGGCTGTGCAGATTGCGGGCGGCGGGTTTGACGGCGTAGCCTCTTATTTGGAGAGCATCCCGGCAGCCATGGAGCTGCACAGGAGGGGATACAGTGTGTTTGTGCTGGTCTACCGTGTGAATGTGGAGCTGCATGAAACCGAACCGCAGGCCAAGGGCGAGGAGGCATCCAAGGATGTGCTGCCGGCGGTAAGGTATCTGATAGGGCATCAGGCAGAGTACGGCTATACGATGGACGGCTTTGGTATGTTCGGGTTCTCCGCTGGAGGCCTGATGACGACAGCCTACGCATTTTCTGATTATAAGGACTGCTGCCATAAACATAATCTGCCAAGGCCCGCCGCCATCTTCCCCATCTATGGCCTGCACTGGGAGCTTAAGGTTCACGAGAAGGACAAGGGGCTTGCTGTATTTTCCAGGGTCGGGCGGGATGACCCTACCGGTTTTGCGGCCGTGGAGAAAATCATCCCGGACATCAGGAAAGCGCTGGGGCAGGAAAATGTCGATATCGTCATGTATGATAAGCTGGGTCATGGCTTTGGCCTGGGGATAGATACTGCGGCAGATGGCTGGCTGCGGGATGCAGTCGCATTCTGGGAGAAGCATCGGAAATGTTGATTTGCTCTTCACGGATTTCAACCTTTCTTTTGCAGATTATAAGAAAAATCAGTGCTTGCAGGAAACAGATGATGTGGCGGACCCCTGGTATACGGGAGACTTCGAAGCAACATATCGCGATATTGTGGCTGGATGCGAAGGGTTCTTAGAATATTTAGGATACAGATAAAAGATGCCTGCCGTTTCTGTGAGAACAGGAAAGACAGGCATTTTGTGGGTTATTTTAGTAACCCCATTCACCTTCTACAAGGATTACTTTGATTCTGTTTTCGTCGCGACTGTTTCTGGTGATTACAATCTGATTACAGATGCAATCATTAGAAAGGCAGTCACCGCAACTTCCATTTGCGGTACAAGGTGTTTTTTTGTCAAATCGAAGAGCATTTGGTGGGGATGCGATATTTCTTGCGCGCACCATAGCACTATCTAAGTCATGGCAGACCTTGTTCATGCCGGCAATAACAATGACCTGCTTTGGTCCGAAGATAAGTGCAGCAACACGATTTCCTGTGCCATCAATGTTTACGAGTTGTCCATCAAGGGAAATGGCATTTGTACTCATGATATAATTGTCTGCAGAAAAAGTTTTGCGATAGATTTCATCAATTTCTTCCTGCGAGTTTGCGTTAGCACGGTCATAGACAATCAAATCAGAGCGGTTGGCAATTACTTTGTCCAAACCAATTTCTTTCATGGTCATCGTACCACCCCAGGATACAGAAGAACCTTGTTTCATAAGCGAAGAAGCAAGGCTACATGCCTCTTCTGGTGTTTCACAGTAAAATCCTTCCATATGACGTTTTGCCAGATTTTTAATCAACTGATTGGCTAATATTTTGTGATGTTCTCTCTTTGGATCCATAGAATTACCCTCCATTTTAAAAAAATATTTTGTGGTTTTTGCATAATCTTTTTTTCCACAAAAGGAAAATTTCGACCATTGTACACAAATGGATTTATGCTATAATATATGTTGCTATATTTATAAGCAGAAAGTCAAGAGAAAGAAGGATGAAATTATGACAAAAATTGACATTATTTCTGGATTTTTAGGAGCAGGTAAGACAACATTTATCAAGAAAATGATTGATGAAGTTTACACTGGTGAGAAACTTGTATTAATAGAGAATGAGTTCGGTGAAGTTGGTATTGATGGTGGATTTTTAAAAGATTCCGGTATTGAGATTTCAGAGATGAACTCTGGCTGCATCTGCTGCTCATTGGTAGGAGATTTTGCAAAGAATTTACAGGAAGTTTTAGATAAATTTTCACCAGACCGTATTTTGATAGAGCCATCAGGTGTCGGCAAGTTATCAGATGTTATGGCGTCTGTGATTGATTTAGAAAAGACACATGATGTTAAGGTAAACGCACTTGTTACGGTTGTAAATGCATTAAAGGCATCGAAGCAGATGAAAGCCTTTGGCGAATTCTTTAACAACCAGATTGAATATGCAACAACGGTTGTATTGAGCAGAAGTCAGAAGGCTACACCGGAACAGCTGGAGTTTTGCGTAAAACAGATTCAAAAGCTCAATCCAAAAGCTGCGATTATTACAACACCTTGGGATGAAATTCAGGGAAGTCAGATTTTAAAGGTTATCGAAGGACAGGATAATCTTGAAATGAAGACATTGGCAGAAGCAGCACACGAGGCACATGAGCATGAACATCATCACGAGCATGACCACGAGGAACACGAACACCACCATGATCATGATCACGAAGAACACGAGCATCACCACGATCACGAGCATCATCACGACCATGGCGAGGGTTGCACCTGCGGATGTCATGACCACGATCATGAGCATCACCATCATCATGCAGATGATGTATTTACAAGCTGGGGCAAAGAGACACCGCACATCTTTGAACGTGCAACGATCGAGAATGCTCTGAAGGCATTTGCTGAGACAGAAGACTACGGAACCGTCATCCGTTCCAAGGGTATGGTACAGTCTACTGACGGCACATGGATCTACTTTGATCTGGTAGATGGCGAGTACGAACTGCGTACCGGTGAGCCGGATTACACAGGACGTCTGGTAGTTATCGGTACAGATATTGACGAACATCAGTTAGAGGAACTCTTCGGTATCGCCTAAATATGGCGATACTCTATCTTCTGATAGGACATAGAATTATAAGAAAGAGGAAAGATTATGGCAGAAATACCGGTATATTTTTTCACGGGTTTTATGGATAGTGGTAAGACCACTTTGATCCAGGAAACCCTATTTGAAAATGGCTTTGCTGAAGATGATGACCGTATTCTCATCATTGCCTGTGAAGACGGCGATGTGGAGTATGACACCGAAAAGTTAAAGACGATCAACGCATCTGTCGCAACCATTGATACAGAAGCAGAGTTTAATACAGAGCATTTACAGGAAATTGCAGACCAGTACCGTCCGGATGTCGTTTTCGTTGAATACAATGGAACCTGGGGCGTAGGCGAAGTCTATGAGATGGAGCTTCCAAAGAATTGGGTGATCGTGCAGTCCCTCGCTACTGTGGATGCAACGACTTTTGAGATGTATATGGCAAATATGCGTTCCATGATGATGGAGCAATTCTTTCAGGCAGAAGTTGTTATCTTCAACCGCTGTGATGACAACACGCCAAAGAGCAAGTTCCGTGGCAATATCAAGGCAGTCAACCGTCCGGCGCAGATCGTTTATGAGAGAGCCGATGGTACGATCGACGATCGTGAGGAAGAACTTCCTTTTGACATCAATGCAGATGTGATCGAGATTTCCGATGCAGATTATGCCCTCTGGTTTATGGACTGCATGGAAAATCCAAAGAAATACGATGGCAAGAAAGTGCATTTCTTAGGTTTGGTCTACAATCCAAAGGATGGTAAGTTAAAGCGCGGCGTTATCGTGCCGGGACGTTTTGCCATGACTTGTTGCGTGGAGGACATTACCTTCCTTGGCATGATGTGCAAGACCGGCATGGAAAATACACCGGAGCATCGCTCCTGGATCGACCTTACCGCACGTATCAAGGTTGAATTTGCAAGAGAATATAAGGGCAAGGGTCCGATCCTTTATCCGATCGAGATGAAACCGGCAGAAAAACCACAGGACGAGTTGGTTTACTTTAGTTAAAGACAGGCTTAACACAGGGTTAACAGAAGAATCGTATTTTATATGCTGTGAATTCCACTTAGGAGGCGAGAAATCCGCTAAGGATCGGCATATCAAATAGAAAATAAGAAAATGGGAGGAAAACTATGTATCCAATCGTAAAAAAAGAAAAACTTGCTGACAAGATTTTCTTGATGGATGTGAAGGCACCGAGAGTGGCAGATAATTGTCTGCCGGGACAGTTCATCATCGCCAAGATCGATGAAGTGGGAGAGAGAATTCCACTGACGATCTGCGATTATGACAGAGAGGCTGGTACGATCACGATCGTATTCCAGACCGTAGGAGCATCCACAGAGAGAATGTCACACCTTGCTGTGGGAGATGCCTTTATGGACTTTGTAGGTCCGCTGGGACAGCCGTCAGAACTGTGTGTAGAGGAGAACCTCGAGGAGACAAAGAAGAAAAAGATCGTCTTTATCGCGGGCGGCGTGGGGACCGCACCGATCTATCCACAGGTAAAATGGCTGAAAGAGCATGGCGTAGAAACGACCGTGATCATGGGATCCCGTACCAAGGATCTTTTGTTCTATGTGGATGAAATGCGTGAAGTTGCCACACAACTTTGTGTTACAACAGATGACGGTTCTTATGGCTTCCATGGAATGGGAACCAATCAGTTGCAGGCATTGGTAGACGAAGGTCAGGAGTTCAACTGGTGTGTAGCCATCGGACCTATGATCATGATGAAATACGTCTGCAAACTTACCAAAGAACTTGGTATCCCGACGATCGTATCTATGAACCCGATCATGGTAGACGGTACCGGAATGTGCGGTGCTTGTCGTCTGGTTGTTGGAGATCAGGTAAAATTTGCATGTGTGGACGGACCGGAGTTTGACGGTCACTTGGTTGATTTTGATCAGGCTATGTCCAGACAGCAGCAGTATAAGACAGAAGAAGGTCGCGCGATGCTTGCTTTACAGGAAGGTGATACACACCACGGCGGATGCGGACATTGTGGAGGTGACGAATAATGGCTGATATGATGAAAAAAGTACCTGTAAGAGAGCAGGATCCAAAAGTACGTGCAACAAACTTTGAAGAAGTTTGTCTCGGTTATAACAAAGAAGAAGCAATGGAAGAGGCTACAAGATGCCTTAACTGTAAGAATGCAAAATGTATCCAGGGCTGTCCTGTATCCATCAACATTCCGGCATTTATCCAGCAGGTAAAAGAAGGAAATATCGAAGAAGCTTACAAGATCATTGGTAAATCCAGCGCACTTCCGGCTATCTGTGGACGTGTTTGCCCACAGGAATCCCAGTGTGAAGGAAAATGTATCCGTGGAATCAAAGGTGAGCCTGTTTCTATCGGAAAACTGGAGCGTTTCGTTGCTGACTATGCACTTGAGAACGATATCAAACCAGAAGGTGCTGAGACTATGAACGGTCACAAAGTAGCCGTTATCGGTTCTGGTCCGTCCGGACTTACATGTGCCGGAGACCTTGCAAAACTCGGATATGATGTAACAGTATTCGAAGCATTACATGAGCTCGGTGGAGTACTTGTATATGGTATTCCTGAGTTCCGTCTTCCAAAACAGAAAGTCGTTGCGA
>ERZ840371.2852-NODE-2852-length-14929-cov-3.277262_pt1 | contig 14929 bp, 12 predicted proteins | sample MGYA00519937_ERZ840371 | MGnify/ENA primary metagenome ERZ840371 (study PRJEB31850, sample SAMEA3708873) | human gut metagenome | biome: human gut; feature: human-associated habitat; material: faeces | place: China | collected 2014 ... | reverse complement strand
CGTGCTTCTTCGTACCGGCCCAACTGGTAGAGCACCCATGCGTAGGTATCCAGGTAGGTCGGGTTGTTCGGCGACAGCCGGATCGCCTTTTCCGCCATCGCGTCCGAGAACGGCGACGCCGCGCGGGAAACATAGGCCTCCTCCGCATGGATGAAGGCGTCGATGCCGCAGGCCGCCGCGACGCTCGCCGGCGCCGAGGTCAGCAGCTCCGCGTCCAGAATAGCGCAGGCCGGCAGCAGCTCATAGCTGAATACGGTCAGCTTGTAGTCACGCCTGTGGTCGGTGATGACCGAGAACGCCGTGACCTCCGAGCCGGTGCCTGCCGTGGTCGGGATGGCGATGAGCGGCACGATCTTGCCCGGGACCTTGTGCGCGCCCTCATATTCCTCGATCCTGCCGCCGTATTTTGCGACGACGCCGACCGCCTTGGCGACATCCATCGGCGAGCCGCCGCCGAAGGCCACGATAAAATCCGCGCCCGACGCCTTGTAGGCCGCCGCCGCCTTTTCGACCGTATCCGTAGACGGATTGCCCTCGGTCTCGGTGAAGGCGTCGACCGCAAAGCCTGCCGCCGCGAGCGAGTCGGAGACCTTGCCCACCAGACCCATCTTTGTCAGATGCGGGCCGGAAATGATAAATGCGTGCGAGCCGCCGAGCTGCTTTGCGGCCTCGGGCAGCTTCGCGAGCGAGCCGCGGCCCACCATGATATTCTGCGGAACGGAAAAGGTAAAGTCGTTCATGATAAACACTCCTCTGCAAAAATACGGGGTAATATGGGGATAATGATGAAAAAACGCAGTGCCGGAGTGCAAAACAACCCGACACTGCGCTGTTTTCTGTGAAAAACGGGGAATTGCCGGTTTCGCGGCACTCGTTATGCCAGCCGTGCCAGTACGCGGTCGATCGCGCCGTCGATGACCTTGTCCAGCTCGCGCTCGTCCGCCTCCGGGAGCAGCGTTGCTGCGTCCTCGTCCGAGATGAGCTGAACCATGCTGCCGAAGGACTCTCTGTACTTGCTCTTGCAGATGGCGAAGAACACGACGCCGAGCGCGCTCCACGCCGCTACCATGCCCCATTCCGGCAGGATGAGCGTGCCTCCCGAGCCGGGGATACAGTACATGACGACCATGAAGCCGCTCATCAGCACCGCAACGCCGCCCATCAGACGGCCGGCCGGAACCTTGTACGGACGCGGCATATCCGGCTGCTTTTTGCGCAGGATGAGGAAGGAGATCGCGACCATGCAGTAGGCGAGGCAGCAGCCGAAGTTGCCTGCGTCGCAGATCCAGACCATCATGACGCGGCCTGCGAACGGCGCGAGCATGGTGAGGATGCCGATGAGGATGAGCGCATTGATCGGAGTCTTGTGTTTGGGATGCAGCTTGGCGAAAACGCGCGGGATCATGTAGGACTCCGCCATCGAGTAGATGGCGCGCGAGCCGCCGATCATGAACGAGTTCCACGAGGTGATGATGCCGCACATACCGCCGACGATGATGACCTTGGCCATGACCGAGGTCTTGAAGGCGAGCGCCATCGCGTCCGCCGTGACCAGACCCGTGCCGGCCTGCGAAGCGGTGATCGCGCCCGAGTTCATGACCAGACCGACCGCGATGATGACGAATGCGTAGAACAGGACCGCGAGAACGACCGACAGGATGAGCATGCCGCCGATCTTTTTCGGCGGAACGTTGATCTCCTCCGCCGCCTGCGGGATAACGTCAAAGCCGATGAAGAAGAACGGGGTAACAACAGCAACTTTGATGATGTTCTGGAACATCGTTCCGGTGCTCTCGCCGACGAACATCTGTCCCTGCAGATTGCTGGAATCTCCGTTGATCACGGATGCCACAATCAGAAGGATACCAGCGCCGCCGATGATACAGGTAAGGACCGTCTGCAGGACGGCTGCTGTTTTTGCGCCCAGCACATTGATCAGTGTGATGAGGAACGCTACAATAACGGCTACGGCTACCCAGGAAGCATAGATATCAAATCCTGCCACGCTGTACATATAGCCTTTCAGGAATCCCGGCCACAGATATGTGATGATGGTTGGGAAGGCGCACGCCTCGAAACACGTAACACTGACGTATCCTAAAATAATCGCCCAGGTACAGATGAACGAACCGTTCGGGCCCATCGCCTTGTAGCTGAAGACATGCTCGCCGCCGCACTGCGGCATCGCTGCAGTCAGTTCTGCGTAAGTCAGTCCGATGAAGAAGATCATGACACCGCCGATCGCAAACGCAATTGAAGCTCCGACAACGCCGCCCTTCTGAATCCAGCTTCCTGAGGATACGACCCAGCCCCAGCCGATCATGGCTCCGAAAGCGATGACGAGAATATCCCATGCACCTAATACTTTGTCAAATTCTGATTTTTTCTGTTCCATGGCTTATTCCTCCCCGCTTCCGTATTTCTTCTGAATCAGTTCCTCGAGATACTCCGCTGTGCCCTCCACACCAAGGAATGCACTGTTGATCAGAATGTCTCGGTTGTGCCGGTCTCCGCGGTTGCTGCCGGTCAGCGCCAGATGACGCTTGTGATACCGTTTGTCCTTCTCGAGCAGCAGAATTTTTGCATCGCTCTCGGAAAGGCTGTGGCTCTTCATGATATTCTGAATGCGGATCTCATCCGGTGCATAGATAAAAGCCCGGAGGAGCTTGATATCTTTGCTGTCCTTTAAGATGTAATCCGCGGATCGTCCGATGATGACGCAGGCCTCTTTTTCTGCCAGTTTCCGGATGATCTGCTTCTGTACATGAATCGCACGCTCGGTCAGGTCCGCATATTTGGAGAAGGATCCACGGACATCGCCCTCGGCTCCTTTTCCGGCAATCGTACCGCCCTCTTCTACACGGTTCATGATGTCTTTCGGAATTCCGACTTCTTCAATAATCTGATCCACCAGTTCGCGGTCGTAGAACTTAATTCCGAGATCCTCCGCAATTTTCCTGCCGATGGCATTTCCTTTGGCTCCGTACTCGCAGCCGATTGTGATAACCAGATGTCCCATACCGTTTTCCTCTCACATTTAATTTCTCTGTTTTACCTGTTGTTTCCGATTCACAGAATGAAAAGAAAAACAGGACAGGGGCGAAGCATGGTTCTTTGCTTTTTGACGTCCTTGTCCTGTTCTTTTCACGCTATGAGATTTTCTTTGTTTCTATAAGAATTCTTTATTTTTCCAGAGCTTTTACGGTTTCTTCGATGATAGCAACTGCCTTGTCGCAGTCCTCCTCGGTTACGATAAGCGGAGGGATCAGACGAATGATGTGCGCTCCGATGGCGGTGATCAGCAGATGGCGGTCAAGGCAGCCATGTTTGACTTCTACGCCGCTGATGGTATCATCAAACTCTACGCCGACCAGCAGTCCCTGATGTCTGACTTCTTTGACATGCGGCAGTTTTGCTAATTTTTCTGCGAAGTAATCACCGACTTTCTTTGCATTTCCGGCAAGGTCGCGGTCGATCAGTTCGTTGACTTCTGCCAGTGCTGCTGCACAGCTGACTGGATGGCCGCCGAAGGTAGTTCCGTGAGATCCCGGGGTAAAGGCTTTTGCTACTTCAGCTGTTGCGCAGATTGCGCCAATCGGCATTCCGCCGCCAAGACCTTTTGCCATGGATACGATATCCGGTTTGATGCCGTAGTTCATGTAAGACATTACCGCACCGGTTCTGCACCAGCCGGTCTGTACTTCATCAATCAGAAGCAGCATGTCGTTCTCATCACAGAACTTCCGGAGTCCCTGCATGAACTCTTTCGTTGCCGGATGAACACCGCCTTCGCCCTGTACCGGCTCAACCATGATGGCGATGGTGTTTTCGGTACATGCATCTTTGAAGGCCTGCAGATCATTGTACGGTGCATAGGAGAAACCGTAGGTCATCGGTCCGAATCCAACCTGGCATCCGTTGCCCGGCTGACCGGTTGCAGACATGGCACCGAAGGTTCTTCCATGGAAGCCCATCTTTGCGGTTACGATGTGGTAACGGTTCGGGCCGTATTTCTCGATGCCGTACTTTCTTGCCATTTTGATCATGGCCTCGTTCGCCTCGGTACCGGAGTTCTGATAGAAAATCTTGTCCATGCCGATGGTCTCGCAGACTTTCTCAGCAAGCAGTGCCTGCGGGATGGTGTATGGATAGTTGAAGGTATGCATGATATCGTCGAGCTGCTCTTTTGCTGCTGCAACAACTTTCGGGTTTCTGTTTCCGGCGTTGTTTACGGCGATTCCTGCGTAAAAGTCAAGATACGGCGCTCCGTTTTCGTCGTACATATACATCCCCTCTGCGGTTTCTGCAAGGAAATCGAAACGCTCGTAAGTCTCGATCATGTACTTGTTTACTTTGTCTTTGATGTCCTGAACCGTTAATCCTGTGTCTTTTAATCTCATAGTGTTATCCTCCCATAGCGTTGAAAAGATTTTTTAAATAAAAAACAACAAAGCAAAGACTACTCGTTGGTAAGCGTCTTTGCTTTGTTTTTCGTTTATTATTTTGTACAACCATACAATAGCACCACTCCCTATATTTGTCAATTACTTTTTTTAAAAAAGTTTTTTATTTTTGCTTTTTCTTTAACACCCGCTTTTTCTATTCTTTTTTGATGTTTTTTCGTCTTCCACCGTATTTTTTTCATATCCGTTGTTTTTTATTCTGATGTTCCAGTGGACTTCTGTCCATTATACTGAACAGTTCATTCAAAAAAAGAAAGCCTGTTATTCTGCGGCTTTTAGTGATAGTCGAGAAAGAAACACATGCAGCTCGTCTTCTCCGTCCCTCTGTTGCGGTAGATGTGGGTCTGGTCTGTCTCGAAACGGAATGCCTGCTTCAAGTGGATCTCATGCTCTTTTCCATTGCACTCCACGGTCATCACGCCGTCTGTCACCACCAGGTACTCTCTTGTTTTCTCTCCGTGGCCGCCGCTCACATACGTTCCGCCCGGTTCGATGTCGATGCGGTAGATTTCCACAAGCCGCGTGTCCTCATACGGAAAGCACGTCCACACAGTGTACTGCCCCTCCAGCTCTTTCGTCGGAACCAGATCCTCCGGTGTCACAAGATAACTATCCACCAGCGGCGTTGCAATCAGCTCCTGAAATTCAATCCGCAGGCCGCTCGTAATCTTCCCGAGCACGCCAAGCGACGGGTTCGCCGTTCCCTTTTCGATCTGCGAGAGCATACTCTTGCTGACCCCGGTCTGCTCTGAGGCCTGGTCGAGACTCATCCCTTTCGACTGCCGGATCCGTTTCAGATTGACCGCCACATTTTCTGTCAGATAATCCATGTTCTTCCACCTGCCTTTCTTCGTATTTCGCTCATTGTAGCACACCTTCCTCCGATATTCCAGTGAATATTTTTAAACTTTCTGCCGCCTTTCCCCGCTTCGCCTTTCTTTTCTTCCTTTATCCGCCCGGGTTTCAGGCGCTTTTCTCTGCCTTTCCCAGGAAAAGCGCCCTTCCGCCGGATTTGTATTTTTGTCAGACCTTTTCCATCCGCATCTGCCGCAGAATCTTCTTTTCCATCCGCGACACCTGCACCTGCGAAATCCCCAGTTTTCCGGCGATCTGCGCCTGCGTCATGTCCTGAAAATAGCGCATGTAGATGAGCTGCCGCTCCTTCGCGGGCAGTCGTCCCAACAGCTCTTCCAAGAAAATCCGGTTCAGCAGCTTTTCCTGCCCGTTCTCTTTTTCCGGAATGCGGTCCATCAGAGAAATATCGTGGTTTTCCCCCTGATAGATGGTCTTCTGCAGCGATTCCACCTCCGCGCCGGACTCCATCGCCTCCACGATTTCTTCCACGGTAACATCAAGCTCCCCCGCTATCTCCGCCAGCGTCGGATCGCGCCCGTTCTCCCGCTCCAGCCGCTCCCGCACCGCATACGCTTTCCACGCCAGTTCCCGGATCGGGCGGCTCACCTTCACCATCCCCTCCGACCGCAGAAACCGCCGGATCTCCCCCGCAATCATCGGAACCGCATACGTCGAAAAACAGACTTCAAACGAAGGATCAAATTTATCAATCGCCTTCAACAGCCCAATGCTCCCGATCTGGCACAGATCCTCCATCTCCACCCCGCGGTTTGCAAACCGCCTCACCATGCTCCAGACCAGTCCCATATTTTCCTCTGCCAGTGTATCCCTTGCCGCTTTATCCCCTTCGTGTGCCTTTTCGATCAGGGCAAGCGTATGTTCCATGCATTCTGACTCCTATGACTTCCGATCCGGCCCTTACATTTCCGGATGCACACCGATTTTCCGTTTCATCACCACTTCCGTCCCCCATCCCGGATGCGACCTTACTTCCAGCTCATCCATAAACGCCTCCATAAACGAAAACCCCATCCCCGACCGCTCCAGCTCCGGGCAGGTCGTAAACATCGGCTCCATCGCCTTCTCCACATTTTCAATCCCGACGCCGGTATCTTTTACCGTCACCTGAAACACCTTCTCCTCCAGATCCAGCACACACTTCATCTGAATTTTCCCTTTTTCCTGCCGGTATCCGTGAATCATCGCATTCGTAACCGCCTCCGAAATCGCCGTCTTGACATCCGCCACTTCCTCCACCGTCGGATTCAGCTGCGCCAGAAACGCCGCCGCAGACACCCGCGCAAAACTCTCATTGCAGGGACGGCTCTCAAATTCCAGCGTCATCGTATTCCACCGCATCTTCTCTTCTGTTTTCATCCTTTCTCGCATCATCCCATTCCCCTTTCTGCCCACTCCCCGTCCAAAACCTACTTCCACGTCTTCTCCTCTTCCACCTCAATCACCCGCGTCACCCCCGACATCACCAGAATCCTCCGCATCCGCTCTCCCACATGCACCGCTCTCACCTTCCCGCCAATCAGCTCCATCTCCCGAAACCTTCCCATCACCAGTCCAATCCCCGAACTGTCCATAAACACCGTCTTCCGAAAATCAAACACCACCTCCCTCACATTCCTCTCCACCAAAATCTCCCCCGCCTCCTCCCGAAGCCGGTCAGCCACAAAATGATCCACCTCTTCCGGAAGCCGAATCGTCATCACCGCATCCTTCACCCAAACACGATTATCCATTTCCCATCCTCCCTCTTTCCTGTCATAAAATAAAAAACACAAAAGATTTTTCGCCGTAAAGCGAATTTCATCTTTTGTGTTTTATCTTCTCACTTTTATACTTTTTTGCCCTTCGTCCCACGCACCCTCCGCGTAGTCAGTGGTATCAGCCCGACGAAACAGCGCCGCATCTCCTGCGGCATTCTGCCCCGTGGGCGTCCGTCCTCACTATTCCTCCGTCTTCACAGTCCCCCCCAGCGCCTCAATCTGCTGCTCGGCCTTAGTAGCCTTCTGGGTTCCCGGGAACTTATCGATGATCTCCTGGAACACCGAAATCGCATTATCGGTATCCCCACTCAGCCGATACGCATGCGCCAGATAGTTAAGCACCGTATAGTCACTGTCGTTGATATTCTTAGCCTTCGAAAGCTTATCAATCGCCTCAGTGTAATTCGCATCGTCAAATGCATTCACACCCGACTGCGAAAGCTCCTGGAACATAGACGACTGCATGCTCTTGTAAATAGTGTCATACACAGCCTTTGCGTCCACAGAAAGCACCTCCGGGTTGACCTCGGTCAGTGCGTTTGTTGCGTTGCTCGTGTTGCCCTGCTGCTGCGCTTCCACAGCCTTTAAAAGGTTCTCGTAGGAAGCCGCCGTATCCTGTGCCGTCTGGATCTGCTGCTGCGCAGAAGCCGTCGTTTCGTTCAGAGAATCCACCTGGCTCTGGAGCTGGTTCAGCTGGGCCTCCTGGCTCGCCATCTTGCCGCTGTATTCCACAACCTTCTCGTCCGCCTGCCGGTTAATTCGCTGCGTATTCGCAGGCCCGATCAGGAACCACACAACCAGTGCGCCAAGCACCAGCCCAATACCGATATTCAGCATCGTTGCCGCTGTAGACGTCTCGCGGAACGTCGGCGGAATAATCACCGTATCCCCGCTTACCACACGCTCACGCTCGTCCTCGCGCTGCTCCTCCGTACGCTCCCTGCGGCCGAACCGCCGCGGCTCCAGCGACGTCTGCGTACCCGTCTGGAAATCAACCTCCTTCAGGAAACGAAGCGTCGTCGAGTTCGTCTTGTCAATTTTCGCCGCCTTTTTCAGAATCTTCCGCGCTTTCTCATACTCACCCTTGTGAATATAAATCAGCGCCAGCAGATGATATCCCTTGATCAGCTTCGGATTCTGGTTCAGAATCTTGCGCAGCTGGATCGCAGCCACATCCTCATTGTTCTCGCGGCAGCATTTCAGCGCACTGTTGTATTTCTTGATCGTCTGATTGATCATATCCAGCTTCGCCTGCTCCGCCTGCAGCGTCGCAATATACTCCGTCGCCACATTATTCTCCGGCATAATATTCTTGCTGATGATCCACTCACTTAACGCCGCAACCGCTTCACCCGTCTCAAAATAGACAAGGCCTAACAAGTTCCGCGCATGGATATTGTATTTGTTAAACTTCAGACTCCGCCGCAGCATATCGATCGCTCCGGAAAGATCCCGGATCTCTGCCTTGTCGAGGCCCAGATTGTAGTACATATTCGAAAGAGAAAAACATTTTCTCTGTACTCTCAGGTTAAAACCACAGTTAGGACAGATCTCCATTCCGACGTCCACAACCGATTTACAATTCATACAGTTCATTCCGGCACCTTACTCTTCCTTTTCCGCTTCTGTCTCGTTTTCCTGTTCCGGCTTGTCGTTTTTCATCATTTCTTTCAAAATGTCGATCACATCCGTCAGATCACGGCTGTAAATCGCATCCTCCACCTCGTCCACATCGAGACACGGTTTAAACTTCTTCAGTTCTTCTTCGTAATTTAACATAAACAAAAAATTCCTTCCTGTATTCGCTAACCATTCCGCTTTGCAAGATATGCTTTCAGTTCGCCCGCCAGATACAGAGAACCCACGCAGAACAGCATGCCGCTGCCCTTTTTGCCCAGTGCCTTCTCATACGCTGCCCCGATCTCCGGTTCCGCGCAGACATCCGTGCATCCTGCTTTTCTGAAGTCCTCTGCAAGCACTTCCGCCGGTACGACGCGGCTTCCGTCGATCTGCGTTGCAACAACATGGGACGGATGGATGCCCTCGCAGATTTCACCGATCATCTCATGATAGTGCTTGTCTGCAACTGCCGTGAACAGAATCGTGATCTCGTTTTCTTTCGCAAAATAGCCTGCCGTGCTGACAAACTGTGCAATGCCGTCCTCGTTGTGCGCGCCGTCGATGATGACGCCCGGCGCAGCCATTTCCATACGGCACGGCCATTTGATCTTCGAAAGGCCTTCCGCAAGCACGTTCTTAGGAATGTCGTGCACGTCCTGCAGAATATGCATCGTGTAGAACGCAAGGCTTGCATTCATCATCTGGTATTTTGCCACGTACGGAATCGCAAGCTCTGCTTTTTCGCCGCCTGGGTATGCAAAGGTAAAGGTGATGCCCTCGCGGCTCTGTGTTTTCATCTCATAGAACGACGGCTCCATCGGCCATGCCGGGCTTCCCATCTCTTTCGCCTTTGCGGCAATGACAGACGCCGGACCTGGCTGGCTGGCGTCGTAAATCACCGGGACACCGGCTTTGATGATGCCGGCTTTCTCTCCCGCAATCGCCTCGAGGGTATCGCCGAGATACTCGGTGTGGTCGCGGCTGATGGACGTGATGATGCATGCCAGCGGCTTTTCGACCACATTTGTCGCATCCAGCCGTCCGCCAAGGCCGGTCTCCATGACCAGGTATTCCACGCCGGCTTCTTTGAAAATCAGCATTCCCATCAGGAACAGCGTCTCAAAATAGCTCGGATGGCCTTCGCCCTCCGCCTCGTATTCTTTGGCTGCTTTTTCCACTTTGAGAAATGCGTCGAGAAACTGCTCATCCGACACATCTTCCCCGTTGATCTGGAACCGCTCGTTGATGCGTACAAGGTGCGGGGAGGTAAAAAGTCCTGTCTTTTTGCCGCCTGCAAGCAGCATCGCATTCAAGTACGCGCAGACGCTTCCCTTTCCGTTCGTGCCCGCCACATGGATAATTTTGATCCCTTCCTGCGGATTCCCAAGGCGCGAAAGAAGCTCCCTCGTATGTTCCGGCGGATGCTTCACCGTAAATTTCGGTATTGTTTCGATATAATCAACTGCTTCTGTATAATTCACCTTATTTCACCATTCTTCAGTATTTTAGGGCTGCTTTCAAACCCTAGTATCATTATAATCGAGTGACCGGATATGTCCATAGCAATTTTCAAAATTTTGTCCCGACTTTTCGACTTTCCCCGTAAAAAGATACAGTGGGACGTCAAAATCCGCCCCACTGTATGATCTTTCGGACACTCTTTTTAATTCTGCAGACCGCCGTCTTCGGCCGGTTTATCGCTGTTTTCTGTTTTTGACGGCTCAATCTTGTCGCCTTCGCCCTCCGGCGCACCGGACGGCGCTGCCGTCAGTTCATCCTGCGGCGCAGTGCTCGTATTGGCATTTTCCTGCGTCACATCTGTTTTCGTGCTGTCCGGGTTCGGCGTCGGCGTCGGTGTAGATACCGTTTTTGGCTCTTCATACATCATCGGCTCTGTCCTTGTCAGCACCTTCTTCGTCGAGCTGTTGCTCTGCTGCGCGATTGTAATCTGATCACCGTCTTCCAGGGTCAGACTATGCACCATCAGAATCGACGGGCTGACATAAACGGTATCCTGTATCTCCTCGTTGACTTCCACACGGCTCGATGCCGTAAAGTTTTCTCCGTAAAAATACCAGGTATCTTCTCCGGATTTTTCAATTCGTTCCAGTGTTACCGGCAGAGCACCCATCTGCAGCTTCACACGCTCATACGGTGTCTCTCCGTCTTCTCCGTAAACGTACCGTTTTCCATACAGCATATCATACTGCAGCACCTCGAGATCCACCTGATAATTCTTCGTATTCCGTCTCGTCTGATGATACCGGAAAATGGTTCCGTCATGAATTCCCACACGGTTCATAACCTCTGCTGCAATCTGGTAGGAAGCAATGTTTTCCTGTTTTCTTTTCAGTCCCATATTATCCCAGATTACGTATTCGGTCTGATACAGATAGCGGTTCTCCAGATCTTCTACTTTCAGTCCCATCGTTGGCAGATGGTCCCCGTACATCACAAGTACCACCGGCTCCGGATAATCCGCAAGCTTTGTCGTCAGCTCTTTGACAAATATGTCCATCTCATGAATCTGATTTACATAATATTCCCAGGAGTAATTATTTTTTTCCCGGTCTTCCGCGCCTGTCACTGTAATCTCCGGATCGTCAAGCACCGGCTCTGTCGGATAATCACCGTGGCCCTGTACCGAAATCGTATAGATATAATCCGGTTCGTCTGTCGCATCGAGCGTTTTTATGATCTCTTTTGTCAGAATATGGTCTTTTACCCATCCTGTCGCCGTCACATCCGAGATATCCGGCATATATTCCTCCGAGGTAAAGGTATCAAAACCAAGACGTGAGAACACACTTCTTCTGGAATAGAAGTTTGCTTCATTGTTGTGGATCGCATGGGTCGCATAGCCAAGATTCTTTAAAACATACGGCGCACTCTCACACGTCTCCTCTGAAAGCACCGATTTGTACGGATACTCACCCGCTCCGAAATACCGGAGGCTCATGCCGGAAATAGTTTCAAACTCTGTGTTTGCTGTTCCGGCTCCCACCACCGGCACGCGGAGATAACCGGAAGAATAATCCTTCATCAGCTGCCGGTAATACGGGATCGGATCCTCGGAAATGTTGAGGAAATTAACCAGCTCCGGATCGAAAAAGGACTCCAGCTGCAAAAAGATAATATTCGGTTTTACCGTATCATCCTCTTTTTGTTCGCCTTCACTCGTCTCAATCTGTTTCACGAGCTGTTCGGAATAGCCGTTCGGCTCTGAAATTCCCGTATCAAACAGGGTGACTGCCAGACAGTACGGATAGCCGTAATCCTGGTAGGCAAATGCGATGTTGACGAAATAGCTGGAAAGCACACGCTTTGCAAGCGCCAGATTCGTTGCTCCCGTAAAGAGTACAATTACCAGAGCAATCAACGGCACATTCAGATACCAGCGGATTTTCCCCTGAAATTTCGGTCCTTTGATCCAGACCCATACAAAAAATGCCAATAATGCCACAAGAGCTGCCGCAACGAGGATCATGGTACCTTTCGACAGATACTTCGTCACGACCTTTGCGCCGTCACTTAAATTCCGCAAGTCCGGTCCGGTAAACGGCGTGACGCGGTTTGCCAGAATCACACCGTTAATGATGCCGAGCAGCAGCCAGAAACAGCTCATCACCAGCCGTACCAGCACACGTCTGCGGAACAGATAAACTACCATAAAAGTAGTGAAGATCAAAAATGCATTGTACAAAAAGACCCATGGGCTTTCCACCATGTAGCTCCATGCAGATGCCAGCGAATGGCGGGAAAATGCTTCAATCACCAGATACAGAATACAGCATCCCAGGGCCTGCAGCGGCAAAGAGAGCCAGTTGCAGACTTTCACTACGGTTTCCTTGTTTCCATGCAGTTTTTTTCCTTTTTTCATTTATTTTTTCAGCTGCTCCAATCTTGTCTGAACCTGCTCCATCATCTGCTGATAGTTCGCCAGTTTTTCTTTCTCTGCCTGAACTTTTGCTTCCGGAGCTTTGTTGATAAAGTTCGGGTTGCCAAGCATGCCGTTGGAACGTGCGATCTCTTTTGTCAGACGCTCTTCCTCTTTCGTAAGGCGGGCGATCTCTTTTTCCAGGTCAACCAGCTCGGCAAACGGAATGTAGATCGTTGCCTGCGGGATCACTGCGGATACCGCATCGTCTGCGATGCCGGCTTTGTCTGCCTGTACGTGAACTTCGCTTGCTCCTGCCAGAGTTCCGAAGAATACAGCACCGTTTTTGAAGGTTTCCTGTACAGCAGCATCTTCCGTTACAACGAATACGCTTGCTTTCTTTGACGGCGGTACGTTCATACTGGTGCGGACACCACGGATGCTTCTTACCGCCTCTTTCATCATCTCAACGGCTGCCTCATCCTCTGCGTATGCAAAGTCTTCGGTCTCTTTCGGCCATGCGGCGATCATGATGGAATCCTCGTCCGGATTCAGTGTGCAGTAGATTTCCTCTGTGATGAACGGCATAAACGGATGCAGCAGCTTTAATGCATTGCCAAGAACGGTTTTTAAGGTCCACAGTGCAGCGCCCTTCGTCTCGTCGGTCTCGCTGTACAGACGCGGTTTTACCATCTCGATGTACCAGTCGCAGAACTCCTCCCAGATAAAGTCGTAAACCTTCTGTACGGCGATACCGAGCTCGTAGCGGTCCATGTTGTCCGTTACTTCCGTTGCCAGCGTGTTTACCTTAGAAAGAATCCATTTATCTGCCAGTGTCAGTTTGTCTTTTGGCATTTCAGACGGAACTTCTGCTTTTTCCAGGTTCATCATGATGAAACGGGAAGCGTTCCATACTTTGTTTGCGAAGTTACGGCTGGCTTCTACACGCTCCCAGTAGAAACGCATATCGTTTCCAGGTGCATTACCGGTCATCAAAGTCAGACGGAGAGCATCTGCACCGTATTTGTCAATGACTTCGAGCGGATCGATACCGTTTCCGAGGGATTTACTCATCTTGCGTCCCTGGGAATCGCGAACGAGTCCGTGAATCAGTACGTGGTGGAACGGAACCTGTTTGGTCTGCTCCAGTGCGGAGAATACCATACGGATAACCCAGAAGAAGATGATGTCGTATCCGGTTACGAGTACGTCGGTCGGATAGAAGTAATCAAATTCCGGTGTTTTCTCCGGCCATCCTAACGTGGAGAACGGCCACAGAGCAGAACTGAACCAGGTGTCCAGGGTATCCGGGTCCTGGGTGAGATGGGTGCTGCCGCATTTCGGGCATTTTTCCGGCATTCCGCCTCTTACAACCGTGATCTCGCCACAGTCATCACAGGTATAGGCCGGGATACGATGACCCCACCAGAGCTGACGGGAAATACACCAGTCGCGGATATTCTCAAGCCAGTGGAAATACGTTTTATTAAAATGCTCCGGAACAAATTTTGTTTTTCCTTCTTTTGGAAGAATGAATATTGGCTTGTTTGAAATATGTGCATACATAACCATGCTCATTGCCTCTTTCGCCTGTTCTTCTGTTGAGTAAACAGCCATAATTGTTCCTTTTTCACCGACCTTAGGAACGTATGCTCTTATGATATTTTCAGCTCTGCTTAATGAAGTGTTTTCGTAAGGAATGTCAATATCTCCCGTCTGACTAATTAATCTCATTTCATTCTCCTTTCAATTTCTAAATCCATACTGTGGCATAATTTAATACAGTTTCCATGAAGCATATGGTTCCTACATGCTCCATATTTTTCGTTGAATTTTTTCATTGGCATCTTTTCTTCGTTTACTGCACGAACCCATCTACGAACCTTTTTCTGAGTATTTCTTTTTCTGTCACCACGTAATTTTCTGATATATTTCCCCTCATCAGTCACGTAATGGTGGAATCCAAGATAACACAGCCCCATTCGGAACGGTACAATTTGCGATTTTGGGTTCAATTCCAACCCGAGGCTTTTAACCATCATTCGAATTGCTTCAAGAATTTCTCTGGCGATGTCTTTTGTTTTGCACAACACATAAAAATCATCGTTATATCGTCCATAATATGGATTTCCAAACTCAATCGTTATCATTTGATCCAACGAATGAAGTAGCAGCAATGCATATTTCTGGTTGACCTGGTTTCCTAATGGCAGTCCTGGATTTCCTGTGCTATCAATAAATAAATGATTCAGCCAGATTGTAAAATTATCATCAAAATAGTAGTCAAGTATGTCTTTCATTATTTCATGATCTATGCTGTAAAAATATTTATGAAT
>ERZ840371.2851-NODE-2851-length-14931-cov-5.967128_pt1 | contig 14931 bp, 10 predicted proteins | sample MGYA00519937_ERZ840371 | MGnify/ENA primary metagenome ERZ840371 (study PRJEB31850, sample SAMEA3708873) | human gut metagenome | biome: human gut; feature: human-associated habitat; material: faeces | place: China | collected 2014 ... | reverse complement strand
GCGAGCAGGTTCTGTGGGAGCCGGGCTGCACCTATACCCTGCCGGAGCTGCGTGTCGTCAACAACGGCAATCTGGCCCTGAAGTACAAGGTGACCATCACCGGCATCAACGGCAGCGCCAAGCTGAACGAGGCCATCGAGTGGACCATCGGGGATGTGGCGATGGGTGCCGAACAGCACCTGAAGGCCGGTGAGAGCAACGAGTTCACCATCAAGGGCCACATGAAGGAGTCCGCCGGCAACGAGTACATGAACGAGTCCATCGACGGCATCGCCATCACCGTTGCGGCTACGCAGGACACCGTGGAGAACGACAGCCTCGGCAACACCTACGATAAGGATGCGAAGTATCCGATTGTTGCCATGGATACTCTCCAGGAGTTGATTAATAACGCCACTGAACCTGTGTCTGCGAAGCTGGAAGGCAATATTGCCGGAAGTCTTACGGTTCCCCAGGGTAAAGAGGTCACGCTGGATCTTAATGGTTTTACGCTGACCGGCGGCGACTCCCATGCGATTTTGAACCATGGTACGCTGTGCATAAAGGACAGCAGTGGCAATGGAAAGATCGTTGCGTCAAAAGCCAATACATCTGCGCTTCGTAACGCTGCTGTTTGCGTGATAGACGGCGGTACCTTCACCCGCGCGGCTGGGGTGGACAACAAGTGGCACACTGTGGAAAACTTTGGTACCATGACCTTCAACGGCGGTAAAGTGATTGCTGAAGACGGTCAATCATTTGCCATTGTCAACGGTTGGAATTATATAAATCCCGGCGAACAAAAAGCTACCATGACGATCAACAATATCGAAATGAAGGCCGGTCCAAACGGTTTAAAAAACTGCGCTGGTGGCACTCTGACAATGAACGGTGGCACATTGCATTGTACCGGTTTCTGGGGATTGTCCAATGACTCAACCGGTGTTGCAACGATTAACGGCGGCGAAATCATTTCTGACAAATACGTTGCCATTTCCAACGGCGGTGCAAAGATGGAGATCAACGGTGGTACATTTAACGGCCCTCAGGGAAGCCTTTATGTGCAGAGTTATGCGCAGGGTACAGTCGTAAAGGGCGGTAGCTATCAGAATGAGACAGTGGAGTTTATGCAGAATTATTGTCCTGAAGGCTATACAGCTACGCTTAAAGGCGATATGGTTGTCGTAAGCAAGAATTGATTATTGTATAAGTCCAAACCCCTTTCCAAGTCCTCTCACTCCTCGGAGTGAGAGGCAATCAAAGGGCATATCGTCGACACAAGCTTTGTATCTTTCCGCCCGCCGTAAGCGGCAGGCGTCAATCACGGTGCTGTGTCTCCTCTCCCCAACAAAACCGCTTTGCTTGTTTTGTCGGGGACCCCGGATGAATATGCCTTTTGATTGCCTATACAAATTCCATCGAAAACTGAGCGCAATGCAATGAAGGTGTACCCCGTCTTCCTCCACCGGGCGAAGCACGCAGCAAAGGAGGTGCAGAAACCATGGGTTTCTGCCGGCGTTCTTTGGAAACCACCTCGCTGTATCCGCCACAGGCGGATACAGCGAGGTGGTTTCGGGGAAGTGTCCCGGTTTCCATGCCACAACGTGGCTGGAGATCGGCTGACACGACGGTGTAGATTTTCTGCCGCTATTGGCAGAAAGCTGCCCTCCGGAGGCAAAACACAAAAACACCCCAACAAAATAGCAGCCCCTCCGCCTTGCGGTGGAGGGGCTGCTATTTCATAAGCTGCTTTCCAAGAAAAGCTTACTTCTGATCGCAGTTGGGGCAGTGGCCATTCTCATCCAGATGAGCGCCGCAGCGGGTGCAGAAGCTGGGCGCCACGGGAGCCGCCTGCTCAGCGGGCTGGAAGGGAGTCGACCGCTGGGCAGGAGCCGCAGGAGCCACGGGCGTTACCGGAGCAACGGGCTTAGCGGGCTGGGTACGGTGCAGCTCCGGCACGGCGAACAGGTCGGCGTCGGCGCTGCGCTCGTTCTGGTTTTTCAGCTTGCGGTTGATGGAGATGACGTTCTTCAGCAGCAGGACCGCCATCATCAGCAGCTCATAGCACAGACGTACCGCAATGGGGCCCAGCACCATCAGCAGGATGCCGTAGCCGCCCAGCCAGTGACGGCCGGTCCAAGTCTCCGGAGCCATGAACAGCATGAAGAAGCCGCACAGAATGACGTAGGCCGTCACGAAGATGTACAGAGCCTGCAGGATCTTCTCCACGATCAGGAACTTAAAGTTCACAGCGTCGTGGAGGAACTTGCCGAAGCGGCCCAGCTTCTCCCGCTTTCTCTCCGGTACGATCATCACAAAAGCTACCACCGTAGCGGCGATAGCGAGGATCGTGGCGATGATGCCGAAAGCACCCATATTGGCGCTCAGGGCGCTCAGACTGGTCATAGGATTCATAAGTACTATTCCTTTCTCTATGTGTGTGATCTCTATCTCCATAGCTTTGCCGGATTTCGACAAAACCACAAGAATATCGTATCACGAAAGGGAAAGCTTGTCAACATCCGACCAAAGTGGACAGAGGCAGGACGGATATCCACTTGACAAATGGTCCCAAAATGGGTATATTATGTACCAGTCAAGTGAACATCTTCCACCTTGGGGGAGTAATTCCACTTCGCAGCCTGCGGAGTGAGGCAGTTTCGTCAAACCGGCGTTCAGGCGCCCGGACTGCTTTGAAAGAATGAGACTCATGCGTGGGCTTCGGCCTGCGCATGAGTTTTTTTGTTGCGCCGGGTGGGTAAAATGGAGATGGGGGGAGGACCCCCGAAGAAGGAGTGGTTGGATGCAAAAGGAATACACCCAAACAAAGGAACAGGTGCTGGAGGGCCTGCGGACAGACCGGCAGGGCCTTTCGGCGCAGGAGGCGGAGAAGCGCCTTCGGGAGCACGGGGAGAATCGCCTGAAGGAGGCGGAGAAGCTGACCTTGTTTCAGCGGTTCGTGCAGCAGCTGAAGGATCCCATGCTGCTGATCCTGCTGGCGGCGGCAGCGGTATCCGCCGTGACCAATATCCTGTCCCATGAGAGCTTTACGGAGGTCATCATCATCCTGATGGTGGTGCTGCTGAACGCCATTCTGGGTGTGGTGCAGGAGAGCAAGGCGGAGGCCGCCATTGAGGCTCTCCAGACCATGACCGCCGCCACCTGCAAGGTGCTGCGGGACGGGCAGCAGGTGACTATGGAGAGCCGCCTGCTGGTACCCGGCGACGTGGTGCTGCTGGAGGCGGGCGACGCCGTCCCGGCGGACGGGCGCATTTTAGAGAGCGCCTCCATGAAGATCGAGGAGGCAGCCCTCACCGGCGAGAGCGTCCCCGTCAGCAAGTTTACGGAGCCCCTCGCCGGGGAACAAGTGTCGCTGGGCGACCGGAAGAACATGGCCTACATGGGCTCGGCGGTGGTATACGGCCGGGGCCGCATGGTGGTCACCGCCACGGGCATGGACACGGAGATGGGCAAGATCGCCGGTGTGCTGGCCCAGACGGAGCAGGAGGAGACGCCCCTGCAGCGTAAGCTGACCCAGCTGGGCAGCACCCTGTCCAAGATGGTGCTGGCCATTTGCGTGTTCATCTTTGTATTTGACCTGCTGGTGGCGGGTTCCCTGACGCTGGAGAGCGTGCTGGAGACCTTCATGGTGGCAGTGTCGCTGGCGGTGGCCGCCATTCCGGAGGGCCTTGCCACGGTGGTGACGGTGGTGCTCTCCATCGGTGTCACCAAGATGAGCCAGCACAACGCTGTGATCCGCCGTCTGACGGCGGTGGAGACGCTGGGCTGCACGCAGGTCATCTGTTCCGATAAGACCGGCACCCTCACACAGAATAAAATGACGGTGGTGGAGCACACCGGCCCGGAGGGACTGCTGGGTACCGCTATGACCCTCTGCAACGACGCCGTGGAGAATCCCGACGGCACGGTGCAGGGCGAGCCCACGGAGGCGGCGCTGGTGCGCTTCGGCGTGGACAGCGGGCTGGATAAGAACCGGCTGGAGCAGGAGCAGCCCCGTGCGGCGGAGGCTCCCTTCGACTCCTCCCGGAAGATGATGTCCACCATCCACCGCATGGATAACGGCTTCATTCAGTACACCAAGGGCGCACCGGATGAGGTGCTGCGCCGCTGCTCCCGGTATGAGGAGAACGGCCAGATGCTGCCCATGACCGAGGAGAAGCGTCAGGAAATTCTGGCTCAGAACAAGGCCATGGCGGATAAGGCCCTGCGTGTGCTGGCGGCGGCCATCCGCCTGTGGGAGGGTGGCCTGCCCAAGGACGACAGCCCGGAGTATCTGGAGCAAGATTTGTGCTTCGTGGGTCTGGCGGGCATGATCGACCCGGTGCGTCCGGAGGTGAAGGCCGCCATCCAGCAGTGCCGCACGGCAGGCATCCGGCCGGTGATGATCACCGGCGACCACAAGGATACCGCCGTGGCCATCGCCAAGGAGTTGGGGATATTGGACGATCCCTCGCAGGCCGTTACCGGCAGCGCTCTGGACAGCCTCAGCGACGAGGAGCTGGCCAAAGAGGTGGAGAAGTACAGCGTGTACGCCCGTGTACAGCCGGAGCATAAGGTCCGCATCGTTAACGCATGGCGCAAGCGGGGGGCCGTGACGGCTATGACCGGCGACGGCGTCAACGACGCCCCGTCTATCAAGTCCGCCGACATCGGCGTGGGCATGGGCATCACCGGCACCGACGTCACCAAGAACGTGGCGGATATGGTGCTGGCCGACGACAACTTTGCCACCATCGTGGGTGCCGTAGGCGAGGGCCGCCGTATCTACGACAATATCCGCAAGGCCATCCAGTTCCTGCTGGCCTCCAATATGAGCGAGGTGCTGGGCGTGTTCGTGGCTACGCTGCTGGGCTTTACCCTGATGAACCCGGTGCATTTGCTGTTCATCAACCTTATCACCGACTGCTTCCCGGCGCTGGCACTGGGCCTGGAACGGGAGGAGCCGGACGTGATGGAGCGGCCGCCCCGCCCCTCTGATGACGGCATTTTCGCCGGTGGTCTGGGCTGGGACATCGCCTATCAGGGCATCCTCATTACCGTTATCACGTTGGTCTCCTACATCATCGGCCACTGCATGGAGGTGGGGTATTTCGAAATGCCCAAGGGCGTCTCCGACGACGGTATGACCATGGCCTTCCTGACCATGAGTATGTGCGAGATCTTCCACAGCTTCAATATGCGCTCTCAGCGGCGCAGCGTGTTCAGCCTGCCCAGTCACAACAAGGTGCTGTGGTTGGCCATGATCGGCAGTCTGCTGCTGACCACCGTGGTGCTGGAGGTGCCCTTCATCGCCAACGCCTTCGGATTTACGCCGGTGAGCTGGACGGAGTACGGTATTGCGCTGGGTCTGGCGGTGCTGGTGATCCCCGTGGTGGAGATCGTAAAAGCCTGCCAGCGGGCCCATGGCCGGAGAAAGAAACAGCTTTAAGCCTGTCGGATCACATCTGCTGGGGCGGCTTTTGCCGCCCCAGCGCTCTGTCAGAATCCTATAAAATGCCGGGTCACTGCCCGGTGTTTTTCTTTCTGCGGGAATTTGCGCGGCGGCGAAAAGTGTGGTACAATCATCTATTATGACAAATTCCTCGGAAGGAGGCGTATCTATATGAGCGATGAACGGATGGAGCAGAACCGGCAGCCGGAAAAGACAGATGTGGTGTTCTTTTCCCCGGAGATGCTGCGGTTGGCGGATCAGCGCCGGCGGGAGCAGCAGGAGCGGCTGGAGAACTGCCGTCAGGCGGCCCGGAATGGTGACTGCGCCGCAGCGGTGCAGATGGGACTGCATTATTTTTACGGCACCGGCGGTGTGAAGAAGGATCCGGACAAGGCCTTTGCATGGTTCAGCCGCACAGAACCGGACGACCCCACGGCTCTTTACTGGCTGGCGGTGTGCCATGACAACGGCACCGGCGTGGAGCGTGACCCGGTGCGGGCCTTTGAGCTGTTTCAGGAGAGTGCCAAGCTGGGCTATCTGCCGGCGGTGTGCGATCTGGGTGTGTGCTACGAAAACGGGCAGGGAACGGAGAAGGATCTGGACCGGGCCATCCAGTGCTACCGCCATGCGGCGGAGGAGGGCTACGCTCAGGGACAGTGCAATCTGGGGGCCATGTATTACTTCGGCGTGGGGGTGGAGAAGGACTATGGGCAGGCGGCCCGGCTCTTTACCCAAGCGGCGGAGCAGCAACATCCACGGGCGCAGTTCCTGCTGGGCTTGTGCTATGAGTTCGGCAACGGCGTGGAGCAGGACGCTAAAAAGGCGGCGCTTCTGTATCAGGAGGCCGGGAAGGGTGGCAGCGCTGAGGGCCTGTGTGCTCTGGGCGTGCTGCACCACGCCGGAAAGGGCGTGGAGAAGGACGATCGCCGTGCGGCGGAGCTGTTTCGTCAGGCAGCGGAGCTGGGCCTGCCCAGAGCGCAGCTGTTCCTGGGTCACTGCTACGACGACGGCATGGGGATGGATCAGTCGCCGCCTCAGGCGGTGGAGTGGTTCCGTCAGGCGGCGCAGACGGGCTATCCCGACGCCGTGATGCAGCTGGGGCTGTGCTATCTGTACGGTCACGGGACAGCGACCGACGAGAAGCAGGCGGCGGAGCTCTTTCAGCAGGCCGCCTCGGCGGGGAACATCCGGGCCATGAACGAGCTGGGGCTGTGCTATGAGGCGGGCCGTGGCGTGGAGAAGGATATCCACCGTGCGGCGGAGCTGTACCGTCAGGCGGCGCAGTCCGGTATGGCGGCGGCGCAGTGTAATCTGGGCGTGCTGTACCGGGAGGGCCTCGGCGTAGAGCAGGACGACCGCAAGGCGGCGGCCCTGTTCCGGGCCTCGGCGGGACAGGGCTTTGCCCGTGGACAGTTCCTGCTGGGGCTGCACTTGGAGGACGGCCGGGGCATCGATCGGAATGAAAAGCAGGCGGCGCAGGAGTACCGCCGTGCGGCGGGACAGAACTATCCCAACGGCATGGCAGCGCTGGCCCGGTGCTATGAGCACGGCGTCGGGCTGGAGCGCAACCCCTATCTGGCGGCGGATCTCTATGACCGGGCGGCCCGCCGGGGCCATGTGAGGGCGGCCTATGCCCTGGGGAATATGCTGCTCTCCGGCGACGCCATCGGGCAGGATCCGGCCCGTGCGCTGGAGCTGTACCAGCAGGCGGCACAGGCCGGACACATGGGCGCTCTGCGGCAGGCGGGCCGGTGCTATCAGAGGGGAAAGGGCTGTCAGAAGGACGAGGCCAAGGCTTTCGACTGCTTCCGGCGCAGCGCCGAGGGCGGAGACGGCCCGGCGGCGGTGGCGCTGGGATACTGCTACCAAAAGGGCGGCGGCTGCCCGGTAGACGACGCCCAAGCGGCTCACTGGTACGAGGAGGCGGCCCGTCGGGGCCTGCCGCTGGGGCAGTACGATCTGGGCTGCCTATATGAGGCGGGACAGGGCGTTCCACGGGACCGGAGGAAGGCACTGGAGCTGTACCGTCAGGCGGCACAGGAGGTCCCGGAGGCCCGTCAGGCGGTCCGGCGGCTGGAAAAGACCGGCAGAACCCAACGAATCGCCGGCTGGGCGCTGGTGACCTACGCCATACTCATGGGAGCCGGGCTCTGGGAGGGCAGCGCCGGTGACCGGATCATCTGGCTGGCGGTGGCGGCCTTTCCGGCGATGGCCGGAGGGTGCTGCCTGCACTACGGTCGCCGTCTTGCACCGCCGCTGAGTAGGATCGGGCGGATCGCCCTGACGGTTTTAGGGGCCGTGCTGGCCTTCCTCTTTGTGGTGGGGGTCGTGGCGCTGCTGGACCCGGCGGAGGCAGTGGACGGCGCCAGCGTGTGGCTCACCGGCTGCGCCGGTGTCGGTGCGGCAGCCCTGCTGCTGAGCGGCCTGCGGAAGCCTTGTACATAAAACGGCGCAGCGGGGGCGTGTACCAGACGGTACACGCCCCCGCTGCATATGAGAAAGAGAGAGACTCGAAGAAAGCTTCGTTATTTCATCGATCAATGACGGCCGAAGAAGTAGTCGTACAGGTCGCTGTACCCATTTCCGCTGTAGCCGTTATTGCCGTTATTGTAGTTGTTGTCGCCGCTCTGGCTGCTGTCTGCGGTGTCGTCGGTGGTTTGGGGCTGTGCGTCGAAGGTCAACTGGGTGGTGATCTCCTTGCCGTCACGCAGAACGGTGAGGGTCACGGTATCCCCGGCCTTGAAGCCCTTCTTGGCGGCGGACAGATCCTCCATGGAGGTGATCTGAGTGTCGTTGAGCTTGGTGATGACGTCGCCCAGCTTCAGCCCTGCCTTATCCCCGGCGCCGCCGTCCTCCACGGAGTAGACGAACACGCCCTCGGTGGCGTTGATCTTATACTGCGCCGCCATCTGCTGGGTCATGGTGCCGGCGGTGATGGCCATGTAGGCCTTATTGCCGACGGAGCCGTTCTCCATGATGTCCTTGATGATGGACTGCACATCGTTGATGGGAATGGCGAAGCCCAACCCCTCCACCGTGGTATTGGCGTAGCTGGAGTACTTGGCGGACACGATGCCCACCACCTCGCCGTACAGGTTCATCAGGGGGCCGCCGGAGTTGCCGGGGTTAATGGAGGCGTCCACCTGGATCATGTTGAAGGGGGTGCCCTCCACGTTGATGGCACGGTTCACGCAGGATACGATGCCCTGACTCATGGAGAAGGTCAGCTCACCCAGAGGGTTGCCGATGGCCAGCACCGTGTCACCCACGTTGACATCGGTGGAGCTGCCCAGCGTTACAGCCGGCAGATCCTTGGCATCGATTTTCAGCACAGCCACATCGTAGTCGCTGTCGCTGCCCACCAGCGTGGCAGGATAGGTGTCGCCGTTATAGAGGGTGACGTTGATGGAGCTGGCGTTGGCTACCACGTGCTGATTGGTGACGATATAGCCGTCGGCGGTGTAGATGAAGCCGCTGCCGGAGGAGGCGGACTCGGTCTGCTGGCCGAAGATGTTGGTGGAGACGGCGGAGCAGTTGATGGAGACCACACTGTTGACCGTGGAGGCGTACACCTCGGCGGGGCTCATCAGCGTCTGTCCGTCCACCTTCTTGACGTTGACGGTAGTGGCGGTGCGGTTGCTCTGCTGCACGGTGGTCTTACCGGTGCGGCTGCTGTTCTGGGCCAGAATGGCGCCGCCGAAGCCGCAGGCTGCGCTGATGACGGCACAGCTGAGGATCAGGGCCACCACACGACCTACACCGCCGTGGTGCTTCTTGGGCTGCACCGGGGTGTCTGTCACCACCGGCTCGGCGGCGGGCTCCACAGTGGACCCGGCCGCAGACTCTGCGTGAGATTCTGCGTTGGGATCACGATAGCTGAAGTGATACAGGTTGTTCTCGTCATGAAACTCGTTGGACATATGAAAAACCTCCTTTTGGGATATTGCCCACGGCGGGGAACTGTGCTATGATGTTTAGCGCCGTTCCGTTTCTTTGTCTATTATCATACCCGGAAAGCTTAATGTAAGCTTTAAGAAACGGATTTTTCTTTGAACATTTTGTAAAGGAGGTGCCGCCGTGCTGAAGCTGGAGGGCTTGAAGCTGACCCCGGAGGAGAAGGAGGCGGCCCTGCACCGGAAGGCAGCCCGGCTGCTGCGTATCCCGGAGGAGGACGTGCTGTCGGTGCAGGTGCTGCGCCGTTCCATCGATGCACGGGAGGAGCTGCATCTGGTGTACACCGTGGCGGCGGAGGTGCGGCAGGAGAAGCAGGTGCTGCGCCGCTGCCGGGACCGGCGGGTCAGCCGGTACGCCCCGGAGCGGTACGCTTTGCCGGAGATATTGTCTCCGCCGGAGGTGCCGCCGGTGGTGGTGGGCGCCGGGCCGGGCGGCCTGTTTGCGGCGCTGGTGCTGGCCCGGTGCGGCCTGCGCCCCATTTTGCTGGAACGGGGACAGGATACCGTTACCCGCCAGCGGGACGTGGAGACCTTCTGGCGCACCGGCGTGCTGGATCCGGAGTCCAACGTACAGTTCGGGGAGGGGGGAGCCGGGGCCTTCTCCGACGGGAAGCTGAACACCGGCACTAAGGACCTGCGCCACCGGTGGATCTTAGAGGAGCTGGTGCGCTGCGGTGCGCCGGAGAGTATTCTGACGGATGCCAAGCCCCATGTGGGGACGGATATGCTGCACATTGCCCTGCAAAATCTGCGGCAGGAGCTGCTGTCGCTGGGGGCGCAGGTGCGCTTCGGCCACCGGCTGGAGGGACTGGAGAGCCGGGAGGGCGTTCTGACGGGGCTGCATATCCGGACAGGAGAGGGGACGTACCGTCTGCCGGTGCGGGCGGTGGTGCTGGCGCCGGGCCATAGCGCACGGGATACATTCCAAATGCTGTACGAGGCCGGGGTTCCCATGGAGGCCAAGCCCTTTGCCGTGGGGGTCCGCATCGAGCACCGCCAGCGGGACATGGACGCCGCCCAGTACCGGCAGTATGCGGGGCATCCGTGCCTGCCGGCCTCCACCTATAAATTGTCGTGCCATACAGCGGCGGGCCGGGGCGTGTTCTCCTTCTGCGTTTGCCCCGGCGGACAGGTGGTGGCGGCGGCCTCGGAACCGGGGCGTGTGGTGACCAACGGCATGAGCCACTACGCCCGAAGCGGCGAGAGCATCAACGGCGGGATGCTGGTGGGTGTCACGCCGGAGGACTTCGGCACAGACCATCCCTTGGCAGGCGTGGCGTGGCAGCGGCAGTTGGAGGCGGCGGCCTTCCGACTGGGAGGCGGCGGATTTCTGGCCCCCTGCCAGCGGGTGGAGGACTTTCTGGCCCACCGCCCCTCCACGGGGCCGGGAGCGGTGCTGCCCAGCTATCGCCCCGGCGTCACGTGGTGCGACCTCCATGACTGCCTGCCGTCGTTCCTCACGGAGGCTATGGAGCAGGCGCTGCCCCTGCTGGAGCGGAAGCTCCGGGGCTACGCCCAGTCGGATGCCCTTTTGACGGCGGTGGAGACCCGCTCCTCCTCGCCGGTACGCATCCTGCGGGATGAGAGCGGACAAAGTGCGCTGCGGGGGCTGTACCCCTGCGGCGAAGGGGCGGGCTATGCCGGCGGCATCCTGTCCGCCGCAGCGGATGGTATGCGCTGCGCAGAAAAAATCTGGGAGGTATATTCATGATGAGAAAGCTTGCAGTGGTGGCGGATTATCTGGACGACAGCCACCGTACCCATATCGAAAAGATGGCCGGGGACGCCGGCTTCACCGTGGATTATTTCACCGAGGGCCACCTGCCTCAGGATCGGGCAGGGGAGTATGAGGTGATCTACGGCACCGTCCCCCCCAAGGAGCTGAAGGCCGCCACGGCCCTGCGGTGGTTCTGCTGCTCCTATGCCGGTATGGATCAGTGGAAGGACGATGCCCTGTACCACAGCCCGGAGGTGATGCTCTCTAACTCCTCCGGAGCCTACGGCGTGACCATCAGTGAGCACATGGTCATGGTGACGCTGATGCTGCTGCGGCAGATGCCCACCGTGCAGGAGTGGATGCGCCGCCACGATTGGAGCAACGAGAAGCCCCCCATGCGCTCCGTCTGCGGCAGCCGCGTCACGGTGCTAGGCACCGGCGATATCGGCACCTCCTTTGCCCGCCGGGTGAAGGCCATGGGAGCCAAGACCGTGGTGGGCGTCTCCCGCAGCGGCCGCCATGTGGACGATGCCTACGACGCCATGTACACCACGGCGCAGCTGGATCAGGTGCTGCCGGAGACGGAAATTCTGGCCATGGCCCTGCCCGGCACGGCGGAGACGGAGGGCATCCTCTCCCGCAGCCGCATCGCCCTGCTGCCCAAGGAGGCGGTGGTGGTGAACGTGGGCCGCGGCACCGCCGTCGATCAGGACGCTCTGATGGAGGCCCTGAACGCCGGCCGGCTGGCCGGTGCGGCGCTGGATGTGGTGCGCCCGGAGCCTCTGCCTCCGGAGCATCCCCTGTGGAACACCAAAAACCTCCTGCTGACGCCTCATCTCTCCGGCTTCATGTCGCTGGGCATCACACGGGATACGGCGGTGGCCCTCTTCTGCGAGGATTTTGAGAACTACATCGCCGGCCGGCCCCTGAAGCGGCTGGTGGACCGCCGCAAGGGCTATTGATAACGGGATATAGAAGTATATAGGAACAGGGCCTACCGCTATGCGGCAGGCCCTGTTCCTTTGTGCCGCCCCGAAGGGCTTCCTGTTACAGACTATACCGCAGCGTGCGGTACAGCCGCTGGGTACACCGTGCCAGCGTTCGGGATACCGTGGACTTGCTGATCCCCAGCTCCTGTGCGATGTCCGTGACCCGTTTGCCCTGGGTGAAGTGCATCCGCAGCAGCTGCCGCTGCCGGGGCGTCAACTCCTCCTCCACCGCCAAGGGCAGATTCACCAGCAGACGCCGGATCTGCTGGCGGTTGTCCTCCTGCTGTCCCTGCTGCCACAGCTGCAGGCTGGCGATATCCAGCGGGTCATAGCGGCCGGAGCCGTCAGATACGGTATGCCGCATAGCGGTGGCACCCCCTGTCATAGTAGTGGGCGGTGTGATACGCCAGCTCACGGGCCTGCCGCCGCAGGGGCATCAGCTCCCGGATGCGCCGCTGCAGACACAGCACCTCCTCCGGGTCCGGGGCCGTCAGCGCCCGCTGATGCAGCTGCCGGATGCGCTCGCCGATAGCGTCGGCGCTGGCGGCATAGTCGTGGGACATTTCCTGCAAGGTCATAGAACTTCCTCCTTCCGATCTCCCCATGTTCCTCCTATGTACGGCGAAAAAATTCGCCGGGAACGCAAAAATACTGTTGACAAACGGGCCTTCATCTGGTAGTATAGATTCGCTGGTCAAATGCTGGTGTAGCTCAGCTGGTAGAGCAGCTGATTTGTAATCAGCAGGTCGGGGGTTCGAATCCGTCCACCAGCTCCAATTTGATATGGGGGATTTCCCGAGTGGCCAAAGGGGACAGACTGTAAATCTGCTGGCAATGCCTTCGGTGGTTCGAATCCACCATCCCCCACCAAACCGACGAGTCTTTTACGAGACTCGTCGGTTTTCTTTTTGTCCGAGAGCCGATGCCGTCTCCTGACGGGGCGCAGGAACGATCCTCCGGCCCAGCGGTTCTAAATACCAGTAGCTTTGGATATGATACCCTTGTGATGCCAGTATTCTTGTGAGTGAATTAAGACTATCACAAGAATCTTGTTATGTCAAGAGGGAATTAACAAGTTTCTTGTTAAAATGCCTTGACAGAAAACAAGAAATATGGTAGCATCACAGTGAAACCGTCGAAGGAAGTCGAAGGAGGGCGTGACCATGAGCTTTGGCGATCAGCTGAAGAAGCGCCGGGAAGAGCTGGGCCTATCCCGCTCGGAGCTGGCGGACCGGCTGGGGGTATCCCGGTCGGCGGTGGGCAATTATGAGACCGGCGTCAGCGCTCCCAAGGAGGAGGTGCTGCTGCGGCTGTTCGATGCCCTTCATGTGGAGCCCAACTATCTGTATCGGGATGCCTACCGGGGCGGGGGAGAGGGGGTCAGCGACGAGGAGCGGAGCCTGCTGGAGAAGTACCGACGGTTGGGCCTCTCCGGGCGCCAGACCCTCCACACCGTGGCGGATGCGCTGGGGACCATGCAGCAGGAGCTGCAGGCCGCCGCCCCGGAGCCTGCGCCCCGTGTTATCCCGCTGTATTGCTCCCCGGCTGCAGCGGGCTATGCCGCCCCGGTATTCGGGGAGGATTATGAGCCCTTGCCCGTCACCGGTGAGGTCCCCACAGGGGCGGAGTTGGCGGTGCGGATCCAGGGCGACTCCATGGAGCCCTATATCCACGACGGCTCGGTGGTGTACGTGAACCATGACCCCCTGCGGGCGGGAGACGTGGGCATCTTCTGCGTGGACGGCGATATGCTCTGTAAGCAGTACTACCGGGACCCGCTGGGGGTGGTGTATCTGTTCAGCCTCAACCGCCGCCGGGCGGATGCGGACGTGATCCTGCCCCCCAGCAGCGGCCGCAGCCTCACCTGCTTCGGCCGGGTGATGCTCCACGGCTTGCCTATACCGGAATAAAAAAGACCCGTCGGAAAACCAATGGCTTTCCGACGGGTACTTTTTTCCCGCTCTCACAAAATAAAGCCGCCGTCGCAGGTCAGCACCTGCCCGGTGATGAAGTCCGCCTTGTCCGAGGCCAGAAACGCCACGGCGTGGGCGATGTCCTCCGGCGTTCCCAAGCGGCCCATGGGAGTTTCCTGCGCCAGCTGGGGCAGTATCTCAGCGGGCAGGGCGTCCAGCATATCCGTGCGGATGACCCCCGGCGCCACGCAGTTCACCCGGATGTGGGTGGGGGCCAGCTCTGCCGCCAGAGACCGGGTCAGGCCGATGAGGGCCGCCTTGGTGCAGGAGTAGGTGACCTCGCAGCTGGCGCCCCGCAGTCCCCAGATGGAGGAGGTGTTGATGATGCACCCCTCGTGGTGGTGCAGCATGGCAGGCAGCACCGCCTGAATGGCGTGGTAGGCGCCGTCTACGTTGACGGAGAAGTAGCGGTGCCACAGCTCATCGGTGATGTCCTGAAATAGGGCCTGTCCCGCCACACCGGCGTTGTTCACCAGCAGCGCTACCGGGCCGAAGGCATCCCCCACCTGCCGGACCATGGTATTCACCTGTTCCCGGCAGGCCACATCCGCCTGCACCGCCATCACCCGGCAGCCCTCCCCGGTGAGCTGTTCCACCAGTGACCGGGCGCAGTCCTCCCTCTCCCGATAGTTGATACATACGGCCCAGCCCTGCCGGGCCAGTTCCGTGGCCACGGCCCGGCCGATGCCACGAGAGGAGCCCGTGACCAGTGCGATTTTCTCCATGAAGTGTTCCTCCTTGTGCGCCTACGATGTTCTTTGACAGCAGTATAACAAAAACTTTTCAGATTGGCAAGAAAAGTGTTGACAAACGGGGGACTTTCCGGTAAAATACCTTTGTTCGCACGGTTAGCTCAGCTGGTAGAGCA
>ERZ840371.2840-NODE-2840-length-14987-cov-5.405505_pt1 | contig 14987 bp, 8 predicted proteins | sample MGYA00519937_ERZ840371 | MGnify/ENA primary metagenome ERZ840371 (study PRJEB31850, sample SAMEA3708873) | human gut metagenome | biome: human gut; feature: human-associated habitat; material: faeces | place: China | collected 2014 ... | reverse complement strand
AAAGTCTGGGCTTTGCGCATAAAAAAAGGCTGTGTCAGCGTTTTGACACAACCTCTTTACTTATCATTAGATTTGGATCTACAGAATGATTACTTTTTCATCTTAGGCATCATCTTACCCATTTTGCTGCTAGTCACCATTTTCATCATTTTGCGTGTCTGGTCGAACTGTTTCAATAGGCGATTCACTTCTTGGATAGTCGTTCCGCTACCTTTGGCGATACGCGTACGGCGTGAACCGTTCAGTATTTCCGGATTGGAACGTTCTGCCGGAGTCATGGAATAAATGATGGCTTCGATGCTCTTGAAAGCATTGTCGTCAATATCAATATCTTTGATTGCTTTTCCTACTCCCGGAATCATGGAAGCGAGGTCTTTCAGATTACCCATTTTCTTGATTTGTGCAATCTGGCTAAGGAAGTCGTTGAAGTCGAATTGGTTTTTGGCAATTTTCTTCTGTAAGCGTTTGGCTTCTTCTTCATCGTATTGTTCCTGTGCGCGTTCTACCAATGAAACGATGTCACCCATACCGAGAATACGGTCGGCCATACGGGCAGGGTGGAACTGATCGATTGCTTCCAGCTTTTCACCTGTACCTACGAATTTAATCGGTTTGTTCACTACCGAACGGATAGAAAGAGCCGCACCACCGCGGGTATCACCATCGAGTTTGGTCAGTACCACACCGTTGAAGTCCAGACGTTCATTGAATTCTTTAGCTGTGTTTACAGCGTCCTGACCGGTCATGGAGTCTACCACGAACAGAATTTCGTCCGGGTTGATTGCTTTTTTGATAGCGGCGATCTCGTTCATCATCTGCTCGTCTACTGCCAGACGTCCGGCTGTATCGACGATAACGAGGTCGTATCCTTTGGCTTTGGCTTCCTGAATGGCGTGTTGTGCGATTTCTACCGGATTCTTGCTGTCCAGTTCGCAGTACATCGGTACTTCAATCTGTTCTGCCAATACACGTAACTGTTCGATAGCTGCCGGACGGTAAACGTCACAAGCCACCAATAATGGCTTACGGTTCTTCTTGGTTTTCAGCATCCGTGCCAGTTTACCGGAGAAGGTGGTCTTACCCGAACCCTGCAAACCTGACATCAGGATAACTGCCGGACGGGCGTCGATGTTGATCTCGGCTGTCTCTCCACCCATCAATTGTGTAAGTTCATCATGCACGATTTTCACCATCAATTGGCTTGGCTTCACAGCCGTAAGAACGTTCTGGCCAAGCGCTTTTTCTTTCACTGTATCCGTGAAAATCTTTGCCACCTTGTAGTTTACGTCGGCGTCGAGAAGTGCTTTACGTACGTCTTTCAGCGTCTCCGCCACGTTGATTTCGGTGATTTTGCCTTCACCTTTCAGAATCTTGAATGACCGTTCTAGTCTTTCACTTAAATTATCGAACATAGTTATTTAATTACGAATTACTAATTACAATTTACTTGGCCGAAAGAGGGACTTTTCCGTCTACTCTTTATTTGAGCTTGCAAATGTACAAAAATCTCTTGTATTTATATCTTTTTATTCTGCCATTTTGCTTTTTTGAGATAAATATAACTTGTTATCAACAGCAAGCTATAATACACAATCTCAATCGTAAAGCAAATTTCGATCGGTGCTTTCAGCCACATTCCGATGAAAATGATGTATGATCCGTAGATGATAATTGTAATCGTTTCGAGCAACAGGGCTGCCTGTGTATTTCCTGTTCCGGAGATACCGTTAAACACCACGTTGGCTACGGATGCGATAAGCATGGCGCAACAAATTATATATACCGAGGATACGGATTCCGTAATGAGCGCAGCTTCACTAGTGTAAATGGAGAGCAGGAATTGCGGAAACAGTGCCGATACCGCTACTAACCCCAGCATGATGAAAAAGGAGAAACGCGCAATTTTATTAATGAGCGGCATCACGTGCTGGATGCCTCCTGCACCAATAGCATTGCTGACAAGACTGTTGGTAGTCGTAGCCAGTGCGTTGACCGGAATCAGCAATACGACATAAATACTCCGGACGATATTGGCAATCGCCAGTTCCCGTTGTCCCAACCGTTCTACGGCTACGAAGAAAACGAACCAGGTAGCCATCGACAGGAAATATTGCAGCATGGTGAAGCAGGAGATACTAAGAATCCGCATCAGCAATGCTGGGTCGAATGTGCGCAGGCGGTTCATACCGTATTTCTTTAAATCGACCGTGGCATACGTATAGATGACGAAAAAGAGAATGGAGGAGGCTTCTGCCAATACGGAAGCAATAGCAGCCCCTTTGATACCCATTTCCGGCAAACCGAACTTTCCGAAAATTAATACATAGTCCAGTACGACATTAGTTAATGCCATGACAATAGCATTGATGGTTAGCACTTTAGTGCGTGTAATGCCGATGTACAATGCCCGGAACATGACATTGATAAAAGAGAAAAAGAATCCGTAAATACGCCAGTTCAGAAACTCCATTGTTCCTTCGTAGATGGATTCTGAAGAAACTAGCAAACGCATGATGTTTCCACCGAATGCTTTGGTGAATCCGAATAGCAGCAGGGCCATGACGAACAGGAACATGATTCCTTGAATCATGACGGGACCGACATCCGAATAGCGTCCTTCGCCATTGCGTCGTGCGATGACTATCTGCGAACCGGTACTGAATCCGAATGCGATGGTGAATACGCATATATAGAATAACCCGCCCATAGCTGATGCTCCAAGGGCTACTTCACTCACGTGTCCGAGGAATGCTGTGTCGGTGACATTGATGACATTTTGTGCCAGCAAGCTTAGTAGTATCGGATAACTGACACTCCAAATCTGTTTGTTGGTGTACATAATTAAGTGTTTAAGTTTACACTTTGCAAAGATAGTGCTTTATTTCGATTCGGAAACGATGGGGTAGATGAAAACAATTTCCGGACCTCCGGGAGTTTTATCGTTGACGAGATAGTTTCCTCCGAAATGTTTTAGTAACAACAGGTTGATATCATGCCGGATGATGGTTTCCTGTGATACGAATGCATGGTCTGCCAAAGGTGAATTAGTGATCCGGAAACAAAGCATGTCTTCATTCTGGCTTAATGTGAACCGGATGATTCGTGCTTGCCGGTGTTCTTGTGGGTACACCAGTACGCTAATCAAGGCCTGTGTCAGTCGCATTATATCGGTATGAATTTGGGCGTCCGTTTCGCTGGAAAATTCAATCTGGATACCTGTTTCTTCGTTCCTCATCTGCGCCATGCTGCATGCTTCCTTGCATAGGGTAGTGGCATCATAGTCTTGCAACTGGAACTTCATCATCTGAGCTTCCAAACGGGATAAGTCGAGAACGTCATTGACAAGTCTCATTAACTTCTCCGAACTTTTGTGGATGATGTTTGAGTATTCTTGCCTTATTTCCTTGTCTATATTGGGTTCGCTGGCTATGAGTTGTGAGAAACCGACCACATTGTTGAGTGGGGTACGGATGTTATAGCTCATGTTGGACAGGAAGCGATTTTTTATTTCATTGGTCTTCCGCACGTTTTCTGTTGTTTTCCGGATTTCGTTTTCCGCGTATTTGAGTGCCTTCCGTACCATAAAGAGTCGTGCCATAAAGATAAAAAGCAGAATCAGGATAACAAATATAAAGATCAGATAGGTGAGCTGGATCCGGTTGTTTTCCCTTTTTTGATCCAGTTCTGTTTTTTCGATATTGTATTTGCTTTGTATCTGTGCCATCTGATTGTTTGAGAGTACAGTGGCTGTCGAGTCTTTGATGGCAAGTGCCTGCTCATACAGGGGGATGGCTTTTCCGCTTTGCCCTGCCTGTTTCCATATTCTGGCCTTTTCGAGTAGCTGTTCGGCATAGTCGCTTGTGAAGTCTTTCTTCAACATCGTCAGTGTCGTGTCGATATAATCCGATGCCTGTTGGTAGGCTCCAATTGCCTGGTAATATTTGGCAAATGTGTCGAAATAGAGTACTTTATACATGAAATAAGTATTCTCGTCCAGATATTCTTTAGATTTTACGAGATGTTCATAGGCTTGTTGCGGCTGATGGGTATTCAGGTAATAATAGCTGTAGAACAGTTCATTGAACAGGTATACATCGGCAAATCCCGCTTTTAAGGATGGGTTTGCACTGATGTGGTTATGAAGAGTGTTTTCCAGTTCCTGCAAATATTTGAGTAGTTTTTTATTATCCTTCTTTTCTTTGACAACGGATACTAACTGTGACAATACCGAGATACGGACCACCGGATTTTCTGTCGGAGTGAGTAGCTGGTAGGCAGCCTCCAGTGCTTCTATTCCTTTATCCCAGCGCTGGCTGCCGATATATGCATTACTCAAGCATTGATAGGCAGCCATACTACCCCGGTTACTATTCATTTGGGAGGCTTGCTGTTGCATCTTTTGAGATTCGTTGATAGCAAGTTCGTATTGTTCGTTGAATGTGTACAGGTCTATCTGGAAACGTTTGGCATCAAAGAAGTAATTCCATAAATCTGATTTCCGGGCATGAGGCTCCATTATGGTGAGCCATTTGGCTACACTGTCTTGATTATTACGATTGTAATAGTATAAAATATGGTAGTAAGCAGCCAGACCGGCATATTTGTCATTTCCCAGTTGCAATGCTTCTTTCATTAATACATCCGAATATTGGATACATTGCTGGTTGTTTTGTTCTATTCTGATGATTTGATTGAGAACATTCAGCCGTGTCGTATCGTACGGTAATGTTTCCAACACCTTTATCAGGCTGTCGGATTCCAAAACAATCTCGGTGCTGGCTTTTCCGGTGAGGGTGCAGCATAATAGAAGGATCAGGAGCAGGACTTGTTTCATTCGGCTTCCTCCTTTCCTTGTTGCTCATGGTAAATGGGGTGTGTGAACAGGAAACGGGCTCCTTCCTCATAATTGGAGTCAATCCATATTTTGCCGCCCAGCTGCTCGATAATGAGTTGGCAGATAGACAGACCGAGTCCTGTCCCTTGAGCATTTTCATTCAGTTTCTCAAAACGGTTGAATATTTTATTCTGATTCTCCGGAGAGATACCGCAACCGGTGTCGGTCACGGAAAACAGTGCTATGTCTTCTGTCTGTTTTTCCAGTTCCATGGTGATGGAACCTTGCGGAGTAAATTTGGTTGCATTGATGAGAAGGTTGATTAATAATTGTTGTAACCTTGCATTGTCTGTCGTCAATTCTAATGAATGGAGAGAGGTCGAAAAACGGACGTTAGCATTCGTTTGTTTTATTTTCTCAACCATGTCGATAACGTTTCTGCATATTGCCACTGCATCACATCGCTCATATTTGAATTTCATCTTGCCTACTTCGAGACTGGACAAGTCGATTACGTCGTTAATCAGCTTGAGTAACAGTTCTGAATTTTGCTGAATAATATCGCTACACTGTTTCCGGGTCTCGTTGTCGATGGATTCTTCCGTCAGGATGGAGGAGAAGCCGGACAACGCATTGAGCGGCGTGCGAATTTCATGGCTCATGTTGGAAAGGAAAAGGCTCTTTGTCCGGATGGAATTTTCTTCTTGCTTTTTCACTTTTTCCAGTTCCTGCTGTGATTGGCGCAGTTTTTTATTTCCTCGTCTGACCAAAAGGATGAAAAATACAATCAGTATGACTATGAATAGGATGGTGAACCAGCTCCAGTAGAGGATTGTCTTCTGTCTGTTTAAGTTGTCCAGTTCATTTTTATCTATTTGGTAGAGGGTGTGCAATTCATTGATTTGGCGAATATAATTCATTGCGTCCAAAGAGTCTTTGTACGTATTGAATATTTCATAAGCTTCACATGCTTCCTTGCTGTTTCCCATTAGTGTAAGTATGTGTGCACGATCTTTCAGTACTTGCAGGGATCTGTATGAGTTGGCTGCTTTGGTATGCGAAAGTAATTCGTCAAGTGTGGTTAGTGCCTGCGTGTATTCTTTGGATTCAGTGTAGTAGCGTGAATACAGGTATTTAATCATTAAATGAAAATATGGGTACTGGTGTTGCCGGCTGATTTGTTCGGTTTGTCGTATATAGTTTAATGCTTCCGGAAGATGATGCATCTGGATGCGATAGAATGCCTGACAATAAACAAGGTGGAAATCGTCTTGGGGATTCGTATCCTTGTTGATAACAGATTCGAGTTCCCGGATATTGTCTTCTATATCTGTCATTTGGTGATAGTTGAGCTTCGTCAGGATAAATTGGGACAAGATCGTTTTGATATATTGGTTGGCATGAGGGAGTTTCTGAATGATTTCTAATGCTTCCTTATACGATTTGATGGCAACTTGTGGTGTTGACGAACTTAAATAGGTATTTCCAATGGCGTGTAATGCGAGTGCTGTTCCCAAAGGATAGTCCATTTCTCTGGCTTTCTGGTACATCTGATTGGCCTGGTTGATGGCGAGACTGATGTTGCCTTCTGTGATTAAGGCTTGAACGGTCAGCAGATTTATCTGGAATAGGAGTGGGTATTGTTGTTCCTTTTGTAATTCCGGTTCTAAAAGTTTTTCCCAGGCAATGATGCTGTCGACAGGGGCGTCCGGACTAAATGGATGATTGTATTCAAGTAAAGGTTGTAATAAAGAAAGACGATCTGAATTTGTACGTGCAGCATATAAGGTGACCGATATTAATGCGGTTACGACTATTGCAATTATATGACGTCTGTGTTTTTTCACCTGATATAAGAATTGCTTGCTTGTAAGTTTATCTGCAAAAGAACTAAAAAGAGTGAAGATTACAAAGAAATCTTCACTCTTTTTTATAATTTATTTTCTTTTGAGTATCTCTCGTACCCCAGGGCCCTCGTGGTTGGGGTAGCCGGGAGTATGGTTTCTGCATCGTGGATCGGCATCTACTTTCAAACTCCGGTAATCGTCTTTGGTGCGGGCGATGTAATCATCAAGCATGGCACGGTGTTCGGCGAGGACTTTACTGTATTTAGGGTCTTTGGCGAGATTCTTGCGTTCTCCCGGATCCTTTTTCATATCATATAGCTCTTCTCCGTTACCTTCCAGATAGTGAGTGTACTTGTATCTCGGTCCGCGTACCATACGTCCGGGAGTAACGACATATTCATATTCGCTATGCCATTCGGAAACGACATAAGGGTGAGTTTTTTTCTGTTTCTCTCCTTTTAATATAGGTGCAAGGCTGATTCCCGGTTTTTCGGCCGGAACAGGAATTCCTGCCAAATCACAAAGGGTAGGCAGAAGATCCAGTGTAGGCTGTGTCAATACTTGGTCTATGGGCTTTTTCTGTTGTTTGATGCCGGGACCTGCAAAGATAAACGGTACGTTGGTCATTTCATCGTAGAAGCTGATGTGTTTGGTCACCATGCGGTGTGAAGCCATCCCATCACCATGGTCAGCCATGATAATAACGATTGTGTTTTTTCCGGCAGGAGTGGAGTAAAGTGCTTTCAATACGCTGTCTACTTGCTTGGAAACCATCTTGGTATAGTGTTGGAAAGCAGCAATGTAATGACGGTAATTCTCTTCATTCCAATGAGAGGCCTGGGTCATGCGGCGATGACTGCAGCAGATGTATTGTACAGGTTTAGGGATATTGCTCCAGTCTTCTACATCGAAATTGGCTGGTAGTTCCGGAAGGGTTCCGCTAATGGGGCGGTCGGTATGTACTCCTTCGTTCGCTCCTACAAATCCACAGATATTGTGAGGGTTCTGAAAATCTGCGATACAGATGAATGGTTCTTCCGGCGGATTACTTAGATAAGCAACAGCGTCTTCGCATGTTCCTACATCCAGGAAGCTGTCGTTATTGACCGGGAATTCCGGATCAGTGAATGGCTTGGCTACTGGTTCTTTATGCTTGAATCCTCTAAGTGAACCCATGTCATGCGTTTTTCCGAAGTGTACGGCTTCGTAACCGTTTTCAGAAAAAAGACTTCCTAATGTCGGTACATTTTCGGGAATACGTGGGTTGATAGGTTCGCTGGAGTTGGAACGTACATTGGTTTGATGAGGCATCATGCCACTCCATAAAGCAGCGCGTGAGGGTTGGCTGAGAGGGCAGCCTACATAAGCATTGGAGAAGATAACTCCTCGTGAAGCGACTTCGTCAATAGGGAGGGTGCAGCCTTGTGTTTGTCCGTAAGCTCCCACAACGCGTTGTGTCAGATGGTCGCACTGGATAATCAGGAAATTGGGCTTTTCTTGGGCCTGCGCTGTCACGCTGCACAGGGCTAATCCCATGAATGGATAAATAGTTTTCATTACTGGTTAGAATTAAGTAATATTTGATTTGGAAGCAAAAGTAGGAAAAAAGGAAACGTAAAAAAGGGCGAGGTAGTAGTTTTGGACGCAAATGAAAGTATTTTGTACAAAAATGAAAGGTGTGGCAAGCGGTTAGGGGTAACTATCGGTGATGGGAGTTGAATGATAAGTGATAAACGGCAGGTGATAAGTCATAAAATGGGTTACCGAAAAAGAAAACGGTGAATAAACTGCACTTGTTATGGCGCAGTTTGTTCACCGTTCATTTATAAGTTTGCTGTTGATTAGCTGTTCATGCTCATCAGGAATTCGTCGTTGTCTCTGGTTTTTTCCAGACGGTCTTTAACAAAGTCCATTGCTTCGATCGGATTCATGTCGGCAAGATATTTGCGCAATATCCACATGCGGTCAAGGGTTGTTTTATCAAGCAACAGGTCGTCGCGACGAGTGCTGGATGCGGTAATGTTGACTGCCGGGAAGATGCGTTTGTTGGACAGGTTGCGGTCGAGCTGCAACTCCATGTTACCTGTACCCTTGAATTCTTCGAAGATAACTTCGTCCATTTTAGAACCGGTATCGATCAATGCGGTAGCAATAATAGTCAGTGAACCACCGTTTTCAATATTACGGGCAGCACCGAAGAAGCGTTTAGGTTTATGAAGTGCATTTGCATCCACACCACCGGAAAGAACTTTACCGGATGCAGGAGATACTGTATTGTATGCACGAGCCAGACGAGTAATAGAATCAAGGAAGATAACTACGTCGTGACCACATTCTACCAGACGTTTTGCCTTTTCCAATACGATACCTGCAATTTTTACGTGGCGTTCTGCCGGTTCGTCGAAAGTAGAAGCAATTACTTCTGCATTAACGCTGCGCGCCATGTCTGTTACTTCTTCCGGGCGTTCGTCAATCAGCAGCATAATCATGTAAACTTCCGGGTGGTTGGCTGCGATAGCGTTTGCGATATCTTTCATTAAGATGGTCTTACCTGTCTTTGGCTGGGCAACGATCAATGCACGCTGGCCTTTACCGATAGGAGCGAAAAGATCGACGACACGGGCAGACATAGAGTCTGAATAACCGCCTTTGCAAAGTTTAAACTTTTCATCCGGGAAGAGAGGTGTCAGATGTTCGAAAGGAACACGGTCGCGAACGAAAGCTGCGTCACGTCCGTTGATTTTTGACACTTTTACTAACGGGAAATATTTTTCTCCTTCCTTTGGTGGACGGATGATGCCTTCTACCACGTCACCGGTCTTAAGACCAAATAACTTAATTTGTGACTGTGATACATAAATATCGTCCGGAGAAGAAAGATAATTGTAATCGGAAGAACGAAGGAATCCGTAACCATCCTGCATAATTTCCAGTACACCGGTACCGGTCAAGATATCATCGAATTCGTATACTTTTTCGCGCTCAATTACCGGTCTGCGTTCTTGCACAGGAGCATAGTTATCACCAGCATTTTGCTGCGCGGGACGTTGTTGTTGAACAGGACGCGGGTTGTTATTACGATTATTATTGTTGTTATTATTATAAGGAGTATTATTATTGTCGCGAGGACGAAGGCGTGGGCGTTGTGCGGTTGCAGGCGTGGGTTCTGCTACGGGTGCTATAGGAGTCTCGGCTTTGGTAGCTTCGAATTTGCCCAGCAGTTCTGAAGGGAGCTCTATTTTCTCAGTCGGGAGATCTTCGATGGGAATGAAGTCATCTTCGGGTTCTGATAAGATAGGACTGTCCTCTATTACGACTTTCTTAACTACTTTAGGTGCTTCGGTTTCAAAGTTCAATTCAGGTTCAGCTTTTTTAGGCTCTTCCTTCTTTGCAACAGGCATAGGTGCGGGTATGGGAGCTTTTTCTTCCGTCTTGGTTTTGCGCGGACGCCCCGGTTTACGTTTCGGAGTAGCGTCTTCGGCTTTTTCGGGAGCGGATGCAGTGGTTACAACTGCTTCAGGAGCTTTCTCAGCTACCGGTGCTTTTGTTGCCTCAGCTACTGGTTGTACCTTGGCAGCTGCAACTGTGGTTTCAGCTTTTGCCTTAGTGAGGTCACCATTTTTGTTGGCGGTGAAGACTTTGTCAGTACTCTCTTTTTTTACGGTTACGCGGGTACGTTTTTGTTGTCTATCCACTTTACGCTCTTCTTTCAGCTTTTCAGCAGCAACCTTTTTGGTAGCACCTGCGATGGCTTGTTCATCAAGTATCTTGTAAACAAGTTCTTCTTTTTTTAGTGAGTCTGTCTTTTTAATACCCAGTTCTTGGGCAATAGATTGAAGTTCCGACAAATTTTTGTCGTTCAATTGAATGATATTATACATACAGTATATATGTGAATGGTTTAAAATTTCTTTTGTTATTGGACAGATATGTTCACACGGCTGCGGTTGTCGTCACAAGCAACGTGGCAAATATACCTTTATTTAATATAATGATTATGGGATATTTATTATTGAACCGGAAAACTGTTAGCTACCCGCACTTAGGAGTTTACAGAATGTTTCAACGGTGCAAAGGTAATAAATATTTTTGGTTTCATAAACAATTCGTCTTTTTTTTAATTTTAAAACTTTATCTTTGCTTGATAAACCAAGAAAAAGCGCATATATTTATGGATATAAACGAAGTTCATTTCATCTATTTTTCGCCTACTCGTACATCTAAACAAGTTGGCGAGGCAATTGTTCGCGGAACAGGATTAACAAATGTTGTTACTACGAATTTAACACTGCATACTGCTGAGGTAGATATTCCGGAGAATACACTGACTGTTATTGCTGTGCCAGTGTATGGTGGCAAGGTAGCTCCTTTGGCTATGGAACGTTTGCAGGGTATTCGTGCGTCAGGATCTCCAGTTGTGTTGGTAGTAGTCTATGGTAACCGCGCGTATGAAAAGGCTTTGATAGAATTGGACGCATTTGCTTCTGCCCAGGGTTTCAAAGTTATTGCTGGGGCTACTTTTGTGGGAGAACATTCATATAGTACAGAACAAAATCCAATAGCCCCAGGGCGTCCGGATGCAAATGATTTGCAATATGCGGAGGAATTTGGTGCGAAGATACGGACGAAAATAAATGCCGCCGTTGATATGGAACACTTGTATCCGGTGGATGTGAACCGTATCCAGCGTCCGCGCCAGCCTTTTCTGCCTTTGTTCAAGTTTCTGCGCCGGGTGATAAAGTTGCGTAAAAGTGGTGTTCCTTTGCCGCGTGTACCGGAAGTGAATGCGGAACTTTGCACGCATTGTGGCGTTTGCGCTGTACATTGTCCTTCGGGAGCTATCCTGAAAGGTGACGAATGTAATACGATTGCCGAAAAGTGCATAAAGTGTTGTGCATGTGTCAAAGGATGTTCGTTCAAGGCGCGGACGTATGATACTCCGTTTGCTTCATTGCTTTCAGACTGCTTTGTGCGGCAGAAAGAGGATCGGATTATTTTATAGCTTTAATCCTACATGCAATAAACTCCTTTCATTCAGAATTTCTACAGAATTCTCCGATACATTTGTGTCTGTATTTAAAATTAGGAACTATGAAATTATTGATAGTAGAGGATGAACGTGAATTGTCCGACAGCATTGTGAGCTTTCTGTGTCGGGAAGATTATCTATGCGAACAAGCCTTTTCCTTTGCTGAGGCTGCCATGAAGGTAGAACTCTACGAATATGACTGTATCTTGCTGGATTTAATGCTTCCCGGAGGAAATGGATTGGATGTGCTGCGAAAAATAAAAAGTACATCGCCTCAGACGGGAGTCATCATTGTGTCGGCAAAGGATTCTTTAGACGATAAAGTGGCGGGACTGAAGATCGGTGCGGACGATTATTTAGCCAAGCCTTTTCATCTGCCGGAATTGAGTATGCGTATTTTTGCTTTGTTGAGGAGGAAATGTTTTACGAACAGCAACACTTTACAGAATGGTCCGATAAGTATTGATTTGCTTGGTAAGGTGGTTAGTGTCGGAACTGTCACGCTTGATTTGACCAAAACAGAATATGAACTTCTGTTATTCCTCATTGAAAACCGTCGTCGTGTTGTTTCTAAGAGTGCATTGGCTGAACATCTTAGCGGAGACATGGCGGATATGATGAATGACTTTAACTTCGTCTATGCCCACATCAAAAACTTAAAAGCGAAAATGGCGGATGTGGGTATGGCAGATTGCATTAAGACATATTATGGAACCGGATATAAATGGGCTATAGAATCATGAAAAGTCTTTTGCATAAAACACTCTCGCAGTTCCTTGTCTGTACGGTGGCAATCTTTATACTGACCACTCCCTTGTTTTTCCTGCTCACCAAGTATTTCTATGCGGAGGATATGATAGACATTATCGAGGCGGTGCAATTAGGGACGTCTATTCCACACATTGACTTAGAACGGGATATTATGGTGGGAATGATGCTTCAGTTCCTGCTTATTTTTCTGGTTCTCAGCCTTGCTTTGTTTATTATGATGCGTTTCATTACACATCGCCTGTGGTTGCCGTTTGATGACACGTTGCAGAAGACAGAACAGTTCAACTTGGCGCAAAGTGCAGTGCCTCAGTTTCAGAAAACCGAAATAAAAGAATTTGCCCGGCTCAACAATTCGTTGGCAAAGCTGATGCAGAAAGATAAGGAGATTTATCGTATACAGAAAGAGTTTACCGAGAATGCTTCGCATGAACTCCAAACACCTATTTCTATTATTCGCAGTAAACTGGACTTGTTGATGCAGGAAGAACTGGACGAGCGGTCAATGAATCTTGTTTCCGATCTTTACGACCTCAATACCCGGATGGAACATTTGAATCGCAATTTACTACTCTTGGCAAAAATAGAGAATTCACAGTACACAGAGATGGAGGAGGTCGACTTAGGCAGCTTTATTCGTGAGGCAATGCCTACTTACAATGTACTGCACAGTGATTTGAACATTTCATTCCTTGACCAGCGTACGTGCCATGTTGTGCACAATGTGAACACAATTCTGTTAAGTTGCCTGCTGAATAACCTTGTTGTCAATGCCATTCGCCATACTGCTGCAATGAATGGAGAGATTAGACTTTTGCTTTGCAATAGCTATTTTACGGTCAGTAATCCGGCGGATGGAGTATCTCTTAATGCCCGTACGCTTTTCCAGCGTTTCAGTTCTGATGATACAAAGACGTCCGGGAATGGACTTGGACTTTCTATTGCGAAAGCTATTTGCGACTATCATGGTTGGAGGTTGCAGTACGTTTTCGAAGAGAATCACCATGTATTTTCAGTGCATTTTAGGTAATTTGTTCGTGAAATTATTTCAAAGCTTTTCGGTTATGAATTAATTCACCACAGATTACACAGATTGACACAGATCCTATTTTACTGATTATTAGATTAATAAATCTGTGTGAATCTGTGTAATCTGTGGTGAGTCTTATTCATTCCTTTTCCATTATAAGTCTATTTCAACTCCTTGTTCGCAATATTAATAAATATGGGTACAAAGGTATAAAAAAACAATCCAACATAGTTAGCAGAGGCCTTTTTTCATGTTATAATAATATTATCCTTGAATAGTTACTGATTTTTTGTCAAGAGCAGATTTATGCATTCTTAACTCTGGCAAGTGGTTTATCACTGTTGTCCTTAGTAGCATATCTCTGAAACAGATGGTCTGAATCTCCCAAACGCATCATGTATTTCATGCAAACAGATGATGCCTTTGCCACAAGTAAATGGTGTGTTTCCCACAGTTGAATGAGGCAAATGCCACACTTCAATCGGGTAAATACCACACTAATTGCCCGTTAGAGTGTGGCACTTTAGTCATTAAGGTGTGGCATTCGGGAAGATCAAATGTGGCATTTCAGATGGGATAAAAAAAGAGAGGAGAAGCAATGCTCCTCCTCTTATGCTAATTTAAACTTGAATCTGAGTTAAAATTACGGTTACAAATATACTATATTGAAACACCAAAGTCAAGCTTTCGGGTCTTTATTTCTTTCCGCTTAAAGAAATTCCGCTTCTTATAGCGACAATAGATAACTTTTAAAATCAGCAAATTCCTTTGTCATCGACAGACTTTGCTTTTCACCTTGCATAAAAGCTTTCAGTTTAGCAGGAATCTCTACGGTTTCGCCGATAATACCTTCCACGGTTTCGAGGAATTTTGCCGGATGCGCCGTCTCCAGGAAGACACCAATTTCACCGGATTTCAATCCTTCTTTCAGAGCACGGAAACCACAGGCTCCATGCGGGTCAAGCAGGTAATGACATTCCTTCCACGTTTCACGCATCGTTTCGGCAATCTGTTCATTGGTATAAGTAGTACCACTGATTTCAGCAGAAATGGCCGCATGACTGCCTCCATAAAGATCGAGCACACGCGCAAAGTTGCTCGGATCGCCCACATCCATAGCATTGGCAATGGTAGCTATAGAAGGACGTGGAGTATAAACTCCGGTTTGCAAATATTGATAGAAGATATCGTTACGGTTATTGGCAGCAATGAAACGCTTCACAGGCAATCCCATACGTTTACCAAACAATCCGGCAGTGATATTTCCAAAGTTACCGCTCGGAACACAGATAACGGCATCGTTCGCCTTGCCTATCTTCTTCAGTTGAGCATAAGCATAGAAGTAATAGAAAGCCTGCGGTAAGAAGCGTGCTACATTTATGGAATTGGCACTGGTAAGTTGCAGATGCTCATTCAGTTCCTTATCCATAAAAGCAGACTTCACCAACGCCTGGCAATCATCGAATGTACCGTCTATCT
>ERZ840371.2828-NODE-2828-length-15027-cov-4.520639_pt1 | contig 15027 bp, 13 predicted proteins | sample MGYA00519937_ERZ840371 | MGnify/ENA primary metagenome ERZ840371 (study PRJEB31850, sample SAMEA3708873) | human gut metagenome | biome: human gut; feature: human-associated habitat; material: faeces | place: China | collected 2014 ... | reverse complement strand
TCGAACTCACATTAATTAGGAATTAGGAATGAAGAAGTAAAAGCGGATTAATTGCCCTCCATCCAACTTTTCCTTCTTAATTCTTCTTTCTTAATTCTTAACCCTTACCCCCCCCTAATTCTTAATTCTTACTTCTTACTTCTTAATTAAATTACTTCTTAATTAACTCTTATAAAGTTCATCGGCGTCCACGGTTCGCGCTCCGGTTTGTCGCCTGTCCCGATGCCGTGTATCTTCTTCAGCATCCACGCCATGTTGTTTGCAAGCGTGCGCATGGTCTGCATTCCCTCAGTGTCGAGTGCCGCCTCTCCCTTGTCACGCCCGTAGACGATGTTCCAGTATTGTGAGGTCACTATCGGCATGTTGCACATCTGGAACGGCATCTGGAGCGTCTGGAATGCTGCGGTGGCTCCGCCGCGGCGGCATACGCATACCGCTGCCGCCGGCTTGCCTGTGAAGTTTGCCCCGCCGGCATACAACATCCTTTGCAGAAGGGCGAGCGCCTGTGCCGCCGGTTGTCCCCAATATACCGGCGCACCTATTATTATGGCGTCGCATCCCTCCATTTTCCCTATCACCGTGTTTGTGACATCATCGCCGAACACACAGCGGTTGTCGCCGTTCTCCCTGCACTTTCCGCAGGCAATACATCCGCGTACAGCCTTGTTGCCAACCCATACCGTCTCGCTGTCTACGCCCTGTTCTGCAAGCTGACGTGCGATTTCCGCCAGTGCCACGCAGGTGTTTCCATCCTTGCGCGGGCTTCCGTTTATAAGTAGTACCTTCATCTTCTTCTTTCTTAAATTACTCTATCACCACTGCCGTGCCGCTTGTCGCCACCATAATCATCGAGCCGTTCTGTCCTACGGTCTCATAGTCGATGTCTATACCCACTATGGCGTTGGCGCCAAGCTTCGCCGCACGCTCCTGCATCTCGCGCATGGACGTGTCCTTTCCCTCGATGAGAACCCGCTCATAGCTTCCGCTTCTTCCGCCTACGATGTCGCGTATTCCGGCAAAGAAGTCCTTTACAAAGTTCGCACCGATTATTGTCTCACCTGTCACCACGCCCTTATATTCGCGTATTGTGTGACCCTCGATTGTTGGAGTTGTTGTAAGTATCATAGTTGTTCCTTTATGTCTGTTTGCGGCAGACAGAATGCAACATGCCGGCGTGGCGCACGTCCCGTGCTGACATAATGCAACCTGTATGCCCGTTTTTCCTTTCTTTCTGCTTTTCCGTAACCCCGAAATACGCCGCCTCTTCCAATTTTTATTTCCCATCGGGCTGAAAACGGGCAAAATGAGTGTGCGGCCGCAATACGCTAACCTACAGTTTGTTATAGCCTCCAGTGCCGTATTGTGCAGCCGGACATGCCCTTTCTTTGCGTAAAGACGGCATATAAGACCGCTAAAGATGCCCTTTCTGACTGCTAAAGGTGCCCTTTCGGGATGCCAAAGCACGCATTTTTGAGTCATAAAGCAGGCACTTTTACCCCTCAAAGTGCGTATTTTACCGTCTTTTCCGCATAAATTCACGCCGCAGAGCACCGCTGCCGGTGTCTGCCGCGCGTGGTTTGTCTTTTTCCGCGGATGTTTTTCGGGTTACATATTGCTGCCGTTTTACGGCATATTGCTTACACTTCTTATTTCTTTTCCTCCTTCAGCAGGTCCCTTATCTCGGCAAGCAGCTTCTCTTCAGCCGACGGTGCGGGTGGCGCAGGAGGTGCAGCAGGCTCCTCTTCCTTTTTCTTTGAAAGGCGGTTGATGCCCTTTACCATAAGGAAAACGCAGAAGGCGATGATGATGAAGTCGAGCGTTGTCTGTATAAAGTTGCCGTAGTTTATTGTTGCCGGCTGCAGCTTTTCAAGCCCTGCGACATCCACTGAGGGAAGTGTGAACTTGAGGTCGGAGAAGTTTACGCCGCCTATTATCCAGCCTATCGGCGGCATGATGATGTCGTCTACTATTGAAGATACAATCTTTCCGAACGCTCCTCCGATGATGACACCCACAGCCATGTCAACGGCATTGCCCTTGACGGCAAACTGTTTGAACTCGTTTATAAAATTACTCATACGTTTTGTTTTTTATAATATTTAATATAGAATAGTGTGCAAATATAGAAAAAAATAGTAACTTTGCAGCCGAAAAGATTGAAAAAAGCCGGTTGGCATCTTTTAAGGTTATTAGTATGTGCCGATGAACGGGTGCAGAAATAGGTATGTTTAAGGAAAAGTTTTTAACCCAAAATAATAAAAAAGAAATGATTAAGATTGGTATTAACGGTTTCGGTCGTATCGGCCGTTTCGTTTTCCGCGCAGCTCAGACTCGCGATGACATTCAGGTTGTAGGTATCAATGACCTTTGTCCGGTTGACTACTTGGCTTATATGCTGAAGTATGACACCATGCACGGTGCTTTCCAGGGCACAATCGAGGCTGACGTAGAGAACAGCAAGCTGATTGTAAACGGCAAGGAAATCCGTGTTACTGCAGAGCGCAACCCGGCTGACCTGAAGTGGAACGAGGTTGAGGCTGAATACGTAGTAGAGTCTACAGGTCTGTTCCTGACACAGGAGAAGGCTCAGGCTCACATCGACGCCGGCGCTAAGTATGTTGTAATGTCTGCACCTTCAAAGGACGCTACTCCTATGTTCGTTTGCGGTGTAAACTTCGATAAATATGAAAAGGGCACACAGTTCGTTTCCAATGCATCATGCACAACAAACTGTCTGGCTCCTATCGCAAAGGTCTTGAACGACAAGTTCGGTATCACAGACGGTCTTATGACAACCGTTCACTCTACAACAGCTACACAGAAGACTGTTGACGGTCCGTCAATGAAGGACTGGCGCGGCGGCCGTGCTGCTTCTGGCAACATCATCCCGTCTTCTACAGGTGCTGCTAAGGCTGTAGGTAAGGTTATTCCTGAGCTGAACGGCAAGCTGACAGGTATGTCTATGCGCGTTCCTACTCTGGACGTTTCTGTTGTAGACCTTACTGTAAACCTCGCTAAGCCGGCTACATATGCAGAGATTTGCGCAGCTATGAAAGAGGCTTCTGAGGGTGAGCTGAAGGGTGTTCTGGGATATACAGAAGACGCAGTTGTTTCTTCTGACTTCCTCGGTGACACACGCACATCTATCTTCGACGCCAAGGCTGGTATCGCACTGACAGACACATTCGTTAAGGTTGTGTCTTGGTATGACAACGAGATCGGCTACTCTAACAAGGTGCTCGAGCTTATCGCACACATGAAGAAGGTTAACGGCTAATCAATAAAGCCAATAATGTTATAATAAAAAGCTGTTCTGTTTTGCACAGAACAGCTTTTTTGTTATTTTTGCATTTGTATATGAACAAGATGATAACCATACTCGGTCCTACGGCATCAGGCAAGACGTCGCTTGCCGCCGCACTCGCCGCTCAAGTTGGAGGCGAGATAATAAGTGCGGACAGCCGCCAGGTGTACAGGCGTATGGATATCGGCACGGGAAAGGACCTTGCCGACTATGTTGTGGGAGACAGAAAGATACCTTATCACCTTATTGATATAGTAGAGCCGGGAACCAAATACAACCTGTTTCAATATCAGCATGATTTTTTGCAGGCATACGAGGACATAGCGTCACGCAGCGCACAGCCGATACTCTGCGGCGGCACCGGACTGTACATCGAGGCTGTGCTCGGCGGATACAGGCTTATGCCCGTGCCTGAAAACAAGGAGTTGCGCGAGAGTCTTTCGGACAAGACGCTCGAAGAACTTACCGCGGTGCTTGAAAGGCTTAAAGCCGAAAACAACTCCAAGATGCACAATACCACCGATGTGGACACCGTGAAGCGTGCAATACGTGCCATAGAGATAGAGACATACTATAAGAATGTCCCCGTCGGCGGGCGCAGCTTTCCTGACATACCGTATATTATAATAGGTGTGGACATTCCGCGTGACGAACGCCGGAGGAGGATTACGCAGCGTCTCAGGCAAAGGCTTGACGAGGGTATGGTGGACGAGGTGAGGGCATTGCTCGACAGCGGAATAAAGGCAGAAGACCTTATATACTACGGGTTGGAATATAAGTTTGTTACGGAATATATAACGGGTAAATTGTCGTATGCACAGATGTATGGATTGCTTGAAACGGCAATTCACCAGTTTGCCAAGAGGCAGATGACATGGTTCCGGGGCATGGAGCGCCGCGGCTTTCACATCAATTGGATAGATGCAATGAAGACAACGGACGAGAAGACCGCCATGATATTGGAAATCTGTGAGCGGCAGAACGGCACCGGCAATATATAATAAAATATATAATAAGACATATAACACAAGGCTCAGGCATGACAACAGACAAGTGGGGAGTGCTGTATTGTCCCAAATACCGCACGGGCAGCAGGCATAAGTATTGGGAGAGGATAAGGAAAACGCTGTGTGACAACGGCGTCGACTTCGACTTCGTTCAGAGCGAGAGCGAAGGAAGCGTTGTCCGTCTCATAAACATGATGATAAACAACGGATACAGGACAATCGTCATTGTTGGCGGCGACTCGGCGCTGAACGATGCAGTAAACTGTCTCATGGCAGTGGAAAAGGATGTGCGTGATGCCGTTGCCCTGGGCGTGATACCCAATGGGGTGATGAACGACTTTGCCCGCTACTGGGGCATAAAGGAGGGTGATGTGGAGAATGTCGTGTCATGGATGAAGAAGCGCAGGGTAAGGAAAATCGACCTCGGCTGCATCCGGTATACCGACAACATGGGCGGAAAACGCTCGCGCTATTTCCTCAATTGCGTCAATATAGGCTTCATTGCCAACGTCATGAACCTGCGTGAGCGCACGCGCCGCTTCTTCGGTTCGCGCACGCTGTCGATGCTCTTCTCGCTGCTGCTGCTTGTCTTCCAGCGCCTTGAATATAAAATGTCACTTAAGATAAACTCCGATGTGATAAGGCGCAAGATAATGACCGTGTGCATCGGCAATGCCTCGGGATACGGACAGACGCCGAGTGCGGTGCCTTACAACGGGCTGCTCGACGTGTCTGTGGTTCATCATCCGGGGGTGACACAGGTGCTGGAAGGTTTCTACTATCTTATGTCAGGGGCGTTCCTCAACCATAAGAGCGTTCATCCATACCGCACGCGTGAGGTTGTTGTCGAGGAGGCGCGCCATGCCCTGGTGAGCATCGACGGCAGACTGATAAGAAAGCCCGTGGGAAGCTATAAGGTCAGTGTGGAGCAGGAGGTGATAAACTTCATCATACCCGACTGACGGCAAGGACCTATCCTTTCGACGATATGCGTATCAGCTCGTCGTCGTGTATTATCTTTATTTTCTTTCCGTCTATGGTTATGAGCTTTTCATCGGCAAATGCCGAGAGAGTCCGTATGGCGTTGCTTGTTGTCATGTTGGACAGGTTTGCAAGGTCCTCGCGGCTCAGGTATATTCCAAGTGTCGAGCCGTCTTCTTCCACTCCGTATTTCTCCTTGAGGAAGAGCAGCGCTTCGGCAAGCCGTCCGCGGATATGCTTTTGCGTAAGGTTTATCGTGCGCGTGTCCGAGTTGCCGAGTTCGGTAGAGAGCTGTCTGATGAAAAACTTGCAGATGTTTATGTTGTCGTTCATCAGCTTCAGAAGAGTGTCGAAATGTATGAATGCCACCTCTGACGGCTCGAAAGCCATTGCGCTTGTCATGTAATCCTCATCGGCAAAGAACGGCCTGAAGCCGAACATCTCCTGGGGCTTTACGACGCGTATTATCTGTTCGCGTCCGTATACGCCCTCCTTGCATATCTTTACCTTGCCCTTTGTCAGGCACATCATGTATTGGGGGCTGTCCGACTTCCTGTATATGAAATCGTTCTTCTCGAAGCATTTTATAGTGATGTCGCCGTGTATGGCAGCCCGCTCGTTGTCTGTAAGCGGTTCCCATACGTCGCATATAAACTTTGCAGCCTTATCCTTGTTATCTTCAAATTCCATGACGGTTTATTCAATCCACAATGTCTTTACCTTAAAGCACGATGCAAAAGTACAACATTTCCATGTAAAAAAGGCATACTTGCATCATCCTTTTATGTTATGTAGCATAAAAATGCTCCTTTATCAGGAAAAAAGAAAGCATTTATTTTGCCTTGAACGATAAAATTAGTATTTTTGAACGTCTAATCGTTGTATGCCGTATGCAAGCGGCGTATGCAGAGGCTGAATTTGATACAGAGAAACATTTTAAACCTTAATAGAATAACTATGAGTTATCTTCGATTCGAGAAGGCTCTTATGACAAACCTGGAAGAATCGCTTTCGAGGGAGTTGTTGCGTACAAACCGCTCGGGTGCTTATTCCTGTTCCACTATTGTCGACTGTAACACCCGTAAGTATCATGGGCTGTTTGTCGTTCCCGTTCCCGAACTGGACGATGAGAACTATGTATTGCTTTCATCAATGGATGTAACGGTGATACAGCACGGCGCGGAATTCAACCTTGGACTTCACAAGTATCAGGGAAACAACTACAGTCCTAAGGGCCACAAGTACATTCGTGAGTTTGATTGTGATAAAGTTCCCACAACACTCTATCGTGTGGGAGGAGTGCTGCTGAAGAAGGAAGTAGTGTTCCAGCACCATGAAGACCGCCTCCTTATACGCTATACGCTTGTCGATGCGCATAGTGCCACGACGGTACGCTTCAAGCCTTTCCTCGCTTTCCGCAGCGTGCGTCAGTTTACGCATGAGAACGGTACGGCGAGCCGTGAATATCACATGGTGGACAATGGGATAAAGACCCGCATGTATGCAGGATATCCGGAGCTTTACATGCAGTTCAGCAAGAAAAATGAGTTTGTGTTCAGTCCCGACTGGTATCGCGGCGTTGAGTATCCAAAGGAACAGGAGCGCGGATATGCCTCAAACGAGGACCTTTATGTTCCCGGATATTTCGAGATGAACATAAAGAAAGGCGAGAGCATCGTCTTTGCTGCGTCCACCTCGGAGATAAAGTCCTCGGGGCTTAAGAGACTGTTCGACAAGGAAGTGGACACGCGTTCTCCGAGAGACAACTTCTTCCACTGCCTCGTTAATGCGGCGCATCAGTTCCACAACAGGAAGGATGACGGCGAGGACTATCTGCTTGCAGGATATCCGTGGTTCAAGTGCCGTGCCCGCGACACATTCATCTCATTGCCCGGACTTACGCTGTCCATAGGAGAGCAGGACTACTTCGAGGAGGTTATGAAGACAGCAGAGAAAGGTCTGCGCGAGTTTATGGAAGGCAAGCCGCTGTCTGTCAAGATATACGAAATGGAACATCCCGATGTGCCCCTGTGGGCTATATGGGCTGTGCAGCAATATGCAAAGACCGCGGGCGATGCCGGATGCCTTGATAAATATGGCAGGCTCGTTGCCGACATCGTCGGCTTTGTAATAGGCGGAGGACATCCCAATATACGTCTTGATGAGAACGGGCTTATTTATTCCGACGGGCGATATAAGGCTGTGACATGGATGAACTCAACAGTAAACGGCAGCCCTGTCGTTCCGCGCACGGGATATATCGTGGAGTTCAATGCTCTTTGGTACAATGCCCTGAAGTTTGCCGCAAAGCTTGCGGCAATGGCTGGCAACGAAGAGACGGCTGCAGAACTGGAGACACGTGCCGAACTGTGCAAGTCTTCGTTTGTGGCAACATTCCTTAATGACTACGGCTACCTGTTTGACTATGTCGACGGGAACATGATGGACTGGAGTGTCCGTCCCAACATGATATTTGCCGTGGCACTCGACTACTCGCCCCTGTCGCAGGACCAGAAGAAGAGCGTGCTGGATGTATGTACGCGTGAGCTGCTGACCCCCAAGGGGCTGCGCTCGCTCTCTCCTAAGAGCGGAGGCTACAATCCGATGTATGTAGGCTCGCAGATACAGCGCGACTATGCTTATCATCAGGGAACGGCTTGGCCTTGGTTGATGGGGTTCTATCTGGAAGCTTATCTTCGAATTTATAAGATGAGCGGATTGTCATTCGTTGAACGCCAACTGATTAGTTATGATGACGAAATGACAAGTCATTGTGTTGGTTCCATTCCCGAGCTATTCGATGGGAACCCGCCTTTCAAAGGACGCGGCGCAGTATCGTTTGCGATGAATGTAGCAGAAATACTGCGTGTCTTAAAGCTACTGTCTAAGTATTATTAAAAAAGGAGGAACGAAGATGAAAGTTTTAATGTTTGGATGGGAATTCCCTCCCAAAATATATGGTGGTCTTGCGGTTGCTTCTTATGGAATAACTAAAGGATTGAGTCTGCAAGGTGATATGGAGACGATTTTCTGTATGCCTAAACCGAGCGGTGAAGAAGAAAAGTTCTTGAAAATAATCGGTATGAATCAAGTACCCATCGTGTGGCGTGATGTCAACTACGACTACTTGAAGTCCCGCTTGTTGGAAATGACACCGGAAGAATATTACTCTTTCCGCGATCATATTTATGCCGATTTTTCTTATATGCATGTGAATGATTTGGGGTGTATGGAGTTTGCTGGTGGTTATCCCGGGAACTTGCACGAAGAAATTAATAATTTCTCGATCATTGCCGGAGTAGTAGCCCGTCAGCAGGAGTTTGATATCATTCATGCGCATGACTGGCTGACTTACCCTGCCGGAGTACATGCCAAAATGGTTAGCGGAAAGCCGCTTTGCATCCATGTGCATGCTACGGATTTTGACCGTTCTCGTGGCAAAGTCAATCCTACTGTTTATTCGATTGAGAAGAATGGTATGGATCATGCCGATTGTATCATGTGCGTATCCGAGCTTACTCGTCGCACTGTTATTAACGAGTATCATCAGGACCCCAGAAAGGTATTTGCCATGCATAATGCTGTTTATCCATTGTCGCAGGAACTGCTGGATATTCCACGTCCCGATCACTCAAAAGAAAAGGTGGTCACTTTCCTTGGACGTATTACGATGCAGAAAGGACCGGAATATTTTGTAGAAGCTGCTGCGCTTGTATTGCAGCGTACTCGTAATATTCGTTTTGTAATGGCGGGGTCAGGCGATATGTTGAATGCCATGATTAACTTGGTTGCTGAACGTGGTATTGCCGATCGATTCCACTTCCCGGGCTTCATGAAAGGCAGACAGGTATATGAGGTTTATAAGAACAGTGATGTATTTGTCATGCCGTCTGTCTCTGAACCTTTCGGTATCGCTCCGCTGGAAGCCATGCAGTGTGGAACACCTTCCATCATTTCTAAGCAGTCTGGATGTGGCGAGATTCTTGATAAGGTGATAAAAACTGACTATTGGGATATTCATGCAATGGCTGACGCTATCCATTCTCTGTGTACCAATCCGTCTCTTTTCGAATATCTCAAAGAAGAGGGAAAGAAGGAAGTAGATGGGATTACGTGGGAAAAAGTTGGCTTGAGAATCCGTGCTCTCTACGAGTCTGTGTTAAGAAACTATGGTAAATAACAAAACAATAAATAAAATGAGAACTATCTGTCTTTATTTTGAAATACATCAAATTATCCATTTGAAACGTTATCGTTTCTTCGATATTGGTAATGACCATTATTATTATGATGATTATGCCAACGAAACGGGTATGAATGAGGTCGCTGAACGTTCGTATATTCCTGCTCTCAATGCGTTGATCGAGATGGCGAAAAACTCGGGTGGTGCTTTTAAAGTAGCACTTTCTATCTCGGGAGTAGCCTTGGAACAATTGGAAATTCATGCTCCGGCAGTCATTGATTTATTGCATCAGTTAAATGAAACTGGTTGTTGTGAGTTCTTATGTGAACCTTATTCGCATGGTTTGTCTTCACTGGCTAACGAGGATTGCTTCCGTGAAGAAGTACTTCGTCAACGTGATAAGATGAAACAGATGTTTGGCAAAGAACCGAAAGTGTTCCGCAACTCTAGTCTGATTTATTCTGATGAAATTGGTGGATTGGTAGCTTCTATGGGCTTCAAGGGGATGTTGACGGAAGGTGCTAAACATGTGTTGGGGTGGAAGAGTCCGCATTATGTTTATCACTGTAATCAAGCTCCAAGTCTTAAGCTCTTGTTGCGGGATTTCAAACTCTCTGACGACATCAGTTTGCGCTTTTCTAATTCGGAGTGGGCGGAATATCCGTTGTTTGCTGATAAGTATATTAATTGGATCGATGCATTGCCGCAAGAAGAGCAAGTTATTAATATCTTTATGGAATTGAGTTCGCTTGGTATGGCTCAACCGTTATCCTCTAATATTCTTGAATTCTTAAAAGCGTTGCCGGAATGTGCAAAGGCTAAGGGAATTACTTTCTCTACACCGACTGAAATTGTAACGAAGCTGAAATCAGTATCACAACTCAATGTTGCATATCCGATGTCGTGGGTGGATGAAGAGAGAGATACTAGTTGTTGGCTGGGTAATGTTATGCAACGCGAGGCTTTTAATAAATTGTATAGTGTAGCTGAACGTGTTCATTTGTGTGACGACCGTCGTATCAAACAGGATTGGGATTATTTGCAGGCTAGCAATAACTTCCGTTTTATGACAACGAAGAATAATGGTATGTGGTTGAATCGTGGAATCTATGATTCTCCTTATGATGCTTTCACTAACTATATGAATATTCTGGGTGACTTTATCAAACGGGTAGATGCACTATATCCTGCCGATGTAGACAGTGAAGAATTAAATTCTTTATTGACTACCATTAAGAATCAGGGGGATGAGATTACTGAATTGGAAAAGATATTGGCTAAATTACAGGCAAAAGTAGAAGCGGCAAAGAAAACGGTGGTCAAAAAGGCTACTAATGCTAAAGAGCCGGTAGTAAAAGAAAAAGCTGTTGATAAATCAAAACCTGCTGTAAAGAAAGCTGCAGTTAAGAAAGCAACAGCCGAGCCGAAGAAGGCTACGGGGAAAGCTAAGAAGGCTTAAATAAACAGTATAAAAACTTGTTATATAGAACCGTGAGTAAGAGAAAATCAGACTCACGGTTTTTTGTGGGGGTAATGCATATTTGTGTGGTTACCCTGTCCAATATTAATAAAAATAGCGCAAGTTACATAAGTGACCTGCGCTATTTTTATTAATATGGATAATCTTTATTTTGTACTCTTGAATTGAGTTGAAACTACTTCTAGTTTGAGAACATATTTTTGATCATATTCATATATAGGTTCTCCTTTTTCATTATACATTATATTTCCATCTTTATCTTTTTTAAGTACTAAATTTTCTCCCAATTTTCCACCCTTTAGACGTACATATCCAGGTTTCAAATCATGCTGTATGCTAATAATGTTGCTAGATGTTCCATAATAACTATTACTACTTGACGAATCATAAGTTACTAAGACAGGAATTAATACAACTTTATTCCAGTCAGGGTTATTATTTTCCCATGCCTTTTCATCCCACGAACTACCAGCTTTTTTTCTAGCTTCCTCTTTATCTACGATACATGCATTAATCAGCTGGGTTATATTGTTGAAACTATACTGGTTGATATTACTACTGTGGCTTGTTAAGTATGATGAAATTCCATCGGTTAACTTGTTTTCTTTAAAGAAAGAATCTTTTTCTTTCTTTCGTATTAGCATAACATTAGATGGAATAGACATGCCAAATTTTTTGTCAGCAGGTTGATTATAGTTTGTGAATGTTAATTTTACGGCATTCAATGTGTCACCAGCTAATACATTTGCGATAGAATCAATAGGAAGAGTTGCTTGGGTAAAAATGCCTGCCGGAGTCTTTAGATAAGTTTTGTCCCAGTTTTCTTCTAAGTTGATTAAATTGTCTATCGTTTGTGTCTCATTTTTTAATTGATTAGCTTGAATTACTTCACGAGTAGTGGCAAAGGTACGATATCCATAGTAGGTCGAGTCTTTATATTTTCCATCTTCTTCTGCTACTTTCTTTTTCAATTTAATACCAGTGAGTGTATCAACTGCATAGCATTTATACACAACATTCATTTGAGCTTGGTTTATGTAAAGCACAGTACCATCACCATAATCACTTTTTACGTAAATGCCTTTGAATATTTTTCTGAATGTTTTATTATCAAAATTAACGCCAAATTTGTTAGCTTCTTGTATAATCTTTGTGCCAATTTCTATTGCAGCGTCCTGTTTAAAAGAAACATGTACGCTAGGTACATATGTACTGAGTTTGCGGATAGAATCTTTAACAGATAAATCGACTGCTGTATAGGCCTTAGTTCCCAGTAGATTTTCAGGATTATAAAATTCTTCAGGCTCAATATCTGTATAATATGCATTCTCTTGATTAAGTTCTTTTTCAGCCTCTCCTAGTTCGTAAACACTTAAACGACATGCAGTTAATGAATCTCCAAAATAGCTGCTATACCATAGGTAAAGTTCGATTGTATGGATGTTACCAATAATCTTATTTTCATCATCACGTATGAAAGTGACATCTTTATTATCTTCATTATCGTCCCCTACCATTATTTGAGTAGCTTTCCCTTTGCTGTCTAAAGCTGTCTTATTGTATACTCCAGGGAAAGTCATTCCTTCAGGGCAATTTAGTTGTGCCAAGAAACCTGCCTGATAAGTTCCGAATGTTTCATCAGTGAACTTACCTACATAACCGACATTTGTCATTGCATATATCTTACCGGCATGAACAGATTCGGTAATTACATCAAATGTAGATAGCTTTCCATTGATATCCCGGTCGCTTTCTGGAAACATTCTCAATCCCAGTCCGGCAGTGTTGTCATCACAACCCCAAAAGGTGATTGCCAGTAAAACTATTAAGGCGTATTTTGCTTTCATGATCGTCGTATCTTGATTTTTTTATTCTTCTTCGTTTGCAGTAGCATCCCATACCTGATCGTAGAACTCGTTGCAGGCATCTGCATAGTTTTCCGGGTTTTGGTAGTCAAGTACCAATTTGCCAGATTGGCGGGCATATTCAATAATAGACTCGTCTACCTTTTCGCTGTTTTGTATTACTCCGTCCGAATAATCAACGGCGAGTTTGCACAGAGCAGCATAGTCTACCGGCTCTTTCAAATCACCTAAATCTTTTTTAGAAATACCTTTCAGCATCAATTTGGCTGCGAAATCGTCGCTAAGTGTACTCTTGAAATCATCTTCATAAACAGAGAATACCACTTTAGCGTCGCGAAAAGAAGGTTCGTCTTTATAGGCTTTCTTAATATAAAGAGGAGCTAAAGCTGTCATCCAGCCATGACAGTGAATGACATCAGGACACCAGCGAAGTTTTTTCACTGTTTCCAATACACCGCGTGCATAGAAAACGGCACGGCTATCGTTATCATCATATTCTATACCATTTTCATCCGTTGTCTGCATACGATTCTGGAAATAATCATCGTTATCGATGAAATATACCTGCATGCGTGCGGATTGGATAGAAGCAACTTTTATAATCAAGGGGTGGTCAGTATCGTCGATAATCAGGTTCATACCAGAGAGGCGGATCACTTCGTGCAGCTGGTGTCTGCGCTCGTTGATGCAGCCATAGCGGGGCATGAACGTCCGGATCTCGTTTCCCCGCTCCTGCATCGCCTGCACCAGCTGCCGGCACAGCGCGGACTGCTCGGACTCCGGAAGGTAGGGGAAAATCTCCTGACAAACGTATAATATCTTTCCTGCCATCGCCAATGTGAGTTTATTTTACAAAGGTAGTGAAAATTTTCCGAAAAACCGCGCAGGGCCGGAAATCCGCACTCCCGCAGCCTCAAAGGAGCAGCATCGCGTCGCCGTAGGTGCCGAAGCGGTAACCCTCCTCGCGCGCGATCTTGTAGGCGTTCATCACGCAGTCGTATCCGCCGAAAGCGGCCACCATCATCAGCTGCGTCGAATAGGGCAGGTGAAAGTTGGAGACCATCGCGTCGGCCACCGTGAACTCGTAGGGCGAGAAGATGAACTTGTTGGTCCAGCCCTCCCCCGCATTGATCGTGCCGTTGGTCGAAACGACCGTTTCGAGCGTCCGCATGACCGTCGTCCCGATCGAAACGACCTTGCGGCCGCTCCGTTTGGCGCGGTTGACGGAGGCGGCCGTCGCATCGTCGACGATGTACTGTTCGGAGTCCATCTTGTGCTTCGACAGATCCTCGACGTCCACCGTGCGGAAATTCCCCAGACCGGCGTGAAGCGTCAGGAAAGCGCGTTCGACACCGCGGATCTCCATGCGCTTCATCAGGTGTTTCGAGAAGTGCATCCCCGCCGTGGGAGCCACCACGGCCCCCTCCTTCGCGGCGAAGATCGTCTGGTAGCGTTCGCTGTCCTCCGGTTCGACCTTCTCGCGCACCCAGCGCGGAAGGGGCGTCTCGCCCAGTTTGAAGAGCGCCGTCTTGAATTCGTCGTAATCGCCGTCGAACAGGAAGCGCAGCGTGCGGCCGCGCGAAGTGGTGTTGTCGATCACCTCGGCCACCATCAGGTCGTCATCGCCGAAATAGAGCTTGTTGCCGATACGGATCTTGCGCGCCGGATCGACCAGCACGTCCCACAGACGCAGTTCGCGGTTCAACTCGCGCAGCAGGAAGATTTCGATCTCGGCGCCGGTCTTCTCCTTGTTGCCGTACAAACGGGCCGGAAAGACCTTCGTGTCGTTGAAGACGAACAGGTCGCCCTCGTCGAAATAGTCGATGATATCCTTGAAAATACGATGCTCGATCGTGCCCTTGGCACGGTTCACCACCATCAGACGCGCTTCGTCGCGGTTCTCGGCAGGGTACTTGGCCAGCATCTCCGGCTTGAACTCGTACCCGTACTGTGATAATTTCATTGTCGGAAAGTTGAATTTGACCCTTCGTTTTCCACGCCCGGCACAGTCCGAAAGCGGTCTTGCGCCCGCACCGGCCGGATCTGTTTCTCTATCGCAGAAAACACAAAACAATCAAGGTATATACGTCGGAAAAACTATTTTGTTTCACTCTCCCCTCAACTTTTTCAGAAAATCATCCAATTGCCATGCCGCTTCGACGTCGTGCGTACCGCTGCGCGTGCGACGCAGCGAGGTGAGATAGGCG
>ERZ840371.2818-NODE-2818-length-15066-cov-5.652255_pt1 | contig 15066 bp, 11 predicted proteins | sample MGYA00519937_ERZ840371 | MGnify/ENA primary metagenome ERZ840371 (study PRJEB31850, sample SAMEA3708873) | human gut metagenome | biome: human gut; feature: human-associated habitat; material: faeces | place: China | collected 2014 ... | reverse complement strand
ATTCGAACCCCCGGCACCTGGCGTCGGAGGCCAGTGCTCTATCCAGCTGAGCTACGGACGCTTATATATGAAAAACGCCGTTACAGCGTATTTCAATCTTATAAAGTAGTCAATTTCTAATAGTGGTCAATTCGTGGTCTGACTACCGTTGACCACCACGTTTTTGCAAGCGCAAATAACGATGTATCGAATAAAAGCGGGGTGAAAACCTGCCGTATCGCAGTTGTCGGAGGCCAGTGCTCTATCCAGCTGAGCTACGGACGCAGGTTGATGAATTACTGTCAAACAGAGCCAAGGCCCCGAATGCCTTTATAGTATACCAAATCCGGGAGCAAAATGCAAATGTTTTCTTGAAAAATCTCGTGTCATATTCTAATCTGCATTCTAATCTGCCGGGGACATACCATTTTGAAAAAGCAGCGCTTCGCCCTGAAGCCTATGCCCATCGTTAGGGCTATGCCGGCGGCTGGCTTTTTGCCCCGCAGACCACACCTGCCCGTGCCGGTCTGATCTTCTGCCTGGGCGGCAAGGTTGAGTGCACAGCCTACGCGCCGCTGCTGCATGAGCTGGCAGAGGACGGCACAAAAAAGACCCGGCATCCGCAGCAGGCGGGAGCCGGGCAGGAAAGTCAATCCTCGAGGGATTCCTCTAAGATGGCAACACAGCGCTTCATCGAAGCGTCAAATTCGTCGTCGTTATTATTCTGGAACAAAATCAGATTGTCCTTGTGCTGCGGGTCGGCGAGGTTCTCCGGGATGGCAAAGTTGCACCGGCGCAGATACTCATCCCAGTGAGCCAGCTTCCAAGTGTCGCGGTCCGAGTTGCGATCGATCATTCGCTGGTGGACGACCTCGGGCGAGGTTTCGACCCAGATGACGGCCAGCGTCGCGCCCTTGGCGGCCAGCTTGGCCTTCAGGTCTGCGATAAAGGCGTTGTCGCGCACCTCCTGGGTGAACGGCGCATTGATCAGGACAATATCGTCGTAGTCCAGTGCCTCCATGGCCAGGTCCAGAACGCAGTCATACTCATAATCGCGGATGTTCTGCTGGAAAAACGCGCTGCTGCGGTCATACGGCTGCCCGGCAACCTTGAAGATCTGCTTGGAGAGGACGATGAGCGTGTCCTTGTCGAGGTAGACAATGTGCTTTAAATTTTTAGCCAGCGCCTTTGCCACGTAGGTCTTGCCGCAGGCGGGCGGGGAGGTGACAAGGATGAGTTTTTTCTCCATGAGGAACCCTTCTCTTTGTTAAGCATTACACGCTTTGCGTATGGTTGTATTATACGACAATAATTTAACATAGTCAACGAACCAATCCGCAAAAAGGACAGAATACCCGTTCTGTACGAAGAAGTGCGCGGTTTACAGTGGAAAGCAGAGCAAAACGCATGGACATTTGTGCACAGTCTGCACGATTGGTGCGCAAAGAAAAGCGCGGCCCATTAAAAAGGCCGCGCTTGAAGTTATGAGGTGTAGAGATTGCAGGGGGCAGTGATTGCGTCGCACCTGCAAGCTGTTTCCGATAGGTACGGCACATCAATCCCTGCGTAGCCTCCTGCCCAGCAGATAATATCCGGCCCAGTCCAGCTTGCCGAACAGGGGAGAGCCGGTCCGCCTGGCCTCGGCCATGACCCAGACAAGGCGGATGCTGCGCCAGCGGCAGGGCAGGTAGTAGGCGCTGTAGCAGCCCTCAATGCGCATCCGTTCCAAAAGGGCGTGCAGCCACGGGCTGCGCAGGGCGGCATAAGCCTTGTCCCGGCGCACGGCCCTGCGCTTGGCGGGGTCGCGGCGCAGGATGTCTGCCACGCCCTCGGCGTAAACGGTCAGCTCGGCGCGGTGCAGGGGGCGCATATCCTCCTGCGGGCAGTGCGCCGCGTAGCACGCCTTGTTCAGCCGGGCAAAATGCTCGGGCCAGATCTTACAGTAGTCGGCGTGGTATTTCGTCGAGAGTGTTCCCTCGCGGCTGCAATCGTAAAACGTCAGCGGTGCGGTCAGGATAGTGTAGGCAAAATCGGGGGCAGTCCTGCCCAGCAGGTCGATATAATCCAATACAAATAGTAAATCTTCACCTAAAGTATACTGCCTGTCAAATGCCAGCTGCTGTGCCGACGCGGTGCGGTAGAGCTTATTCCACGGCATGGCCAGCAGACAGTCAAGCCAAAGCCGCGCCAGCATATTCTGCGGGCGGGTGGCAGTATCCGAAGTTACCGCTGCAGCGTCCTGCTCGTCAGTGGTGTAGTGCCAGAGCACAAAGCTCTGCGGCGCAGTGTTCTGGGCGTCAAGCGCCGCCTGCAAAGCGCCGGGGCGCAGCGCGTCATCTGCGTCGAGAAAGACAAGGTACTCGCTGTCCGCCGCAGCCAGTCCGGCGTTGCGCGCGGCGGACACGCCGCGGTTCTCCTGATGCAAAACCGTCACGCGGGGGTCTCTGGCGGCCCAGGCGTCGCACAGACCACCGCTTTCGTCGGGGCTGCCGTCGTCCACGAGAATGCAGTGCAGCCCGCCTGCGACCTGCTGGGCCAGAACGCTGGCCACACAGCGGTCCAGTGTCGCAGCGGCCTTGTAGACCGGCACGATCACGCAGAGGGTCGGCTTGCTCACTGGGCACCTCCGTTTTCCGTCACATCGCGCACGATGCGCACAAATTCCTCATAGTAATGCGCGGTGGAAAACTCCCTGCCGCGCGCCGCGCCCGCCGCGCCCATCTCGGTGCAGAGGGCCGGGTGCTCGTACAGCATACGGATGCTCCACGCAAGCTGGTCAGTCACAGTGTCGCCGCGCTCCACCAGCACGGCCTGGCTGCCGGCCAGATACTCCGGCATACCGCCGCTGCGGGTCGCCAGCACGGGGCGTCCGCAGGCCATCGCCTCCACGGCCACAAGGCCCGCGGCCTCCTCTACCAGCGTGGGCACGCAGCACAGGTCGGCCAGGCGGTAGTAGTCGGGCAGGTCTTCATTGGGGATGTAGCCCGTGAACTGTACGCGGTTGCCCAGACTCTTGGCCTGCTGCTCCAATTTGCGCTGGAACGCGCTTTGCTGGGTGCGGGCGAAGAAGGGGCTGCCCACGATCAGCAGCTTGATGTGCGGCTCATGCAGCGCGGCTATAGCCTCCATCAGCTTATGGATGCCCTTGTCCGGGTCGAGCCGTCCGCAGTAGAGCACGACGAAATCCTCGTCGGTAAAGCCGAGCTGCGCGCGCAGCGTTTTGGATGCCGGGCCGGGGCAGAAGCGAGCCGTGTCAATGCAGTTGTGCAGAATGTAGGCCCGCTGCGGGTCAAGAGTGCTGGATTGCAGGTAATCCTCGCGGATAAAATCGCTCAGCGCCAGCACGCCGCCGTAGATGTCGTCCATCACGGGGGTACAGGTCGTTTGGCCGTGCAGGTGCGCCAGACAGCGTTTGCGGCCAAACATGCGGCTGATGGCGCTGCACTGGGTCAGGTTTCCGCCCTCGGCCACGATCAGGTCGGGCGGCGGCAGCTCCAGTGCCAGCGAGAGCTGAACCTTCTGGTACCACGGGTCATAGGGCGCGGCGATCCCGGCGCACCGCTCCAGAAAGACCATCGGCCAGTAGCGGCGGTGGCCGCCCGGGCGGTTGATGTAGAGCATCTTCGTATGCTGCCAGCCCTCGGCGGCGCGGCGGGCGGCATCGTCGGTGACACTGGCGCACAGCAAATCAAGCTGCCCCTGCTTCTCGTTCTCGCGGATCAGGTGGGTCAGCAGCGTCTCCACCGCGCCGCCCTGCACCGCGGGGACCGGCAGATCCGGCGGCGGCACCAGCAGCACGCGGGGACGTCTTTCCTTGTCTAGCTTCAATAACGCCAATGTGGGCTCCTTAGAATGTGGATTTTGAACAAAAATACCGCCGCGCACGTAGGGGCCGGGCATGCCCGGCCCGCGGCTTCACGTCAGAGGGCGCTTTTGGGCAGGCTGCGGGCCGGACATGTCCGGCCCCTACAGAGCAATGGACTTATTTGATCGGGCACAAACTCTGTGCGCTCATCATCGACCAGCGGGCGGCGCTCAGCTTTTCGGTCATCTTCATGTTGCGGCAGTTGGGCAGGTAGCTGATGAGCCCCTGCATCAAAAACTGCTCCTTGCTGATGGCCTTGACCAGCTCGGGCGTCGGGGACTGGCGCACCTTCGCGCAGAGGAACAGATACCGCCGCCAGCAGGCCGCATAGGCTGCGTCGATGACCGCGCGGTCCGCGTGGTTCTCAACATAAAAACGATAGCGGTCCGCCAGACCGTCCACGGCGTCGAACGCCTCCGGGCGTATGTTCGTGCGGCAGATGCTGCCGTTGCGCAGGCGGTAGTGATAGAGCGGCTTGTCGATGCAGACGACCTTGTCGCAGCGCCAGAACAGGCGGTGTGCGACGAAATCATCCTCATGCAGGCGGCCTTCGGGGTAATGCAGCAGTTTCCAGACCTCGGCGCGGTACATCTTGTTCCACGCGACGGTGTAGACCGTGCCGTAAGGGGTGTAAAACTCGTTCAGCAGGTCCTTGCCGCAGAAAACACCCTCCTGCGTGGGGCGTGTGAAGTAGGCCGGGTCACAGCTCTTGCCGTCCTCCTGCACGTCCTCGACAGAGCAGAGGGACATATAGGCGTCGTGCTCCTCGCATGCGTCATACAGCGTCTGCAAAAAGCGCGGCAGAACGACATCATCGGAGTCAATAAAGGAATAATAGCGGCCCTTGGCGGCGTCGATGCCGGCGTTGCGCGCGGCGGACAGGCCCTGGTTCTCCTGATGGATGACCCGCACGCGCTCATCACGGGCGGCGTACTTGTCGCAGACCTCTCCGCAGCCGTCGGTGGAGCCGTCGTCGATGAGAAGCACCTCGATGGGCACATTGATCTTCTGGGCCAGAATGCTCTCGATGCACTCGGCCAGGTAGGGCTTCGTGTTGTAGATCGGCACGATTACACTGATCGCGATATGTTCCATAATTTATTTCCCCTTCCTCGTATGCAGGCGTCCCCAGGCAGCCGCCGCGCCGTAGGTCAGCGTGGGGCTGGCGCAGAACGCGGCAGCCCGCAGCTTCTCGCCCAGCGGCAGGTATTTGCTTGCCAGTATGTCGGGCAAAACGGCATCCAAATGCTTTTTGTGCGCCATAAACTTTGGCCTGACCTCGGGCAGGTTGCCCGCCGCATCGGACTGGCACCAGAACTGGTAAAAGATCTTCCAGTACCGCACAACGGCCCAGTCGTAGTACTCCTCGCGCCCGGGACGGGCCGAGAAGTATTGCAGCCACTCCCAGTACATCCGCAGGTCGTCGGTCTTGCGCGGCGGAAAGCCCGCCGTTGTGATCTGCCCGGCGCGGGTGCGGTAATGGTAAAGCACATCGGTCAGGCAGTTGCAGCGCTCCCCCTCAAATACACGGTGCAGCACGCTGGCATCGTCACCGAAAAGCATCGTCTCATCGTAATGAATGCCCTTTTCCTTAAACAACCGCGCGTCGAACAGCTTGTTCCAGCTCAAAGGTCCGTAAAAGCTGCCGGTCTGGAACGCCTCAAGCAAAAGCTCCTGCGCATCGCGCACACCGCCCTGACGGATCGTGACCATGCGGCCTTCGATTTTTTTGCCGTCGGCGTCGATGCAGTCGCCCGCGCAGGCAGCCAGCCGCACGCCATCGACCTGCACGGCGCTGTACAGCGTTGCAAACATGGTCGGTTCTATCAAATCATCGGAATCGACCATGCCGATGTAGTCGCCGCGGGCGTTGTCCAGCCCGGTGTTGCGGGCGTGGGCCGGGCCGCCGTTCGGCTGGTGGAACACCCGGATGCGGGCATCCTCCTGTGCCAGCGCGTCGCAGACCGCAGCGGAGCCGTCGTGGCTGCCGTCATCGACAAGCAACAACTCAAAGTCGGTGAACGTCTGGGCCAGAATGCTCTCCACAGCCGGGCGCAGGTACGGCCCTGTGTTGTAGACTGTGGAGATTATGCTGATTTTGGGATGGTCGGACATAGGCTTTTCCTTATATAAATGAAGAAATTTCTCGGCCCCCTCTGCGAGGGGGTTCCCGCCGCAGCGGGTGGGGGAGAGAGCCTTGCGGCAATCCGAAGCATTTCGGGCTGTGGCAAGGTTCAACCCCTCCGGCCCTGCGGGCCACCTCCCCTGCTAGGGGAGGCAAGAGGCGGTGTCACAATAAATTTTGCTTCGCCATCGTATACCCCGCCAGCAGCCCCGGCCAATTGCACGCCACGCCAATGCGGTACGGCACGGCCAGAAGCCTGTTCGGGTCATTCCGCAGGCGTTCCCGCAGGGCTTTGCGGGCAGCGGGGTCGGCTAAAATTTCAGCAAACAGCGCGCGGCGCTCTGCATAGGACAGCGTGCCCTTACAGCCGGTCAGCAGACCGTACTGGTTCAGGCAGGCCCGCAGACGGCTCGCGGCCTCATAGGGGGCCGGGTCGATGCCGTTTTGCCGCAGCAAATCGGCCAGCGCCGGGCGGGTCACGCGCTCGGCGTCCAGCAAGTCCCCCCGCAGTCGGCGGGACAGACTGCCGGCCTCGGTATCATACTGCTTATAGTATACACCATCCAGACAATAAATGGCAGAGGTATTCTGTAAAAATTGTATGTTAAACAACACGTCCTCGTTGATGGCAAGGCGCGCATCAAACCGCACCGCCCCGATGGCCGCGCGGCGGAACAGCTTGGGGTAGGGCGCGGCCAGCAGCCCCGTGTCTAACAGCAGGGGGGAGAGCGCACTGCCGAGAGCCTGTAAGTCCGGGCAGAACCCCGCGGGCAGGTAGTCGGTGGGCTTGACCGCACCGCTGCTTTCCCGCGTAAGGCCGAACAAAATCATGTCGGCGTCGGTGGTCAGGGCGTCCAGCGCGGCCCACAGACCGGGTAAAAGCGCATCGTCGGCATCCAAAAACAGCACCCAGTCCCCGTACGCGGCGTCCAGCCCGGTATTGCGGGCCGCACCCGCGCCGCCATTTGCACGATGCAGCGCCCTGACGCGCGGATCGGCGGCTGCCAATTCGTCACAGAGGACGCCCGTGTCGTCGGGGCTGCCGTCGTCGACGAGCAGGACCTCCAAATCGGCGGGCGCACCGGTCAGGGCACTGTCCACCGCGCGGCGCAGCGTGGCCGCGGCCCTGTAGCAGGGGATGATGACGGAAATGCTCACGGGTGCTCCTCCTGCAAAATGCTTTCGTAGATGTGCAGTAAATCAGCGGCGTTGCGGGCCGCATCATGGGTCTGCAGTGCGCGGGCACGAGCCGCCCGGCCCATGGCCGTACCGCCGTCGGGGCTGTGCAGCACCTGCAAAACGGCGCGGGCCAGCGCGTCGGCGTCCAGCGCATCGCCGTACAAAAGACCCTCGGTGCCGTTCGCCAGCATCGAAGGAATACCGCCCACGGCGCTGGCGACGCAGGGCAGGCCCAGCAGCATGGCCTCGCCTAAGCTGTTGGGACTGTTCTCGCAGCCGGACGGCAGCAAAAAGGCGTCTGCCTCCAGATACGCCTGCCGCATGGCCGCGGCATCCAGCGGCCCGGTGTAGCGGATGTGCTCCGTCACGCCCAGTTGTGCGGCCAGCCGCTTGCAGTAGAGCTTGTAGGGGAACATTCGGTCAATGACCGGGCGCAGCAGCGGGCCCTTGTCCAGCGGCGGCCAGCCCGCAATGCGCAGCTCGGCGTCACCGTACTCGGCCAGAACGGCAGGCAGCGCCTTGATGACGGTATGCAGGTTTTTCAGCGGGTAGTTGCCCTGGGGCAGCAACAGCACCGGCGCGGCGGCAAAGTCCCGCGCATGCCACAGCGTACCCGTATAAAACAGCGGACGCAGTGTCTCGTTGCAGGGGTAGTAGCGGGCGTGGGGGGCCAGCGCGGCGCAGGCGGCGCGGTCAAACGCCGTGCGGCCCGTCACATAGCGGGCGTCGGCCAGCGCTGCGGCCTCCTTTGCGGCCAGTGCGTCAAAGCTCGTCTGCATATTGTCGAGCAGCTCGCCGGGAATGATTTTATCAATGGCGTGCCACAACGCACCGGAACGGCGGTATTTTTCGGGCACGCCGTCGCAGAGGTGCGCGGCGCAGTCCCGCATAACGCCCTGTACGCTGAACAGCACGGGCAAGCCTGATGCGCGGGCAGCGTCGGCCATGACGGCGGCGGGGTCAAACTCGGTACCCCATATATGCACAAGGTCGGGGCGTTCGGCCTGCAAAAGCGGCGCAAAGGCGGCAGTGTCGCGCACGACGCGGTAATGCACGCCGTCCGCGGTGCCGTCGGCATCCTCTTTGCCCACGCAGAGCACGGTTAGCTGCAGATCGGGGCAGGCGCGCAGCGCGGCCAGCTGCCCGGTCAGCCAGCTGCCGCTGACATCGCTGGCTCCGGCCAGCCCGCAGGCAGCCGCCGCCTGCGGCAGGGTGGTTCTGACAAGCCAAAGAATGTGCATAGGGACTCCTTTATTTCCGGTTGGCACGCTGACTTTGCCGGATCGAGTTTGTAGGGGCGAACATTGTTCGCCCGCCAACCTGACGCAGCAGCGCTCTTTCGGGATGGTTTCTCACGCGGCAAACGGGCACGGGCGAACACTGTTCGCCCCTACAGAGCAATTTTTTGATGGTCTGTGGCTGTCACGCAGCTGACTGCTCACAACCACTTTAAAAACTCCTCCGCGACCTTCTCCGGGGTGAACTCGGGGTAGAGCCTTGCCGTCTGGGCAAAGGGCAGGGCATGACCCTGTACATTGTGCAGCCAGCTGTGCAGCTTTGCCACGGTGCCCGGCGTAACGCCGTCCTTCCGGTACAGAACCAGCGCCAGCGGGTAGCGCGCCAGATAGAGCAGGGTGGGGTCGTTCTCGCTCACAGCCAGATGCAGTACCGGCTTGCCGGTGGCAAAAAAGCCAAACAGCTTGCTGGGCATCTGGTTGTCATAGGTGTTGCCCAGACTGACGAGCACGTCGGCGCGGTTTTCCAGCGCGGCGGCCTCGTCGGGCGGCAGCAGGCCGGGACGCACAAATTTTGCGCCCAGAACACGGGCTGTCTCGTCGGCGTCGGCGGCAAAGCGCTCCCAGCCACCGCCCGCCATCGTTAATGTTACAGTGTCGTCGTGCAGTGCGCGGAACAGCGCCAGTGCAAAGCCGGGCTCCCGCATGACGGGGTGCAGGCTGCCGCAGAAAACACACTGTATATCGTCGTGTTCCACCGGCTCTATGACCCGCGGCAGCAGCGTTGGAAAGCCCAGAACGTGTACCTTTTCCCGCCACGGGGCCAGCGGTGCGCCGTCGGCGTAGTCTGGCAGGGCCTGCGGCGTGACAAAGGTCCCGTCCAGCGCGTCCAGCAGCTGCCCCTCCCGCGCAAAGCCGCCCGGGGCTGTGTAGTCCCGGTTGGAGGCATAGGGGTCCAGCTGCCACAAAAATTTCTTCCCGCGGATGGCGGCAGCTTCCAGCGCAAACGCCGTGCGGTAGGGCGCACAGACGGCACAGACTGCGTCAAAGTGAAATTCCGCGTCCAGCCGCTCGATTTCCCGCCGACTGTCCACGGTGCGGCGGGGCTGCTTCAGCACCAGCTGGCGGAACGCCGCCGCCGCTGCCGCGGGGTGTGCAGCCAGCCGGGCCAGCCGCAGCGGCACCGGCGTGCCGCCCTTTTGGCCGTTTTCCAACGCCTCGTTCATCTGGCGCTCGTCGGCAAAGGCCAGCAGGTGCTGCATGGCCCCCTCCGGCGGGGCGGGCGGGGTGTGCAGGCCGTCCCAGAGGGTCAAAATATGTACGGTATGGTCGCGGCGGAGCAGCTGCTCCGCCAGCCGAAAGCCCATCAGGGCGTTGGCGCTGGCGGGGTTTTCCACCCGGTCCAGTACAAGTAAAATGCGCATTATTGTCGGTCCTTCAAGAAATTTCGGCACGCCCACTGCCAGAGCCGCGGCATGTGCAGCGTCAGCCAGGCCGAGAAACGGATGCTCCGGGGCAGCAGCGGATTGCGCCCCAGCTGCGGGTCGTCGGCCCCCGCGGTAATGCCAATCTTCAGCTCGTTCAGCTGGACGCGGTAGTCTGCGGCGTTGGCACGGCGCAGGATCATGCTGGCCAGATAGACGAGCTTTTCATAGTAAAAGGCGTTCACGCTCTGCTGCATTTCGGCAGGGGCCGTGGCGCGGATCTCCGCAGCGGCGCGGCGCTGGTCGTCGATGCTCTGCGGCGGCAGGGCGCGGTGGCTGGCGCTGTCCGCGTGCTGGCGGTAGTGATAGCCTGCAAAATCGCAGAACGCACACCCCGGAGCGGCTAAAAATGCACGCCAGTTCGCCAATAGATCCTCGTTATAGGCCAGCCCATTGTCGAGCATCTCCTCGGTCAGCAGGTCGGCGGAGAACAGCTTGTTCCACAGGCCGTAATCCACAGCGTGGTCATGCAGCAGCGCGTCCAGATGGGCGGGGCTTCGCAGGATCTTGCTGTTGCAGGGCGCGGGCGCGTCGGCGGGCACAGTGTCGGTAAAGGTATCGTACCGGCAGCAGGCCAGCGGCAGCCCGCTGTTCGTCACCGCCGCATACAGCGTGTCCAGAAACTCAGGGTGGTACAAATCGTCCGCGTCGCAGAACGCAAACCATTTGGCCCCCAGCGCCCGCCCCTCGCGCACACCCGCCGTGCGGGCCGCGCAGACACCGCTGTTGGTCTGGTGAAGCGCCACAAAGCGCTGGTCGCCCGCCGCGATGGCATCGCAGAGCGCGGGGGAGTCGTCGGTGGAGCCGTCTTCCACAAGAATACACCGGAAGCCGTCAAATTTCTGGGCAGCAATCGCGTCGGTGCAGGCGGCCAGGAACGCCGCCGCATTATGTACAGGTACGATGACTGCGATCTCACAGGGCTTCATGGCGTCACCTCGGCATAACGGCGCAGGTAAAAGGCTTGCAGGACCTCGGCGCTCGTGTGGATGTCATATCCGGCCTTAATGGCCTTCTCCCTCGCCTGCGGGTCGCGGCGGAAGGAGGCCGCCGCAATTGTGTTTGCCCACGCGGCGGTGTCGTTCAGCGGCAGGAATTTTACCCTGTCGCTGAACGCCGCGCCGCGGTCCACCGTGTCGGCCACAAAGCAGGGCAGACCCGCGGTCTGCGCCTCCACCAGCACGACGGGCAGACCCTCGAAAAGGCTGGGCAGCAAAAAGGCGTCCATCGCGTCGTAAAAGCTCTGGATGTTGCTGCGCACGCCCGCAAAGATCACACTGTCGCCAAGGCCGAGCTCGGCGGCCAGCGCCTGCATTTTCTCCACGTAGGCGGGGTCGCCGCCGCCCAGTAGCACCAGCCGTGCCTTGGGCAGGCGGGTGCGCACGGCGGCAAAAATTTTGAGCAGTCCCGGGTGGTTCTTCTGGTCGGAGAACCGCCCCACATGGCCAAACAGGATTTCCTGATCGGTCACACCCAGCTCACCGCGCAAAAGCGCACGGCGCTGCGGGTCGCGGGCGGCAAACCGCGCCGTATCGATGCCGTTGGGCACGACGGTGAACGGATGCTTGCCAAAAAGCATCTGCCCGGCCTTCTCACTGCACGCAAAGCGGTCCGTCAGGCCGATGTTGAAAAAGCTGCTCATAAAATGATCGAGCCGCCCCACAAAATTGCGTTCATACGCAGTATTGTGGCTGTGGCCGCACCGCACGGGGATACCCGCGCGCCGCGCCGCGGGGTTGTAGAACATACCAAACCCGCTGTAATGACCGTGGATGATGCGCCACTCGGGGTGGGCGGCAAACAGCGTCCGCAAATCACGCAGATAGCGGGGCAGGTTGTTGTCCTGCCGGACGGTCAGCTTGAAGATGCGCCCGCCCAGCGCACGGATTTCATCGTCAAAAAAACACGGCTTATCGTAATGATAGAGAAAATCGAACTGGACCTTCTCCCGGTCGATCGTGCGGTAGACGTTCATGACAAAGGTCTCCATGCCGCCGGCGTCCATGGCGGGCATGACCTGTAAAACACGGATGGGCGGCATCAGCGTTCAGCCTCCAATGCGGCCATCTTTTGCAGCTTCTCGGTAGTTTTGGCCAGAATTTCGTCTTTGTCCGTTGCATCCTCTTTGCTGTCGCAGGAGAGCGCCCGCAGGTCACAGGTGCGGACGCCGTCGAAGCGGTATTTATCAGCTTTCATGGGCAATGCCTCCCTGAAATTATACTTATTTATAAGTATACCTGTTTTTGTGCATTTGTGCAACAGCAGGGCAAGAAAAAAAGCTCCCCTTGCAAAAGGGGAGCGAAATTCTTGGCCCCCTCTGCGAGGGGGCTCCGCCCGCAGGCGGTGGAGGAGAGAACCTTGCGGTCACCCGAAATATTTCGGGCTATGGCAAGGTTCTCTCCCTCCGGCCCTGCGGGGCCACCTCCCTCGCAGAGGGAGGTAAGAGTTATTTCTTCGGCTTTTTTTCCGCTTCGGCGCATTTGCTGTGGCAGCTGGCACAGTTGCCGCCGCAGCCGCCCTGCCAGCCGCCGTTCTGGCAGATGAACAGGATCGCCAGCGCCAGCAGCACAAAAATAATCATAACAACGATAACACTTGCCATATCGTATACTACCTCATACGTATCTGTAGGGGTGCTTTCCGGCGCGGTTCACACCAGGCCGAACACCGTTCCTACACAGTGTACCACAAATGCCACGATCCATGCAATACCGCATTGCATCAACACGACGCCTGCTGCGGCGCGGGCACCGCCCAGCTCACGCTTGACGGCAGCAATCGCGGCCACGCAGGGCGTGTACAGCAGGGTAAACACCAGAAACACGATGGCCGTGAACGGGGTAAACAGCGTGGTCAGTGCGGCGGTGTCCCCGCCCAGAAGGACCGTCAGCGTAGAGACAACGCTCTCCTTGGCCGTAAAGCCGGTGATCAGCGCGGTGGAAACGCGCCAGTCGCCAAAGCCCAGCGGCCTGAACAGGGGAGCAATAAAACTGCCGATGGCCGCTAGCAGGCTCTTGTCCGCCGAAGCGGCCACGTTCAGACGCATGTCAAAGGTCTGCAGGAACCAGATCAGCACCGTTGCCACAAAGATAATGGTGAAGGCCTTCTGCAAAAAGTCGCGGGCCTTCTCCCAAATCAGCTGGCAGACACTGCGCGCAGAGGGGAAACGGTAGTTGGGCAGCTCCATGACGAAGGGGACAGGCTCACCCTTGTACTTGGTGAATTTCAGCAGGATCGCGTACAGGATGCCGCACAGGATGCCCGTGATGTACAACCCGATCATCACGACGGCACGCCACTGCCGGGGGAAGAACGCCGTCGTGAACAGGGCGTAGATCGGCAGCTTGGCCGAGCAACTCATGAACGGGGTGAGCAGGATCGTCATTTTGCGGTCACGGTCACTGGACAACGTGCGGGTGGCCATGATGGCGGGCACCGAGCAGCCGAAGCCGATGAGCATGGGCACAAAGCTGCGGCCCGAAAGTCCGATGCGGCGCAGCAGCTGATCCATGACGAAGGCCACACGCGCCATATAGCCGGTGTCCTCCAGAATCGACAGGAAGAAGAACAGCGTGACGATGGTCGGCAGGAAGCTCAGCACGCTGCCCACGCCAGCAAAGATGCCGTCAATAACAAGGCTGTGCACAACGGGGTTGATGCCGTAGACTGTCAGTGCGTGGTCGGTCAGGTTGGTGAGCGCGTCAATGCCCAGCGTCAGCAGATCGGACAGGCCCGCGCCGATGACGCCGAACGTCAGCCAGAATACCAGCGCCATAATGCCGATAAAGCAGGGCAGGGCGGTGTATTTGCCGGTCAGGATGCGGTCAATGGCCACACTGCGCTTGTGCTCGCGGCTTTCACCGGGCCGCACAACGGTTTTGTCGCAGAGACGTTCAATAAAGTTGAACCGCATATCCGCCAGCGCTGCCTCGCGGTCCAGACCCGTCTCACTTTCCAGCTCGGCAATCGTGTGACCGAGCAGCTCGGTCTCGTTCGCATCGAGGTCCAGCGCGGATTCGATCAGCGTATCGCCCTCGACCAGCTTTGTTGCGGCAAAACGCAGCGGCAGCCCGGTGCGGGCAGCGTGATCCTCGATCAGATGGCTTACGGCGTGTACACAGCGGTGCACCGCACCGCCCGCGCCGTCCCCGGCGTCGCAGAAGTCAATGCGGCCCGGTGTCTCGCGGTGACGGGCCACGTGCAGGGCGTGCTCGACCAGCTCGTCGATTCCCTCATTCTTGGCGGCGGAAATTGGCACAACCGGCACGCCGAGCAGCTCCTCCAGCTCGTTGACCATGATGGTGCCGCCGTTGGCGCGGACCTCATCCATCATGTTCAGCGCCAGAACCAGCGGAATGTTCAGCTCCATGAGCTGCATCGTTAAGTACAGATTGCGCTCGATGTTGGACGCATCCACAATGTTGATGATGCCGTCCGGGTGCGTGTTGAGCAGAAAATCACGGGTGACGATCTCCTCACTGGAATAGGGGGACAGGCTGTAGATGCCCGGCAGGTCGGTGACAGTAGCCTCGGCATGGCCGCGGATGACGCCGTCCTTGCGGTCCACCGTCACACCCGGGAAGTTGCCGACGTGCTGGTTGGAGCCGGTCAGCTGGTTGAAAAGCGTCGTCTTGCCGCAGTTCTGGTTGCCTGCCAGCGCGAACCGGAGCGGCTGGCCTTTGGGAATTTCGGCCCCGCTCTTGCGGTCATGGTAGCTGGGGGCCTTGCGCAGCTCGCCCACGCCGGGGTGGGGCACCGCGGTGTGGCGCTCCTCACTGCGGGCGGCGCGGTCCGTCTCGTGGACGTTCTCCACTTCGATTTTCGCCGCGTCGTCCAGCCGCAGCGTCAGCTCATAGCCGCGCAGCTCGACCTCGATGGGGTCGCCCATCGGCGCGACCTTGCGCAGGGTGACCTCGGTGCCGGGGGTCAGGCCCATGTCCAGCAGGTGGTGGCGCAGCTCGCCCTGGCCGCCGATGGTACGCAGTACAGCATCCTGCCCGATTTTCAAATCCGCCAGTGTCATATTTACAATCCTCTTTCACTTTGAAAGTTTGACTTGTCTAACTTTTTTGCAGCTATAGTGTACCACAACATCGGTGGAGATGCAAGGGCGTATTGCCCGCCCGCGGCGGTTGTGGTATACTTTTTTAGGGCAATACCGCATAATTCTAAGTGCCGATACGGCGAGCGAGGTGCGGC
>ERZ840371.2817-NODE-2817-length-15067-cov-6.948375_pt1 | contig 15067 bp, 9 predicted proteins | sample MGYA00519937_ERZ840371 | MGnify/ENA primary metagenome ERZ840371 (study PRJEB31850, sample SAMEA3708873) | human gut metagenome | biome: human gut; feature: human-associated habitat; material: faeces | place: China | collected 2014 ... | reverse complement strand
TATTTTAGCTCGTTTTACCCTATTTTTTACGCAATCCTTATCCCGAACTCGCGTTCATAGTCTTTTTATTTTATTTATTAGATAATGTAGGATAGGTTATCGAAATAACCTATCCTGTTTGATTTGAATTATTTTACTGTAGCAGTGTGTTGAGCGTCTTTTGCACGCATCGGCCAGCCTGTTGTTGGTAATCCTTTCACATATTTGGATGACAGGGCCACTAATAAACTTTTCGATTCATCTTGAGTGTTAGTAATGGCCACATAGATAGTCCCGTCTGCATCCACTACCGGTGAACTCCAGAATTTGCCTTGTGTTGCAGCCCATTCGGATGCATAAGCACTTTCGCTGTTAGCAATTGCTCCGGCCACATCAAGTACGGCAATAGCGTCAGTACCATTTGCGTCAAGGATATAGAAATTACCACGTTCCGTACCGAACAAGATATGTCCATCCTTATCAATAACAGGAGTACTGCTGACACTTTCTGATATCTCATATTGCCATTTGATAGTTCCACCTGCTGACAATGCAACAATTCCGCCAGGCATATCTCCCTGACTTTTCAATGAGGCATATACAGTGCCATCTGTGCCGATAACGACTCCTCCCTGATCTTGTTTGCCGGTATTCTCAATAGGGGTAGTCCAACGTACACTACCGTCACTGGCAACGGAATAGATGGTAGTAGTCAGATCAGATGTATAAATCATGCCATATACATTTCCTTCATTGTCTATGGCCATTGATGCATGACAGCCGCTGTTCAAACCACTGTCAAATGCTCTCCATGCCCATGGGCTGAAAGTATTGTCATCTTTAGCCATAGTAGCTTTTGCTACACCAAACATTCCGTAGTTGGTACACATGATATACATCATTCCTTGTTTGGAGATAACAGGACCTGCATAAACACCTCCGGCAGGACCGCTGGTACCATCTGCGTTAGTTAAATAGCTAACACGGTTTCCTGTTGTTTTGTCTACCGCAATCATTGAACCGGTGCTTCCCCCATTACCACAGTATACATATTTATCATCAAATGCTGGTGACACACTACGCATTTTGGCATTGGCGGCGTTACCTTTATTCCAAAAACCGGTAGTCGGATCATTGAAAGTAATCCATTTCTTATTTCCATCAGGATTGATAGCAAATAGTTTACCATTGCTTCCGTCACCTGTGCCAATGTAGATTGTACCATCCGTATCTACAGACGGTGTCATGTTTGAGCCTCCTGTTGCCTGCGCTCCCCAAGATGGATCAGTCATGTCGAATGACCATTTTTCAATACCTGAAGTTACATCATAACTATGTAATATGTGGTCATTACTATTGATGTAAACCGTTTTTTCATCAGGAGAAAGAGCGGCGGAATTGGAAACTAACTTGGCTAAATGAGTGGAGGAGGTCCATAGTAATGTAAGGTCTCCTTTTTCTACTACTTTATCGGTAATTTCAATTGTTTTCCGGTAGAGGTTCGATCTTCCACTGCTGTCGGTTATGGTCAAACTAACAACAAATATACCTTTCTCATTGTACACGTGCTTCGGGTTTTCTTCGGTAGAAGTCGTTCCGTCCCCGAAATCCCATACATAAGTAAAGTTGCCACTACCTCCATAAGATGCGTTAGTGAATTGTATTTCACCTTCTATTTGCCCTCTTTCGGGAGCGATTGAGAAAGTTGCGGAAGGAATATCTTTCCCGGCATTGTCTTCGTTGCTGCATGCGGCAAATAATAAAAGACAAACAATATATATGAACGGACATATCCGTACTTTATTTTTAATAGTTGTCATACACATAATAATCATTTAAGGTTTTGTTATTAATTTCCTGTATATCCCGCATATCCGGGATTTTGTGGGTAGGCTACCGTACCGGCCATGTCAATCTCATCTTGAGGGATCGGATAATACATCAGATAAGTACGACCATCAAGTGTTTCTAGCAATTCTAAGCGATTTGTACGTTTGATGTCCTGCCAGCGCATACCTTCAGCATAAAATTCACGACGGCGTTCGTCCAAGATCAATGTCTGATATTCTTTGTCCGATAGAGCTTTGATTGCTGCTTCACTTGGAGCGGTAGTATATCTTTTTTTCATATATTCCACTAATGCGGCGGCTCCGTTCGTTTTTCCGAGAGCTTCGGCTTTTACCAGATACATTTCTGAAATACGGGAGATTACTACCGGTGTGCAGGTATAATCTGACGTTTCCGCCAATTGATAAGTCCCATTCGGATATTTGATTACGCGGTTGGCATCTTGGCTGGTGAATGTGGCTTTTAACCGTACGTCTCCTTTGCGTGAAAGAGTATTATCATCAGCAAAAAGACTACTATAACACCAATCAGATGGAGCATAATTCCATGAACCGTCCGTGTCATTAACGTATAATGTGAAGTTTAGAGGACTGGATGCTCTTGAATTATTAACATAGGCAAATATAATTTCCGGACTTGAACTTCCTGCAACCCAATTTTTAGAGAAATCCATAGCGGTGGATGCGAGCGAGAAACTGGAATTAGCTAATACTGCTTCTGCATAGTTTGCAGCATCCGTCATCTTGTTCTGGAAAAGAGCTACACGTGCAGCAAGTGCATTTGCTGCGTCAGAAGATACGTACCATTTGGAATCTGCTTTTGACAGTAAGCGGATAGCTTTACCCAAATCTTCTTCGATGAATGTCCATACTTCAGCTTCCGGAGAGATAGGAACCACCTCTTTTGAACGTTTACGCAGGATGGGGACATTTCCATAATGAGAGGCCAGACGATAATAAATAAATGCACGGAAATAGTAAGAGACACCACCTACTTTTTTCATAAGAGCACTTTCTTTATTTTCGGAAGCTTCATAAGTTTCTACGAGAAAATTGACCTGATGCAATGTTGTAAATGAGTTTCTCCAAAAGGAGAGAATGTTAATTGCCTGATTGGTATACGAGGGAGACATTTCGCATGGGTCTGTAATTTGACCTCCTCCGGGACCTGCTTTGAAATTTTCCCCTTGTATATCATCCAACCACCAGAAAGTGAATGTATAATTTTCCATAGTGGCGTATACTCCATTTAATAGCTTTTCGAGATCATCATCCGTCAAGGCTGATTGAGGAATTGCATGTCGGGGGCTGATGTCGTCCAGCCAGTCAGAACAGCTCGTGCCGAGTATAGTTATGGTCATTAAAACCAGAGTGAATAATAGTTTTATATTTTTCATATCGTTAGTTTTAGAAGTTAATGCTTGCACCTATGATAAAACTCTTTAATGTGGCTTGTTCTCCGAAATCTGCTCCGTAGCTGTTGCCTGTCGGATTACTTTCGTATGAGAATTCCGGATCATATCCGGAATATTTGGTCAGTGTAAAAAAGTTGTCGAGAGAAACAAAGATGCGAGCTCCCGTTACATGTATTTTTGACAACAGAGAATGAGGAAGGCTATATCCCAATGTGATGGTTTTGAATTTGAAATAAGAAGCATCTTCCAGATAACGGGTAGAAACAAGATTGTTTCCGAAACCGCCGGTGAACGTGCCTGCCAAAGTAGGGCGTGGAACAGTGTTGCTAGTTCCTTCTCCCCTCCAGTAATGGTTGGCGGCATATTTTGATATGTTATAGAATTGTTCCGAATCGACCAGTGTGCCATTTTTGTAACCTTTGATACTGCTGGACGCCAAGCCGAGATGTTCCGTACCTTCTGTTCCCCCGCAGCCTTTCCATGCTGACAGGATTTTACCTCCGGCTGCAAATTGGCAGAAAATGGATAAGTCGAAGTTTTTCCAGTTCATAGTCGAAGTGATACCACCATAAATGTCAGGTGTAACCTTTCCTACATACATGCGGTCATCGTCTGTGATGTCTCCGTCATTGTTGTAGTCAAAGTACTTACAATCACCAGCACGTACTCCTTTTGCGTAGAGTTTGCTTGGTACTTCCTGGTCGGTTTGATAAATACCATCCTGACGCAACATATAGAAAGCACTAACCGGTTTACCTACCATTAAAGCATGCATTACTTTACCGGTATTGGCACCACCACCGTTGATTTTCATATCAAGTACTCCATCCAATGACAACAGTTTGTTTTTTGTATAGGAGAGGTTAGTAGCAAGCTCCCATTTAAAAGGACCATCGAATATTTTACCGCTCACCATCACTTCCAATCCTTTGTTCTCCAGCGAGCCGATATTGGCTGTCCGGGTAGTATATCCTGTTGTAGCAAGAGTACTGATATTATAAAGTAATCCGCTTGTCTTTTGATAGTATCCGTCTACAGATAGCGCCAGTCGTCCGTTGAATAGCTCTGCGTTGATTCCGACATTCACCTGATTAGCTTTCTCCCAGATAAGATCCGCAGCATCTGCTCCGATTTTAAAACCGGATGAACCATTATAGGAATTTCCTCCCGAAGTTACTAATGACATAGCTGCCCAGTTACTGATACCATCCATACTGCCAGTCTTACCCCAACTGGCTCGTAGCTTTAAGTCATTCAGTGGCGTGCCTTTAGGGAAAAAAGGTTCGTTGATAATCCGCCACGCGAAAGAAGCAGAAGGAAATGTTCCATAACGTTTATCTTTTGAGAAACGTGAAGAACCGTCACGACGCATCGTTACATTTAAGATATAGCGATTATCCCAATTCAGGGCGGCACGTCCGAAATAAGATTCGAGTGCATATGCATTATATCCGATACTACCTGCGTAGATGTTAGAACCGGAATTTATCAGACCGAAGCTGGAAGAAGGATAAGCACCGTTTGCGTAATTATCACTGTAAGCTCCAAAAGTTTCATAGTTATACTCTTCGTATGAGTGACCAAGCATGGCTGAATAAGTCAGTTTATCCCAACTATTTTCATACGAAATTACGTTGTCTATAACATATCGGTAACTTACATTTTTCTGTTCGCTAAGTGCACCCCATCCTGCATTTTTGGAACGTGCGTCATGTTTCTCTGAAATTGTTTTCTTTTCTTCATCAAGAATACCGTATATGCTGAATGAGGGAGTGTATTTGAGTCCTTTGATAGGAGTAATATCAAAACTAAGGGCAGCTACTCCTTGTTTCTTATGTACAGTCCAGTCTTCTTCATTAATCAGCATAACGGGATTATGACGACATAATTCTGTTGACATCACTGTATAGCCTCCATCTTCCCGATAAGCTCCAATCCATGGTTGTTCTTCACGGGCAGTACGAATCACTTTCAAACTGGTAGATGACTCTTCCACTTTATCGAAACGGCTGTAAGATCCTGTGAGATTCAGATTCAGTTTAAACCATTTGTTCAGCTGATGAGTAAATTTTGCCCGTAGGTTGGTTTGCTGGAATCCGCTGGTGCGGATGATACCTTGTTGGTCGTTAAATCCCACAGAGGTGAAAAAAGTAGTTTTCTCATTACCTCCCGAGAGATTGATAGATGCCGTAGTAGAGTGTGCTATATCACGTTGAATGAGTCCGAGCCAGTCTGTTTCGGTAATCCGGTCGGGGATAAAGAATGATTTTGTGTCCTTCTTCTGCACATTCCAATTATCTACGGCTGCTTGCATAGTACGAGTATATTCTGCTACATTTGCCATTGGTATATCGTTGGCAATCCATCCAAGGCTGTGGCGTACACTGGCATTTACGCGTGTTTTACTGTTGGTGTTTCCCGATTTTGTGGTGATGATGACAACACCGTTGTTAGCTCGCGAACCATAGATGGCAGCAGCTGAAGCATCTTTCAATACGTCCATGCGTTCGATGTCGTTGGGGTTTAGCATAGGCATTGATTCACTGGGAACTCCATCGACCACATACAATGGGGTGCTGTTACCTGTGATGGATGCAATACCGCGTACCCGTACACTCGGTTGTTCACCGGGGGTACCGCTGGCAGAGGCTACATTTACACCAGGAGTACGACCTTGCAGCATTTTAGCTACATTGTAGTCACTGCCTTGGTCCAGATCATCCACTTTCAGGCTACTGATAGAAGTAGTTACTAGTTTTTCGGACTGGGAGCCATAGCCGACTACAACTATCTCATTTAATGCAATGCTACTTTCTTTCAAATATATTTTCAGATTGTTTTTATTGCCGGCTTTCACTTGTTGTGAGTCAAATCCAATATAAGATACTGTTAGTGGTTGGTTAGGATCTGCTACAATGGTAAAGTTTCCGTTAATATCTGTAATGACTCCGGTTCCTTTTCCTTGCATGACATTGGCGCCAATAATAGGAATTCCACTTTCATCTAGTACGGTTCCTTTAATCGCTCTCTTTTCATTACTTCTTTGTTCTGTCTCCTGCTTTACCAATACGATGGTGTTGTTGGTAAATGAATAAGATATATTCAAAGGAGTAAATACCTGTGAGAGCGCTTCGCTGATAGGTTTCTTTGTGCAGCTAATTGTCACTTTAGTCTGATCGTTAAGAACATGATTCCGGTATACAAAAGTATATCTCGTTTGCTGTTCTACTTGTTTCATGAAAGTTTTTACCGTGCCATTTTTGATATGAATGGACACATTTCCTTCTTGGGCAAACACTCCCGAAGGGAATAAAATTATAGCAGCGGATAAAATGGTAAAGTTTCTAAAAATAAGGCTGTTCCGCAGTTTCCTTCTCAATAAAAATGTTAACTTTGTGATATTCATAGTTGATAATGTTTTGATGTATAAAATTTTATCGACTTCCATACAACCAAAGGATTGGGCGATTCTTTGGTTGTTCTTTTTTGATTTTAACTACTATGTGTTTTCCATAAGCTCCTTTCTTTTAAATTAGTAAATAGTTATTATATCTTTATGTATCTCGTACTTAAATCCGTATTGTATGCTTAAGGATCTTATGACATTCTGTATACTTTCGTTTCGGAAAGATCCCGATAGTAAATCTTGTGCGATTTGCTTATGATGCAATCTGATTTCCACCCCATACCATCGTTCTATCTGGGCTATTACATCAATTAATGGTGTGGATTCAAAGATGAGGTAATTATCTCTCCATCCGGCTTCAACATGGGCATCCGCTTTGCTTATTCGTAGTGTTCTGTCCATAGCGGAATAGGTTGCCTTTTGTCCAGGTGAAAGCGTATATTCATGGGGAAGTGAACCACCTGATATTCTGATTCGTCCGCTAAGTAAAGACGTTTCTACAATGTCTTTTTTATAGGTCTTTACATTGAATGAAGTTCCTACTACTTCAATTTGCAGATCGTTGATTATTACCTTGAATGGGCAATCGGGATTCTTGGCAACATCGAAAAAGGCTTCTCCTGATAGTTTGACGAGGCGTTGCTTGGAGTTGTTTACATCATATTCCAGGTTTGTAGCCGCATTTAGATGTACAAATGTACCATCAGGGAGAGCCATTTCTGCTTTACTGCCAGCTCTAACTGTTACAGCAACCATTTGACTTTCCGGGTTATTCATCCATGTATAAAGTCCAAAAGAGGATGATAGGATGATAGCGATAATGGCAGCATATTTCATATATTGCAGCCAACGGCGTCTCCAAATGATTTGTTGTAGTTCCTTTCGAATTTGCTTTTTCATCATAGGAGGCATCTTTATCTCTACTGTGTCGTTTTCCATATCTATCATGGTATTCCATAACTCTTCGTCAGGTATGTTGTTGAGTTCATTTCTGAACTTTCCAATATCGGAAGAGGTGATTCCTTTTTCGATGTACTGGCAATATAACTTTTTAAATTGTGGACTCATATTATTGGTGTTTCTATAGGTTATACGTAAATACATAAAGGGAGTACTAGACTTTTTTTATGTTGTAGAGCATGGAAAAAGTTAGGAATAGTAGGTGTTTGTAGAGTTTTGTGGAGTTTTAATTATTCCTACTGAAAGTGTTATTCTTGTTACAGGAAGAAAATAAAGAGAATATTATATTTCATCATTTCGCTGCGAAGAATCTTCAGGGCGGAAGTCAGATAGTTTTTCACCGTTTGTTCGGAGAGATCCAGTTGTTCGGCTATTTGCTTGATGGGGATATGTTTCTCCCTGCTTAATTCATAAATCTCGTGTTCCCGTTGTGACAGAACTTTCTTCGATTGTTGAAGTTGTTGCAGGAATTCGTCGTACAATAAGATATCTTCCGGCGATACGTCAGTTGCCTGGTTCTCGCAATACTCCATAAAGTCTTCGAATTGCAGTTCGTTGACTTGTTTGCGGAAATAATCGATTACCTGATGTTTGGCAATAGTGAAAATAAAGGCTTGCAGATTGCCGAAGCTATTCAACTGGTTACGGTTGTCCCATAGGCGTAAAAAGGTATCCTGAACAATATCCTGTGTCAGGGAACGATTTTTTAGTTGTTTAAGAACAAAGCTGTAAAGTCGGTCGGCATAGGCTTCATAAATCTGTGTAAAAGCCTGGTAGGAGCCGTTGCGTAGTTCTTTTATGCACTGTATTTCGTCTATTTTCATCCTTTCTGCAATAGAAGTAGGTCGGGCAAATGTACTGAAATAATTTAGAAATCAACAAATCTATGTGAATAAATAAAGAGAAACCGATGTCCGGTAGTTGGCAGATGAATTTTATTTTGCAATCATATTACAATCATATATTGAGCTTTATTGTGCCGTCTCTTGCTTTCCGCTAATTAATTTTGTATCTTTACTGTTTTTTACCCTTGTAAAGACAGGTGGTCACCTTATGCAGTGATAAATATCACCTTATAAGGTGACATTAGGCTGTTTACAAAGTGACTATTGTCCCGTTACAATCGGACAACTACCCGAGTGCATAAACAATGATAAATCTCTGCACTGAAAATCTTTATTCTCTGCACTGAAAAATCTTAAATATAACAATAAGATTATGGCCTTTTACAATTTAAAGAAGAAGCCTGCCTTGACTACTAAGGAAGGAGAAACGGAAACAATGTATGCCGACATTGTCTACAGTGGAACGATTCCGGCAGAACGATTGATCCGTGGCGTTGCTAAGAGAACCGGATTTAAGGAAGGAGTGATAGAAGGTATCCTGATGGAACTGAAAGACGATGTATTGCAATATCTGGGTGAAGGATACCGCGTCGAATTGGGAGAGTTCGGCTTCTTTTCAGCCAAAGTGAAAGCTTCCCGATTGGTAGCAAATAAGAATGATATTCGTTCTGAATCCGTAGCTTTCAACGGGGTGAATTTCCGTGCTTCCAAGAGTATGCGTGTAGGTATTCGCGGAGATTTGGAGCGTAGAAAGTGTGTCGATTTCAACACTTCGCGTAAGTGGGACAGAGACAATCTGAAGAAACTTGTCCTGCAATATATCGGAGAGCATGGCTTCATCACAAGAGCCACTTATACGCAACTTACAGGACGCCTGAAGAATACTGCATTGGACGATCTTAAATCTTTTGCAGCCGAAGGCATTATCAAGCGAGAGGGACGGGGTAATCAGATGCATTTCATTGCACCGCCACGAAAGGAACCGGATGGCGAGTAGTGAAATCTAACGGAATATCGATGGAAACCTTTGTCGTACAAGATTGGAGATTGGGAACAGAACAGAGAAATGAAGAGGTAGTATCTACCCGAATGGATTGAATCAGTGCAAAATGTGGTATAAGTATGATGTATGGCTAAAAAAATACAGTACCTTTGGCTGTGAATACAGGTAAAACGGTGATGAGGTGTATATGAAACAGCCTTACAGTGGATTTCTCGTCCGAATGTTGTTTGACCGATAACACAAACTATAATATGTTGGATATCATATACTACTTCAATATCTTCGGTTGTCTGACGATGGGGATGGCTCTACTGTTGATTCAAACAGCCCCACAGCTGATAAACCCGCACTACCGCAATGCCAAACGATTCCTGGGTATTGCATCGATTATCGTGGCTCTGTGCAATGCGCTTATCCTTTACAACAGGGTGCAGGAGAGTGTTGCCGAGATATTTGCAATGCCTGTGCTCGTTGCGGCACAGTTGCAGGCGGCGCTTTTTACTTTTATCGTACTGATACTTTTTCATTCACCATACGTTTGCCGGCGAAATATTTTGCGACACCTCTGCCCGACATTGTTTTTTGTGGGACTCTATCTATTAACGATACTTCTATTTCCTGATGTGAGGATCTATTCGGTGGATGAGTATATAGCGAATATCACGAATCCGGTTCTTTTGTTAAGAACTGTATTTGCGGCTACTTATCTGACGCAGATCGTGATTTACGTCCGTTTATTCCGGCGTGAGCAACGGAATTATATGGCCAAGATTGAGAACTATTTCTCCGACACCGGCAAATATGAATTCCGGTGGGCTTCGAGACTGTTCTACGAGGCTGCCTGTATCGGCATTGCCGTTCTGGTGTTCAGTATATTCCCTGCCCCGTTATTCGACGGAATAATTACGGTGGTGGTTACAGTGTACTACTTTAACTTTGGAGTGAGGTATATCAACTACCAATACAAACTTTACTATGAGGCTTTGCCCGCGATAGAGGAGAAGGAAGAATCGCAGCCGACAAAGGAGAGTGAAGGAGACAGGGAACTGGAAGATGAAATGGCAAAACTATTATTGTATCTCCAGCAGGGTGTTGTGCTGGGCGACTATGCCGAGGCTCTGCATATCCCGGAACGGAAACTATCTGTATTCATCAATTCGACTTACGGGGTGAGTTTCAAACGTTGGGTGAACAATAAACGGGTAGAATACGCCACAGAGCAAATGGCGAAACATCCGGATTATACAATGGAGAGAATTGCCGAGCTTTCGGGTTTTGCCCACAAAAGCCATTTCTGTAAAATCTTCCGGGAGATAACAGGGGGATCTTTTACCGAGTACAAAAATAGATAACACCTCCAAGCTGTTGTATATTGGGTGATACAGCTTGTTTAAACATATAATAAACCCACAAAAAAACACTTGTGTTGCACGTTTCGACGTCAGATATGCGTAAACATGCACCAATCATCCAAAATTTTCATTATATTTTTGCTGCGTAGGGCATAAACCGCTCTGCGCTTTTTTGTTTTCCCATGAATATTAATCAAATATAAAACAACATGAAAAAGATTTTTTCTTTGTTAGTGCTATGTGCAACAGTAGTCTTTGCTTCGTGCAGCAAGGACGATCCGGTAACGGAGCCCGTGCCGGAAGGTATCACCGTCACCACCTACGAAGCCCTGCTCACCGCCCTGCAGACGGGCGGCACCTCGGCCGACGCCCCTACACTCATCACGCTGGGCGGCGACATCACGATACCCGCGGGAGGTGACAACAACAACCCTCCCATAAACGGCAGCGGCCACTTCAAGATAGACGGCGGCGGCCACACCCTCACCTGGGAAGGGGAAGGCAACAACTTCCACTTCCTCGGCAATTCCAGCCCCGACGCCGATGCCGTTTATATCGAACTCACCAATATCAATCTGGTCCGACAAGGTATGAACTCCGCGGTAGGTGTTTACAACGGCAGGATTACGCTGGGCAAAGACGTGGCATTGAACGGGCAATATGAAAACATGATTGTGGCTGTCGGCGAGAAAGCGGCATTGGAACTGGGTGACGGCTGCGAATTGTCTTGCACGGCAGTCAGCGGTTCGTGCTGTGTAAGCGTCTGGTATGGCGCCATCCTCGTGCTGAACGGGGGAAAGACCGCTGCCGGGGCTTACATAGACCTATACAGCATTTTTAACCCGACCGTTTCCCATCCCCTTATCTCTGTTCCGAAAGCCCTCACGGGTGATGTGCATCTCCTTTTCACCACGACCGGTGTAACCTCCATCGCCCAAGGTGCCGGCGGTTACCAACTGACGCAGGCGGACTGCGACCGTCTGAAAGTGAATCCGGAGTCAATGGTCAGCCTCTATGGAGAGCCGCTTCAGAAGTACGACGACAACTTCGAGCTTTACCTCGACCCGGCGGCGGAACATCAAATCGAGCTGCGCCTGAAGAATTTCACACCCCCCACTTCCGGCAACATCGACATGACCTCCATGACTGCCGACGAAGCGCAGCTAACCATCCGTGCCGCCCTCGCCGCAGGCTTCACCGAAATCAAGCTGACGGGCGAACTTTCCAAAACAGGAATTGGCGGTAACTGGGGTACATTTACCAATAATAAAAAAATCACGAAATGCGACCTCACCGGAGTGACGGACTGGGGTAGAACGCCAACTTTGCCCGATGCCGCCTTTTCGAATTGCACCGCCTTGCAGGAGGTGACGCTGCCCGATGATATGAAAGTAATCGGAGGTGGTGCTTTTTTCGGTTGCGCTGCGCTGACTAAGGTGAATCTTTCGCAGGTTACCTGGATTAATCTAAACGCATTCTGGGAATGCACTTCATTGGAGACGCTCGCTTTGAATAATGTGACTGCGATAGGCCGGGAGGCTTTCTACGGATGCACGGGCCTCGAAACGCTCAAAATACCGAAGTGTACCCAGTTCGGCAATTATATCGTAACGGGCTGCAAAGCTCTCACCCGGATAGAAGCCACCGCAGCCGGAGATTTCGTTGACATAAGTTATGGTACCAGCAGTATAGAGCGCTCCGCCGTTTTTCACAACAGAGACGGTCATACCGGAGATAACGCATTCGATCCCGCCAAGTGCGACCTCGTGCTGAACGCCGACAAGCAGTATGGTGGCACTGCCGTCCCCACAGCCACAGCCTACAACGAATGGACTGTGGGGGAAAACGGCTCCCCCATGAAATGGAAGAGCGTCAGCATCACGCCACCATAATCCGCGCCTTTCCCGAAGTTGAACTTCGAGGCGGTCTGATTTATTTTTTGAAATCCAATTTTATGCCTGATGCGGTAGACGACATATGTTGTCGTAAAAAGATTATATCTTAATTAGTAGTCGATTAAAAAGGCTCTGCCATTGGCAGATTACAAAATATATCTCCGCCCAACTTGCAAAAAGGGTCCCTACTGTCAAATTGCAGGGATCCTTTTGCTTTATACAATTTACTCCGCATGACTTAGGAAAGCTGTCCTCTGTCAAAAGGAAGATTATCGAATAACGGAGTTTTTTTTACTGTCGAATTGTATAAAAACCGGTCGTGAGTTTGTTTCCTGAGAGAATTTTGTTACTTTTGTATTCGAAAGAGTTACTTGAAGATACAACTCTGCAAATCGCTAAAATGCGCACAGTTACCAAATTGTTATCTCTCAATTCCCCAAATTATGCAAAGTGTTTATTCTTCAATTGGTTATCTTAACCGCGAATAATCTAAAATAAAAAAACGATGTTTCAGAAACTTGTAGTTATAGAGCCGGTCAGTCTGGTTCCGTCGGCCGAAAAAGCGTTGTATTCATTTGCCGGTCAGGTGGTGATGTATCCTGACATACCCGCGAATGATGATGAAATCATTGCCCGTATCGGAGATGCTGATGCGGTGCTTTTGAGTTACACCTCCCGTATCAACCGGTATGTACTTGAATGTTGTCCGAATGTGAAATACATTGGAATGTGTTGTTCACTCTATTCTCCCGAAAGTGCCAATGTTGATATTCGTTATGCCAATGAACGGGGTATCACGGTGACAGGTATCCGGGATTATGGTGACGAGGGGGTAGTGGAATATGTAGTCAGTGAGTTGGTGCGCTGTTTGCACGGCTTTGGACAGGAATCGTGGGAGCAGTTGCCTCGTGAGATTACCGGATTGAAAGTCGGAATAGTCGGACTGGGTAAGTCTGGCGGCATGATAGCGGACGCCTTGAAATTCTTTGGTGCTGAAATTTCATATTATGCCCGCAGTGAGAAAGAAGTGGCTACTGCCAAAGGATATCGCTTTTTGCCATTGAGGGAACTCCTGGCAGAGAGTGAAGTCATTTGTTGTTGCCTTAATAAAAATACGATTCTGTTGCACGAAGAGGAATTTAAGCAGATGGGTAACCGGAAGATCTTATTCAATACCGGTTTGTCACCAGCATGGGATGAGGCTGCTTTTACTGAATGGCTGGAAGGTGATAACCTTTGCTTTTGTGACACGATAGGTGCATTGGGGGGTGAGCAACTTCTCAATCATCCGCATGTACGTTGTATGCAGGTGTCTACTGGCCGCACGCGTCAGGCGTTTGACCGCCTGAGCGCAAAAGTGTTGGCCAATCTGTCAGAATACAATGGGTGAAGCGATATTAATCAGGGTGCTCACTACTGACCACCCTGCAATATCCGATGTGGCACTATAAATGTCTACTACGGCATGCACCTGGTCGTTTTTGATTTCTACTCTTTGCGTATCTCCCACAAATCCGGGAGTAGACTGTATGGATACCTGCATGTTCTCCGGACCGACAGAAGCCCGTGAGGCGGCAACTGTAACATTCACTTTGGTTGGAAAGAGGCGAATAGCTTCCGCAGCACTACCGGAGAAAACAGTGCGCTGCTCCGTTTGCAAGGAATCATCATAAACGGGAGTTCCTTTGAGTCCATTAGGACCTTTTTCATTGAAGAAGCGGGCCGTCGTATTTCCCATCAGAGAGGCAGTTCTTAAAACATCGAATCCACCGGTAGCTCCGGATGCAATATAGACCCGTGTACCATTTGCTCTGGCGGTTTCTGTCACTTCCTGATAGAATGTCTCGTCTGCCAAAGCACCGATAGACAAGGTAATGACAGACGTTCCGTTTTTCAATGCCGGCAAAGCCAATTCCCGCATAGCGGCAGGAGAGGCCGATTCCACCAGATAATCTGGTTTTAATGCCAATAACTCTTCCAATGTGGCGCAAGCAATGCAAGGCTTGCCATGTTGCTGCATTTTATTTACGATGTGTGCTGCTTTTGATGCCGTACGCGAATAGACACCTACCAGATGATAATCTGCTAATAAGCCTTTGACAACTGCATCCGCAACGATTTCTGCAAGTCGTCCACATCCTACAATGACTAACTTTTTCATGCAACAAAGATAATACTTTTATTGGTAAGAGCTTCGGTTGGTAATATGGTATTTATTTTCATCAGGTATGTATCCGGGGGTTGTTCCTTTAATTTATGAACTATTTGTAATAAGATTACGAAGATTTTCTCTACATTTGTCTTTATTAATCTTGTAATCTTCTATTAAAGTTTAATACTCCGATGAAAAAAAAGTACCTGATAT
>ERZ840371.2816-NODE-2816-length-15073-cov-3.896591_pt1 | contig 15073 bp, 11 predicted proteins | sample MGYA00519937_ERZ840371 | MGnify/ENA primary metagenome ERZ840371 (study PRJEB31850, sample SAMEA3708873) | human gut metagenome | biome: human gut; feature: human-associated habitat; material: faeces | place: China | collected 2014 ... | reverse complement strand
GCAATAATTCCTCTCGACGAGTTCACGATCGCTCCAAGTCCGTCCTCATTAAAGAAATGAACAAGATCTTTTCCGCGGCCGCCCTGCGCGCCGTACCCCGGAACGAGAATATATGATTTCGGCATGATCTTTCTGAGGACTTTTCCCATCTCCGGGTATGTCGCTCCGACAACGGCGCCGATATAACTGTATTCATCTCCCATACACTCTGCGCCCCACTGCGCAACTTTTTCGCCTACATGTTCATACAGCGGACGTCCGTCAATGATGCGGTCTTGGAATTCTCCGCTGGACGGATTCGATGTTTTCACAAGAATAAATAACCCTTTTTTCTGCTCCTTGCATACGTCCGCAAACGGATTCACTCCGTCAGATCCAAGATACGGATTCACTGTTGCAAAGTCCTCTCCGAATGGTGTATATTCCTTGCTTCCAACCTTAATCTTTCCAAGATGTGCTGTTGCATAAGCAGCAGATGTAGAACCGATATCTCCACGCTTTACATCTCCGATGATCACAAGGTCTTTAGACTTACAGTAATCTACTGTCTTCTTAAATGCCATCAGTCCCGGAATTCCGAACTGCTCGTACATTGCGATCTGTGGTTTTACTGCCGGAATCAGATCATAAGTCTTGTCAACGATCTCCTTATTGAACTGCCATACTGCCTCTGCTGCTCCTTCCAGAGTCTCACCATACTCTGCATAAGCCTTATCAAGTACGTGCTGTGGGATGTAGTTCAGCATTGGATCGAGTCCAACTACGATCGGTGCACCTGTCTTTTTGATCTTCTCTACCAGTTTATTAATCATTCTTCATTCCTCCATATCCTGTTACTTTTCATCGGATCACCGATGAATGATAACCTTCGGTCTTTCCTTCAGGTTGACGCGTTACTTTTCTTTACGCACAATATGATGTAAGTGTCAAAAGTATAAATTGCGTTTGTGCTCGCACAAATAAGCAATTTATACTTATTGACACGCCGAACACCGAAAACGGAATAAAATGGTGTGAACACGCCATTTTATGGGAGTTTGAGGTGTTCGAGGATTGCGGGAATTGCATAGCAATGGAGCAATCCGGTTACATCAGTGAGTGGCAAAATTTACTTTTGACACTTACATCACAATATATCATTTTCATAATACCATATTCTTGAGAATTTTCCTAGTCATGCTTTTTAATAAATCAAAAAATGAAAAATGAAGTTCTTTCTCTGTCACTCATTTAAACAGAATCTGAAAGAACTTCGTTTCTCTGGTTTTGTTTTTTAATATCCCGCCGGCACAAGCAATGTAAATGGATAAATCGGAATATTTCTCACGATTCCGAACCCCACCACTATAACTAATACCACATATAGAACTTTCTGATTAATCTTCTGATCCACATGATTACCACCGGTCAAAACCCAGTCAATCAATCGTGCTACAATATACACACCAAGAAACGGGAGTAATGTCACATACATCGGATTATACCGGAATGCCGTATAAAATCTTCCATGTAAAATAGAATAGCTTGCCCGCCCGGCACCGCACCCCGGACAATACAGTCCGGTAATAATATGAAAGAGGCAGGGCAGCGGATACTGGTGCGGATTATGAAAAAAGAGATAACCCGCAGCGACCGCTGCAATCACTGCCCCCGTCAGAACTGCGATGATCCTGGCCGACCTTTTTGTTTGAAATGCTTCACGCATCTTTATCTTCCAAATCATCATCCACTCACTTTTTAATAATAGTAATAAGCCGAACCTGAAACTGCCCCTGTCACGATCAGAACCATGTAGATCAACCATGTAAGAAGACCAATTGCAAAGGATACGATAATCCAGATTCTTGCCATCTTCGCATTATTCTGTGCTTCTTCAAGATTTCCTGCCAGCATAGCACTATTGATCTTCGCCGAGAACACGATTCCCACTACACCAAACGGGAGACAGCAACATAATGTTGAAATAATTGATAATACAAGATATGGAACCCAGTTCACTGGCTTCTGTGGCATTCCATTGAAATTATTCTGCTGATAATATCCCTGGTTTTGCTGACCATAGTTTGGAGCTTGCTGAGTATAATTCTGATTCTGCTGGTTATAATTCTGATTTTGCTGACCATACCCCTGTCCATACTCATAGTTGTTTGGTTCACCATAGGAAGTATTCTGCTCCTGATTCACACTTTTGTATGGATCGTTCTGATATGAACCTTCCACATCCTCTGGCTGTGTTGGTTCTGTCGGCTGCACATCTTCTTCTGGCTGCACTTTTTCTTCCGGCAGCACATCTTCTTCTGACTGCACTTTTTCTGTCGGCTGCTGTACCTCTGCTGTATCTTCTGTTATGTTATCTGTTGTCTCTTCCTTCACCTGTGATACAGGTTCCATCTTCTGTACCGGCTGCTTCGCCCCGCAATTCGGGCAGAACTTACAACTATCCGATATCTCCTGATAACAGTTCATACATCTCATCATCTCTACCTCGCTTTCGTAAGTCACAATTCTCACTTTCCCAGAGCACTGACCAATTTGCTCACTTGTTCGTTTTGCGACTTTATTTCTTATATCATAACATTAATATCACAAAAAAACTTGTATCTTCATTAAAAATTAACACTTTTCTTTTCCCAAACGGATTTCTTCCATTTGTTTTGCGGTCTCTTCATCAAGATAATCCAGAAGATAATTTTTCAGATTTACCTGCCTGCCCAGATGCTCTCCCCTGAGTTCTTTTAATGCCAGCTCAACTTCTTCTTTCAGACCTGGCGCAGACATTCTGTGAGCCCCCTGCCCCATAATGATCACCTGCTCAAGTCCATCTGATGTGGCTACTGTTACATCTGCATTCTTCGCAATCCTGCGGACTGTCTTCTCAATATATTGATCTGCTGTTTCTGCTTCTTTCGTATAGACAATATAAATGTTATGATATTTCAGCACTTCACCCGGATTCCCCTCTACTTTATAAGCATCATACACAAGGATCAGGGTACATTTGCGGAATCCCTGATAGTTACTTAGAATATCTGCAAGCTTTCCTCTTGCTGCACCAATATCTCTTTCTGAAAGTTCTTTCAGTTCCTCCCATGAAAAAATTATATTATAACCATCTACCAGAAGGTATTCTTCTGTTCCGGCTTTCGCTCTCCGGCGCGCTTCCCACTTCGGATCCTGGTAAGCGCTTCCCGGCTCTCTTGTCTTTTCCTTTGCCCGGACAGTTACAGGACCTGTAGAACGATTCTTCTTCGGATCCGGTGTACGGACATAGATCGCATCCAACTCTTCCTGTGTCAGTTCAATACTGGAGTGCCTGCGTTTTGGAAGTGTCACCTCCATTACATCCATTTCATCATCATTTCCTGATTCCAATGTATGCTCCATATGCATATATTCTTCAACTTCATCCCAATCTACAACAAATCCTGCTCCATGTGCACAGAACACAGAACCTGTCGGATTCGCCAGATCTGCCTCCGAATCATAGGTTGACGCTGCCAGAACTTCTTCCTGATTATGACAAATATCATAACCTTTCAACGAAACTGCCATTCTTCCACGTCCACCTGTATAGGCAGTGAATTCTTTCTGATATCCACGCATCAGGGACACCGGTGCACTTCCTGTCAGCACTGTTGTCTCTTCTTCTATCATCGGTGTTCCGAATTTGCCGGACATATTTTGGATATCTGTCATAGCTCGTCCTACATTTTCTGATGGAAGTTCCATTCGGAATTCATAATATGGCTCTAGAAGAATACTGTCTGCTTTCTTTAATCCCTGACGCACTGCACGATAAGTTGCCTGACGAAAATCTCCGCCTTCCGTATGTTTCTGATGTGTACGTCCGGAAGTCAGCGTAATCTTCATATCCGTGATTGGTGAACCTGTCAGCACACCTTTGTGCTCCTTCTCTTCCAGATGTGTCAGAACAAGCCGCTGCCAGTTTCTGTCCAGAATATCTTCACTGCACTCTGCTGCAAACTGCATTCCGGATCCACGTTCTCCTGGTTCCAGACGCAGATGCACTTCTGCATAATGACGTAATGGTTCAAAGTGTCCTACACCTTCTACCGGTGCTGTGATCGTCTCTTTGTAAACAATACTTCCTTCACCGAATTCTACCAGCACACCAAAACGTTCCTTTATCATCCGCTGTAAAATCTCAATCTGCACATCTCCCATCAACTGTACATGAATCTCAGAAGTCTGTTCTTCCCATACAATATGAAGTTCTGGTTCTTCTTCCTCTAAAATCTTTAGGTTCAAAAGCATCTTATGTACATCACAGTCATCCGGAAGAAGGATCTGGTATGTCAACACCGGCTCTAATACCGGTAAATCTGACTCTTCTTCTGCTCCGATTCCCTGCCCGGGTCTTGTATTTTCCAATCCTGTCACTGCACATACTCTTCCGGCTTCTACTTCCTGGACAGCCTCAAATTTCTCACCGGAGTAAATCCGGATCTGATTGATCTTTTCATTCAATCCTTCCACTACATCTTTTACTTTCAGTCTTCCACCTGTCACTTTCAGATAGGTCAGACGGTTTCCCTGATTATCCCTTGTAATCTTATAAACCTTTGCCCCAAACTCTGCCGGATAAGTCTTATCTTTCATATACAGATCAAGTCCATCCAAAAGTTCTTCCACGCCTTGAGAATGTAGTGCCGAACCAAAATAACATGGAAACACCTGGCGGTCTGCAACTGCTTTTTGTACTTTATCCAGAGAGATTCTTCCCTCTTCCAGATATTCTTCCATCATATCATCTTCACAGACAGCCAGCTCTTCCAGCACCTCTTCCACTGCGCTCTCTTTCGTATGTAAATATACTTTTCCACCCGGGCAGTCAGATTCTGTCATGATATCCACAAATGGAACGACATTTTCCCCAAAACGCTTGCGGAGTTCTTTCAGAAGTTTTTCACCATCTGTTCCTTCCTGATCCATTTTATTCACAAAAAGAAAGGTTGGAATGTGATATCTTTTTAATAACTTCCATAGTGTCTGTGTATGTCCTTGCACACCATCTGCTCCACTGACAACAAGCACCGCGCAATCCAGAACCTGCAGAACGCGTTCCATCTCCGCAGAAAAATCCACATGTCCCGGTGTATCAAGAAGTGTGATTGTGCGATCCTTCCACCGGAATACTGCCTGCTTGGAAAAAATAGTGATCCCACGTTCTCTTTCCATCTGATCTGTATCTAGAAACGCATCTTTATGATCCACTCTGCCAAGCTTCCTGATTGCTCCGGCATGATAGAGCATGCTTTCTGACAGTGTCGTCTTTCCGGCATCCACATGCGCTACAATACCTATATTTATATATCTGTCCGGCTTATTTTCTGAGTTATTCCCCATAAAATCTGCCCCTTTCATTGTTTTCTCGTTTTTCAATTACATCATGATGATGTGAGTGTCAAAAGTAAATTTTGCCACTCACTGATGTAACCGGATTGCTCCATTGCTATGCAATTCCCGCAATCCTCGAACACCTCAAACTCCCATAAAATGGCGTGTTCACACCATTTTATTCCGTTTTCGGTGTTCGGCGTGTCAATAAGTATAAATTGCTTATTTGTGCGAGCACAAACGCAATTTATACTTTTGACACTTACATCATATCATAAGAAAGAAAAGGAGTCGACTGCTCTTCTTTACAGTCAACTCCTGCTTTTCTTTCTCTGTTATCTTCTAATTATTCACTGAATGATGCACAACCAGGCTTTCCCGATCGATTGCCTTAAAAGAATACCCCAGATTTTTATAGTACTCCATTACTGTTGGAAGTGCCTGAATGGTAGATTCCTTCGCCTCTGTGTCATGGAACAGGAGCATTACTTTGGTATACTCATCCGTTTCTGACTGTGCGATGATCTGATCTGCCGTAACCGTTCCTCCGTCTCCACTGCTCACATTCCAGTCATAATACTGGTATCCTTTATCCAACACCTGCTGTGTCAGCTGTGTCATAATTCCTGCCGAGTATTTTTTTGAAATAGAATTCGATGCGCCTCCCGGAAAACGGATAAAGCATGGAACAAATCCAAGCTGTTCTTTTGCCACCTCTCCTATTTTCTCAAGATCATCAAAATAAGCATCCACAGATGCATAGACCTGATCATATTCATGAGTGTAGGTGTGAAGTCCAACTGTATGTCCCTCATCATAAACCTTCTTGATCATAGGGAAATAATCCGGCTGTTGGGCAGTAATGAAAAAGGTAGCTTTCGCATCATACTGATCCAGAATATCAAGCACACGCTGCGTATTTGCAGACGGTCCATCATCAAATGTCAGATAAACGACTTTCTCATCATCCTGCGGATCCATGGTTCCAACTGCAACTCCCGGCTGCAGAGACATGGACTTATCTCTTTCTGCCTTTGCTGCCTCTTCTGCTTTTTTCGCCTCTTCTTCGGCTTTTTTCTTCTCTTGTGCTTCTTTCTCTTTCTGCATTTCTACCTGACGTAAAGCTGCTACTTCCCGCGCATTTGCCACCATACATACACCTGTTCCGACAATTGCAAAAAACACAAGTCCTACCAGTATATTGAAATAAATATTGTTCTCCTGCCGCATTCTTTTGTAACTGTGCAGGACACTCACCAGTGTATCTTTTATCTTTATCAAAATTTTCTTTATCTTTTGCTGCATTCTTTCTCCCATTCCCTCTACATTACTGTAAAGAGTCCTCTTTTTCTTACGAATATTGCTGACATCATCATTTCCGGCATCTTTGGCATACAATATCCATATGATTATATTTATTATAAACCATACTTTTTAAATATATAGTAATGATTCATTAAAAATTATTCGAAAAATATTACATTTCTGTTACTTACTATCCTGTACTACTGTTCACACTAACTCGAGATCAACAATGAATCCCTCTCATCTGCATTTGACCATTTTCTTTACAAGTGTTAAAATAATTTGTAACTGTTCAGAGCCAAGCAAAATTTCATAAAACAGCTATAAAATGCTTGCATTTTTAAGACTGTTTTTGAAATTTTATTTGGCGGATACGCCACACCGACGAAATGCATAGCATTTTGGAGGTTGGCTCTGAACAGTTACAATAATTCTACAGATAAGCAATCACCGCATTCGTATGATCTGCTATAGAACATAGAAAGGAGAATATCCGCAATGGAGGATAAGCGTATCACCAAAACAAAATGTGCTTTAAAGTCTGCTCTTTTGGATCTTTTAACCACACAGGCTTTTGATGTGATTTCAATCACGGAATTATGTAAGATTGCCAATGTCAGCCGGATCACTTTCTACACACATTATAAAGATAAATTTGCCCTCCTTGACGACATTTTCAATGATATGCTGATTATTGGAAAAGAGGGATACCATCGCAGACAAGAGGAAAACAATCCTGAAAACAATCTCATACAGGGATATCTGAACGTTTTGGACAGTATTTTGTCTCTTTACTATGAACGTTATGATTTTTTCCAGCATGTCGTACCGGAAACAAATCCTTACCTGGCTTTTCGATTTTATCGGATTCTTTTAGACACGGTAGAATCTCATACAGATAAGCTGAAAGCTTCTCATTCTTTAAAATATTCTGCAAGACAGATTGCCGGATTCATCTGCTTTGGTCTGTTCGGATTTATCAGTGAGTCTTATACATCAAAAGTACCGTTAGAACAGGTTCAGGCCGGAGCAAGACAGCTTTTAACAGATCTTCTGCAATCCAAAATTCTTGTATAATGTTTTGCATTTGTAACTGTTCAGAGCCAAGCAAAATTTCAAAAAAAGATGTAAAATGCATGCATTTTTAGATTTAAACATGAAAAAGAACATGCCCCGCAGTTTCAAGACTTCTTAAACAGAAGCTTTTATTCTCTGGTCATGTTCTTTTTTATTTTTAATAGTTACGCCTCTTTTTCTTTGTAATGATGCGCCTCTTCGAGCATCATATCTTTCACTTTCATCAGTCGAATCTGTGTACTACGCTCATTCTCATCCAGTTTCATCGTAATGTATTTGATACTTTCCTCTGTCTCTGGAATGATAACATGCTCCAGTGCATTTACACGACGTCTTGTCTTCTCAATCTCTGCCGCCATCAGCTGACATGCTTTTTCACATTCTGCAAGTCGGATCATGTCTGGGAGGATATCTGATAAAGACTTCACTGCTCCATCAAGATCGCTGGAAGTAAATGCAAATCCATAAGAATAGATATCATTTTCATCCGCTGTTCTTGTTTTGGATGTGAAGGTCGGAATCTCAACACTCATAACATTCTTCTCATCAACTATAAGTCCAACTTCCTGCTTCGGAGCCATCAATGCAGTATTCAGTGCTGCCTCTGACATTCCGGCCCGGGCAATAACAAAATTACGGTTCGCAGAGAGAATCCCTTCTTCTACACGAAGTCTCACTTCCATATTTTCTCGGACAAGATCCAGATACTGGCGCATCAGCTCATCACGCTTATCTTTCAAAAGCTTGTGACCACGAATGGCTGTAATCCGCTTTTTCTTCAAACGGGTTAGTTCCATACGGGTTGGATTCACTTGTTTCGCAGCCAATACCGCCACCTCCTCTTTCTATCTTCGATCACTCTGTCTGTTCTTACTCTTTGTCGTAATATTCATCCAGATATTTATCGTCAATTCGTTTGAGTTCGGTACGCGGCAGCATGCGAAGCAGCTTCCATCCGATATTCAATGTTTCCTCAATGCTTCGGTCTGTCTGATATCCCTGAGATACATATTCTTTCTCAAATGCATCTGCGAAACGTGCATATTTCAGGTCAATTTCTGTCAGTGCGGCCTCTCCCAGGATAACCATCAGCTCTTTTGCATCTTTACCACGCGCATAAGCGGCAAACAACTGATTCATTGTATTGGAATGATCTGCTCTTGTCTTACCTGCTCCGATTCCTTTATCTTTCAGACGTGACAGAGATGGAAGAACATCAATTGGAGGTGTTACTCCTTTTCGGTAAAGCTCACGACTTAAGATGATCTGTCCTTCCGTGATATATCCTGTCAGGTCAGGGATTGGATGAGTCTTGTCATCCTCAGGCATTGTCAGGATCGGGATCATTGTGATACTTCCCTTCTTACCATTCTGACGTCCTGCTCTTTCATACAGTGTTGCAAGGTCTGTGTACAGATATCCCGGATATCCACGACGGCCAGGAACTTCCTTTCTGGCTGCAGATACCTCACGCAATGCATCTGCATAGTTTGTGATATCTGTCAGAATAACAAGGACATGCATATCTTTTTCAAATGCAAGATACTCCGCTGCTGTCAGCGCCATACGTGGTGTTGCGATACGCTCGATCGCCGGGTCATTTGCAAGGTTTACAAACAATACTGTTCTGTCGAGTGCTCCTGTCTCGCGGAAGCTTTCGATAAAGAAGTTAGACTCCTCGAAAGTAATACCCATAGCAGCAAATACAACCGCAAAGTTTTCATTTGTTCCAAGTACCTTTGCCTGGCGGGCAATCTGTGCAGCCAGCTGCGCATGCGGCAGACCGGATGCTGAGAAGATTGGAAGCTTCTGTCCGCGAACCAGTGTATTCAGTCCATCAATTGCAGATACTCCTGTCTGGATAAACTCCTCCGGATAACATCTCGCTGCCGGATTCATTGGCAGACCATTGATATCCATTCTGGCATCCGGAAGGATCTGCGGACCTTCATCGATCGGATTACCAAGTCCATCAAAGACACGTCCAAGCATATCTTCTGATACGCCAAGTTCCATGCTTCGTCCAAGAAATCGTACTTTGCTGTTGGAGAGGTTAATACCTGTTGAACTTTCAAACAGCTGTACAAGAACATCGTTTCCGTTCACTTCCAGAACCTTACATCTTCTTGTCTCACCACTCGCCAGCTCGATTTCTCCAAGCTCATCATATGTTACGCCTTCTACTCCATGCACCAGCATCAGAGGTCCGGCCACTTCCTGAATGGTTCTATATTCTTTTGGCATTTAACCTTCCTCCTTTACAAATGCTGCTGCGATCTGAGCGCTTAATGTCTCATCAACCTGTTTAAATTCTTCGTCAAGCTTATCTTCTGTCACATATTTAAAACGTCCGATCTGCTCTCTGACCGGCATTGAGATCAGTTTCTGAAGTGATGCACCATCTTTTAATGCATCGGTTGCTCTGTCAAAGAATTCGTTAACGAGAACCATCATCATGTGCTGTTTCTTCAATGACGTATACGTATCTACTTCATGGAAAGAGTTCTGATGCAGGAAGTCCTCACGAATCGATCTTGCAGCTTCCATCTTCAGACGGTCGGACGGTGAAAGTGCGTCCATACCTACCATCTTAACGATCTCTTCCAGTTCTGCTTCTTCCTGAAGCAGTGTCATCATCTTCTGACGGCCTTCCATCCAGTCTTCAGCGACCTGTCCGTTAAACCATTTTTCCATATCATCCAGATACAGAGAGTAACTCTTCAACCAGTTGATTGCCGGGAAATGTCTCTTGTATGCCAGGGAAGCATCCAGTCCCCAGAACACTTTGACGATACGAAGTGTAGCCTGAGATACCGGCTCAGATGTATCACCACCTGGAGGAGATACTGCTCCGATAACGGAAAGTGCTCCTTCTCTTCCTTCTTTTCCAAGAGAAACTACATGTCCGGCACGCTCATAGAACTGAGCCAGACGACTTCCAAGATAAGCTGGATATCCTTCTTCACCAGGCATCTCTTCCAGACGTCCTGACATCTCACGAAGTGCCTCAGCCCAACGGGATGTTGAGTCAGCCATAAGTGCAACCGTGTAACCCATATCACGGAAATACTCGGCAATAGTAATGCCTGTGTAGATAGATGCCTCACGGGCGGCAACAGGCATATCGGATGTGTTTGCAATAAGCACGGTTCTCTCCATAAGAGAGTTGCCTGTGCGTGGGTCTTTAAGTTCGGGGAACTCGTTAAGAACATCGGTCATCTCATTGCCACGCTCACCGCAACCGATATATACGATAATATCGGCAGCCGCCCACTTTGCAAGCTGATGCTGAACAACAGTTTTGCCCGAACCGAACGGTCCCGGAACTGCGGCTACACCGCCCTTTGCAAGCGGAAAGAGTGTGTCGATAGGTCTTTGACCTGTGGTAAGAAGAATGTCGGGAGAGAGCTTTCTTTTGTACGGTCTGCCCACACGAACAGGCCATTTTGTGCACATATTAATCTCTGCATTGCCCTTGTCTGTTTTGAGAACGGCAACAGCTTCGTCAATTGTAAAATCGCCCTCGCTGATGTTTTCAACGACACCGCCCGTCTTGTTCGGAACAAGAATCCTGTGGAGAACAGCGTGTGTTTCCTGAACAGTACCGAGTGTGTCGCCTGCCGCAACCGTGTCGCCCTTTTTAACAAGGGGAGTAAAGTGCCACTTCTTTTTGTGATCAAGTGACGGAACATCAACACCTCTTTTGAGGTTTGTGCCGGCAACCTTCATAATCTCGTTAAGCGGTCGCTGAATACCGTCATAAATTGAACCGATAAGTCCGGGACCGAGTTCAACGGAAAGCGGAGCGCCTGTGGATTCAACAATCTCACCGGGTCCGAGTCCCGAAGTTTCTTCATATACCTGAATTGACGCCCTGTCACCGTGCATCTCGATTATTTCACCGATAAGTCGCTGACTGCTTACACGCACAACATCGAACATATCGGCATCACGCATACCCTCGGCAATTACCAGAGGACCTGCTACCTTAGTTATAATTCCAGATTTCAAATTCTTACACCTCAATCATTGAAGATAATGTCCGAACCGACTGCCTTTTCAACAAATGATGACAGTCTTTTTATGCCGATTCCCGTATTGCCTTTTACACCGGGGATAGGAATAACGGCAGGAATGAGCCTTTCTTCATATCTTTTTCGCTCTTTTTCAACAAGTCCGAACATTTCCTCGGTAATAAAAATTACCGCATAGTTGTCACCGTCAGCAATCTTTCTGAAAAGATGCGGTGCGTTTTCGTTGTCATCACACGGATAAATGTCCATGCCGATTGCCGCAAAGCCCTTTATGCTTTCGCTGTCGCCGATAACGGCAATATTTTTAGCCATAAACTTCACGCAACCTTTCTTTTACGGTTTCATAATTTGTCTTGGTGCGGATTCCGCTTGCAATAATGTGAATAACTTTTTTCTCTGTTTCACTTGCAATCAGATAGCCCGTAATCGGGTCTGCACCGTCACCGCTTCTTTTGCATTTTTCTTTCGCAAGGCTCATAAGCCTGTTGTCAACAAATTTTTCAAATGCCGACGGAGAAGCCTTGTACTCTTCAACAGCCTTGTTACAGCCGTATGCCGAGATTTTTGACAGCACATCAAGCGTTGGTTCAAGTCCCTTTACGCTTGCCTCAATAACCCTTGAACGGGGGAAGTCCTGCACATTACAGATTGCAATTTCAAGAAAATCCCTGTCACAATCGGCTTTTGCACCTCTTATGGCTGTCTTTACATTATTATAAAATACTGTAGCTTTAAAATATTCGGACATAAATTCGCTGTCGGATTTTTCGGATGTTTTCAGAACAAGCTCCATAAAAGCTCTGTCAAGAACCGCATCGCTGAGTCTTGCGTCACCTGTGTGTGCAAGAATTTCATATGCCTTGTCACAAGGTACGGAAAGCTCTTCGCCCAAAAGTGAAAACTTTCTGTTCTCAACCGCCTGTTTAAGCGTTTCTTCAGAGAAAGTACACGGCTTTACCAAAAGCTGTGAATACGGTCTGTTTGAAAGCGTTCCCTTTAAAACAGCTTTAAGGTTGTGAAGGTCGTTAAGATAGAAGAACGGTTTGAATATTGCAAAATCGGGTGCGGTTCTTTTGAGATATTCCCACACATTTTCGCTGTGTGATTTCAATATATCTTCAATGTTATCACCCTCGCCGTAACCCTTGTCCGAAAGGTATCTGCAAAGCTCGTTCACATTTTCACAACCGAGCATATGCTCAATGTCGCTGTTTGTAAACAGATTTTTTTCTTTAGCACGGACGGAGCCGATGGAAAATTCATAAGATAATGCCATCATATTCCTCCCTATGCCTTAAAAAGTTCCTGATTTATAAAATCCTCGATAGCGTCACGCTTTTCGGACAATATTGCCGAGAAGTCCATGTTCTCTTCAATGTCACCGCATTTAAGAATAAATCCGCTTTCAATGTCACACGGTGTTTTTGAAAGCTCTGCTTTTACACCGCATTTTTCAAGCCTTGCAAGAAAATTCTTCGGAAGTCGGTTCATATCCTTTTTGTTCAAAAGCACAACACCGCTCATTCCGTTTAACTTTTTTGCAAATGTGTAAATCAGTTCAAAGTAATCTTCATCGGGAAGATTTTTCATTTTATTAAGAATTTCACTGTATGTCTTGTCAATTTCCTCACGCCTTCTCTTTAGGAAAGCGTTGCGTGTTTCAAGGTCACAACGGCTCTTTGAAGCCGCCTGCATCTGCTTGACCTTTGACTGTGCCCTGTCGGCAATTTCGGCAGAAATCTTGTCGGCATCAAGCTTTGCCTGTGCCATAATCTGTGCGCATTTTTCATCGGTTTCAGCACCTATTTGGCTGATTCTTTCGTCACAGTCAAGACTTATGCGATTTAAAATTTTATCACCGCTGCTCAAAGTGATTCCACCTTTCTTTCGTAATTTTCGTTAGTCGGTTATCAGATGTTAAGGTTTGGAACTGTGATAACAACGAGAAGTGAAACGATGAATGAAAGGAGAGCGTAAATCTCAACGAGAGTTACGGAAACCATTGCCTTTGAGAAGTTTGAATCGTCCTTTGCGCTGAGTGCAATACCCGAAACGGCTGCCTTGCCCTGTGCAAAACCTGAAATCATACCGCCTATACCGATAGCAAGCGATGCTGCAAAGTATGCAAGTCCCTGTCCGATTGTCGGAGCTGTGCCGCCGAGAACGCCGCCGCTTACGAGAATAAGGAAGCCTACGATAAATCCGTAAAGTCCCTGAGTACCGGGGAGAAGTGTGAGAACGAGCATTTTACCGAATTTTGATGAGTCCTCGGAAAGAACTCCCATAGCTGCCTGTGCGGCAGAGCCTACACCTCGAGCAGAACCTACGCCTGCAAGTGCTGTTGCTATTGATGCGCCTAAAAGTGCGAAAAATATTCCATTCATTTTGATTTGTCCTCCTGAATTTTAATATATTTACTGTTGAGCTTGAACGGCTTAAACTGTTTGCCGCCGCCCTCATAGAATTTTCCGAACATTTCAACATACTGAAGTCGCATTGTGTGAACATATGAACCGAGTGCGTTGAGTCCGATATTGATTGCGTGTCCGATGATGAACACGATAACGAGTAAGATAATTCCGAACCAGCTCTTTCCGAACATGGTCGAAAGCATATTGAACACCTGAGCCATAACTCCCGTTGTAAGTCCGAGAGCAAGAAGTCTTGAGTAGCTCAGAAGGTCACTGATGTAACCTGTGATGTCATAGAGAGAGGCAAGTCCGCCGATGACTTTGCCGAATCCCTTTTTGTTTCTGCCCTGTGTGAGAACAAGACCGATTGCACAGAAAATCGCAATGCCTGCTCCTACATAGACGAGTGTCTGACCAAACGCCATACCTGCCGCCAAAACGGCAAATCCGATAAGCATAAGCATCCAAAGCCCCGTGTCAAAGAACGCTCCGCCGTAATCCTTCTGCTTGAGGCAAACATAGAATTTGCAGCCCATACCGACAAGAATGTGTACAAGACCGAATGCTATTGAAATGATCATCAGCATAAGTGCGTCCTTTTGCGGGTCAATTGTCGGCCACGGGAAGATTTGCGCCATCGTAATATCTGCACCCGTAAAGTAGTTGTAAAGGGTTGCGGGGGCATCTCCGAAGAAGCTTGCAAAAACAAGTCCCCAGAAAAATGTTGAAACACCGCAGTACTGGAACAGCTTTAAGGTGTTTCGCATTTCCTTGTCAGGCTTGAACAGCTTTATTGCAAGTCCTGTTCCTATTACCATTAACAGTCCGTAGCCTGCATCCGAGAACATCATTCCGAAGAAGAAGTAGAAGAAGAACGCAAGCAACGGC
>ERZ840371.2812-NODE-2812-length-15082-cov-3.868104_pt1 | contig 15082 bp, 9 predicted proteins | sample MGYA00519937_ERZ840371 | MGnify/ENA primary metagenome ERZ840371 (study PRJEB31850, sample SAMEA3708873) | human gut metagenome | biome: human gut; feature: human-associated habitat; material: faeces | place: China | collected 2014 ... | reverse complement strand
TCTGCCATCCCACTCCCATGGGGTCTCGAACAGGACTTCTACCTCCCGCCCCACATAGGACTGGCGGTAAGCATGTGACATGGCATCTTCCAAAGTCAGCAGGATGTCACTGCGCCTGGTCTTGATCTTCTCATCCACCTGATCCGGCATGACTGCCGCCTTTGTGCCTTTGCGTTTGGAATATTTGAAAATATGCATTTCATAAAAGCCAATATGGTCTACATATTCTTTTGTGGTTTCAAATTCTTCTTCTGTCTCGCCCGGAAATCCCACGATCACATCGGTCGTGATCGCCGGCGCATCAAAATACTTGCGAAGCATGGCACATCCTGCCTCATACTCTGCCGCCGTATATTTGCGGTTCATGCGCTTTAAGGTCGCATCGCATCCACTCTGTAAAGAAAGATGAAAATGCGGGCAGATCTTGTCCACCTTTGCCAGGCGGGACGCAAATGCTTCCGTGATGATCTGCGGCTCCAAAGAACCCAGACGGATGCGATCAATGCCCTGCACTTTTGCAACCGCTTCAATCAATTCCAATAAGTGATTGTGCTCAAATCCACTGTTATAATTTTCTGTCAGACCATAGGAACTCAGATGGATCCCGGTCAGAACCACTTCGCGGTAGCCGCTTTTTGCAAGCCCTTCCACTTCCTTTACCACGTCCTCGATCGCGCGGCTACGCACACGTCCTCTGGCATAAGGGATGATGCAATAAGAACAGAACTGATTGCAGCCATCCTGCACCTTGATGAAGGCTCTGGTATGTTCGGCAGTCTTATTGACCAGAAAATACTCATAATCCTGCCCATCCTGATTGATGTCCACGCAGTCGACGACCTTTTCTTCCACTGCTACGGTATCTGCCGATTTCTCGGCGCCCTCTGCAAGACTGGTTGGATTTTTGGCTTCAAATTCTGCGATGCGCTCCACCAGATGATTTTTCTGGTTGTTGCCGATGACGATATCCACTGCCAGATCTGCCAAGACTTCTTCTGTGCTTGTCTGCACATAGCAGCCTGCCGCCACGACAATAGCGTGGGGATTTTTCTTTTTTGCCCGGTGGATCATCTGGCGCGACTTGCGGTCTGCCATATTCGTTACCGAACAGGTATTGATCACATACACATCTGCCACATCTGTAAAGGCTACGATCTCATATCCGGCATGCTCCAATAACTCCTGCATCGCGTCCGTCTCATATACATTTACCTTGCACCCCAAATTGTGAAGCGCGGCTCTTTTTCTTGTTGTCATTGTCCTTTTCCCTGCTAAGATCACCCGTTCCTTTTGTGCATGTTTTTCATTGACTTTTCCCATGCAATGAATTACGATAAGCGTATAAAATCAATACATTGAAGGAGGCATATGACATGCAAAAAGTTGTGATTTCTTTAAATTCAATTGATAAAGTTAAATCTTTCGTAAATACGATCAGCCAGTATGATTTCGATTTCGACCTCATCTCCGGCAGATACGTGATCGATGCCAAGTCTATCATGGGTATCTTCAGTTTAGACCTCTCTAAGCCGATCGATCTTACCATCCATACCGATGAAGACACGACAGAAGTTATGGCAGCACTTGAGCCATACATCATCAAATAATTCATTTGACTACTTTTAAAAGCATCCTGCATATAGCAGGATGCTTTTTTCTATGCTTCTACATGGATCGTCTCGACGGTACTGATCGCCTGATCCATCAGATCGTCGATCACATCCGCCAGTTTCTCCTCTGACTTTTTGATCACATTCACATTCGGCTTTGTCACCGGATGCTTTGCCACAAAGATCGTACAGCAATCTTCATACGGCAGGATGGATGTCTCATAAGTACCGATCTTCTCGGACACCTCTACGATCTCCTGCTTGTCAAATCCGATCAGCGGACGATATACCGGCATGGTACACACTTCGTTGGTCGCCATCAAAGACTGCATGGTCTGGGATGCCACCTGTCCGATACTCTCGCCTGTGATCAATCCTAAACAGCCATCTTCTTTTGCAAAATGTTCTGCGATCTTCATCATGTATCTGCGCATAATGATCGTCAATTCCTCATGCGGGCATTTTTCATAGATAGCCAACTGGATATCTGTGAAGTTGACCACATGCAGATCGATCGGACCCGTATAGGCTGAAATCTCCTTTGCCAGATCAACGACCTTTTGCTTTGCACGCTCGGAAGTGTAAGGCGGTGCATGGAAATAAGTCGCATCAATGGCAACACCACGTTTGGAGATCATATAGCCTGCAACCGGACTGTCGATACCACCGGATAAAAGGAGCATTGCCTTTCCGCCTGTGCCGACCGGCATACCGCCCGGTCCCGGGATCTCCTCGGAATAAAAACTGATCTGCTCACGGATTTCCACATAAAGCATCACATTCGGATCGTGCACATCCACGCTCATATCCGGGAACGCATCCAGAATCTTTTCGCCCAAGGCTGCATTGAGTTCCATGGAATCCATCGGATAATTCTTTCTGGCACGACGTGCCTTTACCTTAAAAGTCATGTGCTTATCCGGGTAGATCTGATCCATATAGGAAACAACCTGTTCTGCCAATTTATCAAAGCCCTCGTCCTCGACCATGACAGCCGGACAGATGCCTGTGATACCAAAAACATGGCTGAGTGCTTCTATGGTCTCCTCATAATCGTAGTCACCTTCGGTTTCCACAAACACACGTCCCTGCTGCTTGTGCACGTGAAAAGTGCCATCCACACTGCGCAGAGCATAACAGATCTGGCGCACCAGTGCATCCTCAAAAAGATGGCGGTTCTTGCCCTTGATACCGATCTCTGCATATTTGATCAAAAATGCCTTATACATAATTTTCTCCTTTTTAACTTCTTCTGTATTTTGCCAGCATTGGAACCAGTTCTGCCATAGCCTCCAATGCATAATCAATTTCTTCCTTTGTTGTGTGTACGGAAAAACTGAACCGTACCGTAGACTCCAACAACTCGCGTTTCAATCCGATCGACTGCAAAGTCCTGCTGACCGCCGGCTTGTTGGAAGAACATGCGCTTCCGGCAGAGACATAGATCTCTCTGTCCTCAAGGGCATGCAGGAGCACTTCACTGCGCACACCGGATACGCTGACACTGACGATATGCGGTGCGTTACTGTGATCCTTGTGACCATTGACACTGACGCCGTCAATCTTTTCTACTTCTGCGATAAAATAATCACGCAGACGATACATTTGCATGATCTTGGCATCAAAATTCTGATAGATCTCCATGGCTGCCTGCCCCAGACCTGCGATTGCCGGTACATTTTCCGTACCGGAACGGAGTCCTCTCTCCTGACCACCGCCAAGGATCAATGGATGCACCTTGACCTTATCTCTTACAAATAAAAATCCGCTGCCCTTTGGTCCGTGGATCTTGTGCCCGCTGACGGATAAAAGATCGATTCCCATGCGCTTCGGATAAATGCGGAATTTGCCATAAGACTGGATGGCATCCACATGAAAGAGACAGTTTGGATTGGTCTGCTTGATCAGACGCGCCGCTTCCTCCACCGGCTGTACGGCTCCGATCTCATTATTTACATGCATGATGGATACCAGAATGGTATCACTACACATGGCATCTTTTAGATCCTGTAAGGAAATACAGCCATAAGCATCCACAGGCAGATAAGTAACGGCAAATCCCTGCTCTTCCAAATAGGCAAAAGGATTTGCCACCGAAGGATGTTCGATCGCCGTCGTGATCACATGCATGCCGGATCTTTTATTGGCAAGCGCACTTCCCACGATCGCCAGATTATTACTCTCGCTCCCCCCGGAGGTAAAATAAATTTCTTTTTCATTTACCTTGAGTGTCTGCGCGATCCGTTTTCTTGCTTCTTTTACATAGTTTTCGGCTTCCATACCGCGGTTATGCAGAGAGGATGGATTGCCGTAATCCACCCGGAGCAGGCGCATCATCAGATCTGCTGCTTCCTGTGAGCACTGCGTGGTCGCTGAGTTGTCTAAATATGCTTCCATCTTTTTTCCTATTCTATCATTCTATTACTCTTAGTTTATTCATATACCTGCCAGAATCCACAGGCATTTTATTGCATTTCTGTCGCAAGCATGACCATGGACATGGTCGTGATCGCCGCTGTGTCGGTGCGCAGGATTCTGCTTCCCAAAGAGACGACCTGCATGCAATCTTTTACTGCATCGATCTCTTCTTGTGCAAATCCACCTTCCGGTCCGATCATGATGCTGATCGTCTTTGCATCCCGGATCTTTGTCAGAGCATCTTTTGTCGCCTCCATGCCCTTAGCACATTCATAAGGCACCAGACATAGATCACACTCTTTTGCGTAAGCCATGGCATCACGGTAAGTCATGAAATCATGTACGACCGGGATGCGGCTGCGTTTGGACTGCTTTGCCGCAGATTCTGCGATCGCCTGATAACGTTTGAGGCGCGCAGCCTTTTTCTTGGCATCCAGTTTTACCACACAATATTTCATCTCCACCGGGATGATCTCATAAACACCAAGTTCCACCGCCTTTTCGATCACCGTTTCCATGCGGTCACCCTTTGGCACTGCCTGAAAAAGATAAATACGTTTTTCTAATTCGGTGGATGCCACTTCTTCCAAGACCCGAAGCGTGACCTGTCCTTTGTCCGCCGACTCTATCTGACACAGATAATTGTCGCCCTCATGCGTGCTGACACGAAGCTGCTCTCCCTGGCGCATACGGAGCACCTGTAGCAAATGTCTGGCATCCTCGCCCTCTACCATAAATGTATCATCGATCTTGACCGACTGATCCACAAAAATCTGTTGCATCCTAACTCCTTATTCTCATAACATCGGCTCTATTTACAAGCCGTGATGTTGCGCCATTCTCCCTGCGCATTGCTTTCTACCACCTGTAGTCCTGCCGCAATCAGCGCATCCGCTACTTCCTGCTCCTTGAAATCAATAATACCGGAAGTGATCAGTTTTGCCCCCGGCTTCATGCTTGCTGCCAGTGCCGGAGCCATCGGGATAATGATGTCTGCCAAAATATTGGCTACCACGACATCATACTTTTCCTTTCCCACCTTATCCTGCAATGCCTCATCATCAATGAGATTTCCTACATAAAAATCGCCCAGAGACTTGTCTAAGTGATTGACTGCAAAATTATCATAAGAGGATGCAATGCAATCCTCATCAATATCTGTGCCTACCACATGCTGTGCGCCGAGTTTTAATGCCACGATAGAAAGGATACCACTGCCACATCCTACATCAAGGACTTGATCGCCTTCTTGCAGGTATTTTTGTAACTGGCGAATCACCAGTTGGGTACTCTCGTGCTTTCCCGTACCAAAGGATACGCCCGGATCGATCTCCACAAGTGTCATGTCCGATTTGTCCTCCGGCATGTCTTCCCAGGTAGGTTTAATAAAAATATTGCCGATGGAAAAAGAAGAAAAATAGGCTTTCCAGTTGTCACGCCAATCCGCCTCGTCTGAGATTTCAGTCGTGATCGTACCCTCGCCGATCTGGGCATACGTTGACATATCGTCCAAAGCCTGTCTTACTTTTTCCAAGATCTCGGATGCGTCTGCCTCATCTTCTTCCAGATAAAAACTAATGCGTGAAGATCCATCGTCCTCCGGCAGATCCGGTTGCAGTTCTTCAAATACACCGCCCTGTCTGTCCGCATCCGGAACCGGAATAAGGTTATCGATCTCTACACTGGTAATGCCCAGTTCCGATAGCATGGCACAGACCAATTCCTCTGCATCCGTTCTTGTATTTATCGTGTATTTATTCCACCGCATATCTATTCTCCATTTTCTATAACATATAGCCTTGCTAAACTAATGTATTGTACCATGGATTGCCCGTTTTGACAATGCGTGAATACGCACAAAAAATGCGGTCACCACACCGGGCAACCGCATTTTACTAAAGTTCTTTTATTCTTCTCTACCATGATCCTTAAGATCAAATCTCTTAACCAGTTCCTCCAATGTAGCCGCCTGTGCTGCCAACTCCTGAGAAGTTGCTGATGTCTCCTCGGCAGATGCGGAATTGTCCTCAACGCCCTTGGAAATGTCTTCAATGCCGACACGGATCTGCTCCATGCTCTGGTTCTGTGCTTCATTGTTCTCTGCACTCTTACCGATCATGCCATTGACTTCTTCGACGGCATCCAGTACATCCTGCATAGACTGCACAACATTCTGTGCCAGACTGGAACCACGATCAATCTGCTGCAAGGAGATCTCGATCAGATCCCTGGTATTATTTGCAGCCTTAGAACTGTCATCCGCAAGAGATCCGATCTCAGATGCAACGACTGCAAAACCTTTGCCTGCCTCTCCGGCTCTGGCAGCCTCAATAGAAGCATTGAGTGCCAAAAGGTTGGTCTGGTCTGCAATATCTTCGATCGTCTTGATGATACTGACAACCTCATTGGATGTCTCCGTGATCTTGTTCATTGCCTCCATCATCTGATTCATCTGTTCTCTGCTATCCTGCATCATATGGGTAACACGGGATGTCTCTGTTGCAGACTTCTGCGCATCCTCGGTATTTTCCTCTACCTGCTGTGATACGGATTCGGTTGTTGCAACAAGTTCCTGCACAGATGCAGCCTGCGTCATAGCACCCTCTGCGATATTCTGTGCAGCCTTGGAAAGTTCATCCGCACCGATAGATACCTGCGTAGAACTGTCAATGATATCTTCGATCATCTGCTCAAAGGATCCTGAGATATGAAGCAGGGCGGTCTTAACCTTTGCAAACTCTCCTGCATAATCATACTTCAAGGTAAACTTCAACTTACCATCTGCCAGTCGATCCAATACCGAAGAAATCTCATCGATGTAATTGATATATTCTTTCAGACGATCTACTGTCTTTTGAATAGAATCTGCAAGTTCCCCGATCTCATTTTCAGATGCGATATCAAGAGTCACATCCAGATTGCCTTCTGCCAGTTCCTGTGCCACATCATTCAAAGCAACGATCGGCTTAGTCAACTGGGTTGCCAGATGACGGATCGTGATGATGATAACGACAATACCTGCAATGACAAGCAACAATACAATGATGATACAACGGATCAGACTTGCAAAATATTCACTTGCCGGTAAGCAGGAAATGGTCAGATAATCGGTCGAACCAATTCTTCCGACATAACCGTATTTGCTCTTTCCATCTGCGGAATAATGTACGGAAGTATCTTTACCTCCCTCAACTGTCTGGATCAAGGTCTTGTCTACATTCAACTCGCTCAAACTCTTCTGCTGGTTGTCCGTGTTCGGATGATAGATCACATTGCCTTCAGAAGTAACCAGAATAACAAATCCATTGTTTCCGATCTTGTATGCCGGTAAAAGTTCATCGATATGATCCAGTGCCACATCCACACCTGCAACACCGATGATATTTTGTCCGCTCTGGTCATATACCGGAGTAGCCGCACTCAGGATCACATTGCCTGTGCTGGCATCTACATATGCATCCGTAAGGATGGTCTTTTCTTCTTCTACTGCCTTATACCATGCACGCTCTGTGATCTCAAAATCACTGCCACTGGTATAGCCGTCTGACTGTGTCAGAACATTGGCATCAATATCGCCGACCCAGACTGCCTGAATGTTGTCACTGTCTGCTGCCGCGGTCTTTTTCATAGTATTGAATACGGTTGCATAACGCTCTGACTCTGTAATATTGGCTCCCGGTCCGGTCTCCTCCAATAAAGTCTGCACATCTGTGTTCAGTGCCATCTGTTCTGCGACCGTCGTGTATTCCTCAAAGAATATCTCCAACTGGTATGCTGCTGCTTTGGATTGCATCTCCAGGTCGTTCTTCTGGGCACTCAGACTGATGTTGCCCACCATAAAGGTAACCACTGCCGCAACGATAACAAATACGATGACTACCTTTGACAAGATACTGACCTGTATCTCCTCCGCGATTCCTCTTTTCCTCTGTTGTTTTTTCTTTTTCATAGGACTCCGTTCCTCCTTTACTTTTTCCATCATAGCACTTTTTCGACATATCACACAAGATTTTTCTGAAAATTATGCATAATTTCTGATTTTCTTTGCCTTTACAACAAAATTGTACTCGCTATTTTACACAGGCCGAAAAAAGTCCCCTTGCAGAAATCTGCAAGAGGATTTTTCCTAATGGTCTTATTTATTTTGTTGCCATACTTCCAAGAAGATAAAGACTTTCTTTTGCGGTACGCTTCATATTGCTGCGGTCTACTGCGATCAGACCGAACTGCATAGAGAAACCTTTCTGCCACTCAAAGTTATCCATGAGTGACCAGTGCATATAGCCCTTGAGTGGAATACCGTCTGCGATACACTCCTGAAGACCTGTCGTTGCTGTTTTGATATATTCCTGACGACGGCTGTCGTCTGCAGTTGCGATACCATTTTCGGTAACGATAATATCGCCCTTGAAATCCTTTGCCACTGCACGGACAACGTTGGCGATCGCCTGTGGATAGAACTCATATCCCATCTGGGTCAATTCCACGCCGTCCGGTGTATATTTGTTGCCCTCAGCATCAAAGCACTGTCTGGTGTAAGACTGTGCGCCAAAGAAATCATCATCTGCAATATATGGAAGATAATGACGGAATTCTTCATCCCATTCTTTTGCTGCTGCATCTTCGCCGCCTGCTTCCGGCTGCATATCATGCAAAGATAAAGTGATACCGACCTTGATGTCCGGATATAATTCCTTGATGACCTTCTTGGCTGCCTGATGCGCCTTCATGACCAGAATATCCCCTTGTGGTGTGCACATGGAAACAAAATTATGGATGCCTCTTGGATCCTGCAAGCCAAATGCCTTTGCACATTCCATCATGCCCATCATCATGGTATTCATGCCCTGTCCAAGGTTGAGTCCAACCTGCACATCGCCTTCCTTTGGTGCATCCTGCTTTGGAGCCTCAGCCATTTTCTTCATGGCATCTGCATTTGATGCATCTTTTGCTCCGCCGCCCATGCTGCCCATGTACTTTTTCATGATGGCAGCCAACTGTAAGCGCATGTTTGCCTCGTTGATGGTGCAAATATAGTTAAGTTCGCTTCCCAGACGTTCTACGACATATTTTACATAATTCGCAAAGAGATCAACGACTTCTTCATTTTCCCAGCCGCCCATGGAAATGAGCCATGCCGGAGAAGTAAAGTGATGCATGGTCACGATCGGCTCGATGCCGTTTTCCTTGCAGCAGGCGATGACCTTGCGATAATGCTCGATCTCCTTGTCATCAAACTCGCCTTTCTTTGGCTCGATCCTTGCCCACTCGATGGAAAAACGATATGCCGTCAGCCCTGCTTCTGCCATCATCCTGATGTCTTCTTCATAGCGGTTGTAATGATCGACTGCATCGCCGGATGGCTCGACGAACTGTGAATGTTCTACATTCTCCTGTACCCAGTAATCACTGTGAATATTGTTACCTTCTACCTGGTGTGCTGCGGTAGAAGCACCTACCATAAATCCCTGTGGAAATTTACTCATTTTTTGTATCCTCCTTGTCTGGTAGGGACGTTCCTTTTGCCACATGGAGTGTCCCTTTTGGCTCTTTTATTCTGTTTACAGTATAACGTAAAAGAGCGAATTCCCACGATAGGAAATTCGCTTTTTTGTTATTTTTTTAGATTGATTTTAAGTTTTTTTCCATAAATCACAGATCATATTCCCCAGCAGGAAGCGTCTGCGCCTTGCAGCCTGGCAGGCTCACCTCCGCCGTTGTATTGGGTGGAACAAGAATGTGATAGGCATACGTTCCATCCGCGTACTTTTTCCAAGAGCATCCCACCTTACCGTAGACGCTGTCATAAGTCATACCGGCATGGCTGAAATGTCCGCCCGGCACAGGTGCGATCTTAAAACGATTCTCTCCTGCGACTTTGATTCCACACATTTTCTCAAAAACCCACTCACAGACAGCACCCTTTGAGTAATGGTTCAGTGATGCAATGCCGCCGCCCTTTCCGTTGTCTGAATTTGGACCCTCCCAGTCTTCCCAGATGGTCGTTGCACCTGCCTTTGGCATACTAAGCCAGCCTGGTTTTTCTTCATTTTCTAACAGCCGGTAGGCATACTCTGGATCAATTTTTTCAAGAACATATAAAATAAACGGTGTAGACAAAAAGCCCGTACCAACGCGCCAATGATAATGCTCTAAAGCCTGTATCAGACGTTTTTTTGCATAAACAGTATCCTTCTCATCCAGCAATCCAAAATAGAGGGGCCTTACCAGTCTCGCCTGACGATCCGTATCCAAAGAATACTTTGGCAGGTGTACAAGTTTTTGATAAGTACGCTTGGCGCCGTCACGATATTCCTCATAAAGCGGAATATCCTCTGTTTTGCCCAGATAGGATGCAATCTCTGTCATCAGCCCCATGACGTAGGATAAATATGCCGTTGCCTCCTCCGGACGCGAAGTGGCGAAATCCTTCCAGGTCATCGTCTTGACATCCTTGGGTTCTGCCCACTCCCCATAATGCTGTCCGTAATTATAGAGATATTTTTTTTCTTTCGCGGACAGGCCTGTGTGCTCTGAAATAAAAGGTTCTGTTTTTCCAGTGCGACCGATCATGTATTTTGCATAACGCCTCATATTATCATAGTAATCGCTGATCATGCGATCATCCCCAAACATCTTCCATAGACGATAAGGAATCAGAATACCGGCATCCGACCAACCGACAGATCCATTCATCACACGCATATAAAAATCCGTGCCTCCTTCCGGTGCAATCTGTGGAAAATTGCCGGATTTATCTTGCCAGTCGCAAAGATCATTTTCGTATTTCAAGGCAAACGGCGCATAGTTTACCATGTAGGAAGCCGTATTGACAAAAATCTGCGCGTCTCCGGACCAGCCATGACGTTCTCTGGTCGGACAATCTGTCGGCAGATCGGCTGAATTATTCTTGAGCGACCATAGGGTATTTTTGACAAACTGATTTAAAAGCGCATTGGAAGAATCAAAGGTAAATGTCGTCTCAAAATCGGAATAGACAGCGATTGCCTTAAAATTGGTCGGATCGATCGGACAATCTGCCTCAACTTCTATGTACTGATAACCAAAAATGGCAAAGGTCGTCTTATATTCGTTTCTTCCTTCCTTGCAGAAATATTCCACCTGCTGCAAAGGCGTCTTAAACTCTCCTCTCGCACACTGGATATTCTTCTGGGTAAATTCGCCGTCTTTCATCAGTTCCCCAAAACGAAGAAAAATCCGTTGACCGGCCTTGGCATTTTTCACCGTAAAGGCAAGAATTCCAGCGATATTCTGTCCAAAATCCAGCACCTTTTTCCCGGATGGCGTCACGATCAGTTTGGGATTCATCAGCCGCTCCTGCTCGATCAATGGAAAATTGTTGGAAGCCGTCGGCCATATCTTGTGCGATGTCACTTTTGCTTTTTTCCAGACAGCCTTGGCAAAATCTTCCCTTCCGGCATCGTAGATCTCGCCGTCCTTATTGTCTGCAAAACGGATTGGTCCATCCTGCGTCCAGGAAAAAGTGTCGTCTGTTGCAATGACCGCCACTTCTCCATCCTCATAGGTAATTTCTATCTGCGCCAGAAGTTTCGTTTCACTTCCATAATAATTCCGCATACCCCAGGCACCAACAGATCCACGATACCAGCCGTCTGCCAGCATGAAGAAAAGTTCGTTATCTCCTTCTTTCAGTAAATCGGTCACATCCACTGTCTGATACTGGATCCTTTTTCTATAGTCGGTAATGCCCGGTGCAAGGATAAAATCCCCTATCTTTTTTCCATTGATACGCCCCTCATATAGACCACAGGCACTCATATAGGCGCGGGCTTTTTTGATCTTATGACCGTCTTTTACCACAAAACTTCTTTTGAAACAATCCACCGGATAGCGTTCTTTTTTCTTTGGAACATAATCTCCGGTAATCCACTCTGCGCTCCAATCATTTTTTTCTAAGAGTCCCAATTCAAAATGTGCTGTATCTGATGTCTCCGCTTCGTCTTTTTCATCCCAGATTGTGACCTTCCAAAAAACCTCCGAACGGCTTTTTAAATTTGCTCCTCCCCAGGGAATCAGATGCATCTGCTGGCTTTCGACTTTCCCGGAGTCCCACAGCATATCCCCATCCTCATCCCTCGCCAGAATCTGATAGGCACTTTGCTTTGATCCCTCGGAAAAATTCCAACTAAGACGAGGGCACGCATAATCGATACCGATCGGATTTCTCATGTATTCTACTTTTAAGTTTACTGCCTTCATAGACCTTCTCTGCCTCTCTATTTCCTCGTATCCGGTTTTTCTAATTTTTAACAATTTCTATCATTCTGACTTTTTTGCTTCTCTGCGGGCAGCAATCTCATCCTGTTTTTCCTTTAATCCCTTTTCTACGTTGATAAACATAAGCAGTACAAATACAATGACGGAAGTGATCACTTCCAGACCTACAAAGCAAAAAGTAATCATACTTTTCACTGCATCCGGTTGCTGTGCTGCTACTGTCACACCATCTACAAGAGAAGGTGCGATATAACCTGTCTTTGATAAGAGAATGTTGAAAACACCAGTACAGATACCACCGACAGCTACTGTGATAATGGAATAAATCGACATAGCAGCGCCATCAACTCGGAATCCGTTTTTCCACTCCAAGTGATCGTATGTATCAGCCATCAAAGCCATAAAGACGTAAGCGCAAGGCAGCCCACCAATATTTTTAATAAACTGTCCGACCAAGACAATGACCATATTGGTCGGTGCCATCCAGCAAATGGCACTACCCAGACCATAAAGAACAAATCCGGCTGCGGTAAGATTTCTTTTTCCAAATTTCTTAGCCAAAGGCCATACCGCAAAGATACCGATTCCCATCGGAATACCGCCGATCACGGATACCATAGTCTGCGTGATACCATCGTTATAAGTACCAAGGACATAATTGCAATAGTAGACCAATGCAATATTCTTAAGCATAGAACCAATGGTATAGACAAAGAAATAAAGCAAGAGGCAGAACATATAGCGATCTGTCAAAACAGCCTTCATTTGTTGCTTAAAGGTAATGTCGTTTTCTTCTGTGACATCTGCATTTTCTTCCGTGACGCGTTCCTTCGTATGATAATATTCCAGTAAGGTCAGCGGCAAAGCCAGAATCGAAAGGATAGCCGCCATGGCAATCCATTTTTCCTTTACCACGCCCAGTTGCGGCAGTACCAGCATTGGGAAAATCAAAGCGACGATGATGCCCGAAATCATGATGGTTGCAATGTTATTAAACACCGCCAAAACACCTCTCTGCTCCGAATTTCTGGTGGAAAGCGGAACCATCAGATTATGACTCATGTTATAAATGGTAAATGCTAACGAATAAAACAAATTGTATGAGAGCATAACCCAGATAACTTCCAATGTTTCATTGAACTCTGGTACTGTAAAAAGTAAAATACCGGTAATCGGAAGTAATACTGCCGCCAACAAAAGATAGGGTCTTGCCTTTCCCTGCTTTGTCTTGGTATGGTCAATGATATAGCCCATAATAACATTGGTAATGGCATCAATGACTTTCGAGATGATTGGAAATGCCATCAAAAATAAACCGCCCCATACGGTCGTCAGATTCAATACATCCGTATAATAAACATTCAGATAGGATGCTAAAACTGCATTCAGCAACAATGCTCCTGCAGGACCAATTAAATATCCTACCCATTTTTCTTTCTTTTCCATGTCCGGTGATTTGATCCGGCTGTTGAATGCTTTCGCATCCAAAAATTTTGCTCTGATTTCTTTCATTTGTCCCTCTCCTTTTACCCTTCAGAATCCTTTATAGATAAAAAAATACCTATAGAAATCTTTCATTCTATAGGTATTTTATAGATTCTGCTTTTATAATTCTTGTAATAATGTTTTGCTTATTGTAACTTTTCCCTTCATTTTCCAAAATACTTATCTGGAGAAAGAAAAATCGAGAATGTCACACATAGTATCACCTTTTGTCTTCAGATACAGGGCATGCGTCCCCTTTTCTGTAATCTCAACGGATGCCTTGCACCATTCTACGGATGGTGCAAGCGTCAATTCTCCGAGCGTTTTTGTCTCATCACATACGCTAACACTTCCCTGTCCACGATAAGTTACCGTCAAGGTCACTTTTCCATCGAAAGCAAAGTATTTATATCCCATCACAGCATCATCACATAAATCTGCCACAAAACGTTCATCATCCCGACAAGTCACAAATGGCATACGTCCATTATTTCCCATAACCGGTATATGTCCTTTTTTCCAAATCTTGGCATTGTAGAGATTACAACAGATTGCTGCCGGGTAAGTGCCTTCTGCCGCCAGCGCGCCGTCATTCAACCCTGCGGAGGTCATCTCCACCTGTGGAATACTGCCGTCCGCAAGAATCTCCACTTTTTCCGCACAGCCCTGTCTGCTGTAACAGGTCTTATTGGTATGTCTGTGATAGAAAATATACCACTGCCCCTTAACACATACCAGACTACCATGATCATTGCTTGTCATAGCAAGCCTTTCTGATAATTTTCTTCCTTCAAAGCCGACATCACCGTTAGAGATAATAACACCCCGATAGGTAAAATCACGGTCCGGATATTTACTTGTAGCATAACAGAGTTCATGATTGACCTGAGAAGAATAAATGTAATAATAGGTATCACCTATTTTTCGCATAGATGATGCCTCAAAAAAGGCATGGTCTTCCCACTGTGTTCCCTTTGCATCAAACTGTCCCGGTGCAAGACGTTTGGGCTCGGATATAACGGTGAGCATATCATCTGCAAGTTCAACGACATTTCCTCCCTGAATACCCTGTGGTTCTCTTGCCATCTGCTCCTTAGACTTTTCAAACAATTTTCCTGCCACAAAATGCTTGCAGGTAAAATTCAAAAAGCCATACATACTTTTCGGCATACTTTGTGATCCCGTTCCGATTGCCCAGCCGTAATAGAGATAAATCCTGCCATCGTCATTCAAAAGTCCGGGGTCAAAGGTAATACACCTGTCAAAAGTCGAGCCGTCTGCATTTCTCACCTCTCCATAATACTCGTATT
>ERZ840371.2809-NODE-2809-length-15087-cov-6.122272_pt1 | contig 15087 bp, 8 predicted proteins | sample MGYA00519937_ERZ840371 | MGnify/ENA primary metagenome ERZ840371 (study PRJEB31850, sample SAMEA3708873) | human gut metagenome | biome: human gut; feature: human-associated habitat; material: faeces | place: China | collected 2014 ... | reverse complement strand
TTATGGAAATCAAAGCTGCTGATGTAATGAAGCTCCGCAAGATGACCGGTGCCGGTATGATGGACTGCAAGAAAGCCCTGATCGAAGCCGAAGGTGACTTTGCACGCGCTCAGGACATTATCCGCGAGAAAGGTAAGCTCGTCGTTGCCAAGCGTGCCGACCGCACCGCTACCGAGGGTGTCGTCGTTACGAAGATCGTAGGTCAGAAGGCCTATATCCTCTGCTTGGCGTGCGAGACCGACTTCGTGGCTCAGAATGCAGAATATACCGCTTCGGCCGAGGCGATGCTGGAGGTTGCCGTAAACAGCGACGCCGCAGACCGCGACGCCCTGATGGCTGCCAAGAACGCCGAAGGCCACACCGTCGAGGAGATGGTGACCGAGAAATCGGGTCAGACGGGTGAGAAGATCGAGCTGGCATACTATGCCCGCATCGAGGCTCCCTACTGCGCCGCTTACGTACACTTCAACAAGAAGCTCGGTACGATCCTCGGCTTCAACAAGGAGGTTCCGGCAGAGGTTGCCCACACCGTCGCCATGCAGGCCACGGCTATGGCTCCCGTGTCGATCTCGGAGGCCGACTGCCCCGCAGAGGTTGTGGAGCATGAGCGCAAGATCGCCGTCGAGGCGATGAAGCAGGACCCCAAGAACGCCAACAAGCCCGAAGCCATCCTTGAGAAGATCGCCGAAGGCAAGATGCGCAAGTTCTTCGAGGAGAACACGCTGCTGGCTCAGGCCGTAGTGGGCGAGAAAGAGTCGATCGCCGACTTCATCCACAAGGCTGACAAAGAGGCGACGGTTATCGCTTACAAGCGTTTCGCACTGGGCGAATAATCCGACCGAAGGACGGCAAGACGACCGTTCGTATATTGTGAAAGACCGGAACTCTTCGATGAGTTCCGGTCTTTTCGTGTGTATGGTCTTATGGGAGCCTTTTATAGGATGTTTCAAAGGAGGCCGGGCTTCTGTGCGGAATATGCCTGACGTATAGTCGGCAGCGGCCGGAAAGAAGCCGAATGGCGATTGCCGAAGGGTGTCGGCTTGGCGGTTTCTTGTGTCCTTATGCCGAACGAACGTACGGCGTTTTGCGCTTGCCGGAAATAACGCTGTCCGGATTTTCCCGGAGTGTTTTCCGGTTGTTCTCGATTGTCTGTTTTGCCCGGCTGTATTATGTTGTCGGCTGTTTTCGCGTCGTCTCCGGTTGCACCTTATCTTTTCGGCCTTTCGGTCGTTTCCGACCGATTGGCGCTTTTCCGGTTATTCACGCTCTGTTTTCAAGACTTTTTCGGATGCCGCAAATTCCGGTTCTATCTGATTCCCAGTCGCCAGAGTGCCCGCAGGATGAAGCGTCTGACGGCGGCGGGCAGCGTCAGCCAACAGCGGGACTGCCGTTGCCACCGGCGGGAAGCGGTGGAGACGATGCGGCCGGAAGGGCGGATGACAGCCGTCATAACGGCCGCTATGTCTGTCGCTGCGCAATGTTCGGTCATCCGGTGGTTGCCGTCGCCTGCGAGGGTGAAACGAAGCCGGGGCGGGGCAGGTGCCGTTTCTGCGGGTGTTTGGCCGGGATTGCTGGTCGCTTGGGGATTTTCGGAATTTTCGGGGCGTGCCGGAAGCGGAGGGGTCGCCTTGCCGGTTTTCCGGAGCGCGGGGAGCGGAGCGGGAGTATCTCCGGCGTTGGAGGCCGTTGCCGACGCAGCTGTTGCCGCCGCTTCCGTTGTTGCGGCTGTTGGTATTGCCGACGCTTCCGGTGTCTTTGTTATTGTCTCTACCGTCGTGTTTGCCGATTGCGGGGGCATCTCCCCGCTCTCCGGTTCGATGCGGAGAATGCGGTGGAGGATATGGCGTCCTTCGCAGCGGAACAGCACCACGTCGCCCGGTTGCAGGGCCTGACTTCCGGACGGAAGGCGGTCGGTGTCGGAATTTGCGGCGGTGTTGGAATTTGCGGCGGTGTCGGGGGAGGTTTCGTTTCGCGCGAGCCTGTTTTGCTTTCGGGCTGCTGCTGCCGCTTCGGAATTTCCGGTGTATCGGGCGATCGGAGTCAGTACCGCGATGTCGCGTTCGCTGCGCAGCAGGGGCCGCATGCTGTGCCCCTTCATGCGGATCTGGACTTCGTGTCCTTCGGCGAGCATCGCTTCGACCTGCTCGAAAAACAGACGGTTCGAAAGCTGCATCACGGGCGGGGATTTGCGGATTCGCCGCCGAAAATCGTGCGGCAGGCCAGTTCGGCGGCCGCGGCGTCGGGCCGGCATTCGAGGTGGTAGACCGGGACCTGCGCCACCACGGCCGAGACGGTTGCGCATACGGCGTCTTCCAGCGTTTCGTCGTGGGCGAACGACGGCGGGCACGAGGGCAGCAGCGCGCCGATGGCCTCGATCGCCCGCAGGCGGCGAATCCGGTTGTGCGGAGCCTGTGACAGCCGTACGATGGCCCGGATCGGCTGGCATACGTTGCGGTAGCAGGGCGTTTTCCCGCTCCACGGCGCACCGAAGACCATGGCCTGCGGTTTTGGGGCGCCGGTTATCGCTGCGCTTGCGTCCGGAGTTTCAGCCGCAGCTGCGGGGGCGTTCGCCGGATTTTGGACGGCTCCGCAAATCGGGTCTGCATCTGCGGTCTGCACGATGCGGACGATCGGACTGTCGTCGTTGAGCAGCTCCGCGCCGGGGATATGTTCACGCCACAGGCGGGTGTGGGTGCTTTTGCCGGTGCCCGATTCGCCGAGGAACAGCACGGCCCCGTCGTTCAGGCTGATGACCGACGAATGGATGGCTACGGCCTGCCGCGCCACGGCGGCGATGTTGAACATCGACCATAGTCCGAAGCGGAACAGCGCCGGGTTATGCCGCAGTGTGACGTCGGTCGTGACGAGCGGTGCGCCGAACGCCTTGCGGAAACGGGCGGCGGCGCTGCCGTCGCGCGGCGTCATGGTGAGCAGGTAACCCTCCGCGTCGCGGCCGAAACGGCAGTCGGCGTCGGCATCGGCGAAGTCGAATTCGTCGAGTTCGCGGTAGCCGTCCGCTTGGCGGATTTCGCTGCGGGTTTCGACGCTCAGGCCGGCCGGGCCTTTGTCTGCGGCGGCGAAGGGCGCCAGCGCCATGCCGAAAGACCCTGCGGTGAATTCCTGCGGGACGGCGATGCGTATGCCTGCTATGATGTATTCCATAATTATTCTCCTATTGTGATGATTCGGGTGCAGTATTCGAGCGAGCTTTCGCGGTGGGCGATAACCACCAGCGTCAGCCCCTCGTCGCGCGCCGCCAGCTCGGCGACCGAACGGTTGATCTCCTCCTCGGTGCGGCTGTCGAGCGCCGAGGTCGCCTCGTCGAAGAAGAGCACGTCGGCCCGGCGGTAGAGCGCGCGGGCGATGCCGATGCGCTGGCGCTGTCCGCCCGAAAGGCGGCAGCCGCATTCGCCGACATGGGTGTCCATGCCTTTGGAAAGTCCCGCGACGAACTTTCCGAGCCGGGCGGCTTCCAGCGCTTCGGCCACGCGGCCGCGGTCGATTTCGTCGTCGGGAACGCCCAGCGCGACGTTGGCCGCGAAGCTTCCGTCGGCGATGAAAAGGTTTTGCGAGACGTAGCCGATGCGGTTTTGCCATGCGCGGCGGTTGGCGGAGGTGAGGGGCGTGCCGTCGATCGTTATTTCGCCCCCGGTCGGTTCGTAAAGTCCCAGCAGCAGGTTGAAAAGCGTCGTTTTCCCTGCGCCCGATGCGCCGCGGATGCCGATGCGTTCGCCCTTGCGGATCGAGAGCGTGAGACCGCGGAAAAGCTCGTGCCCGTCGTCCGCGAAGCGGAAGCCGAGGTCGCGGACGGCGATTTCATGTTCGAAAGGCAGTATTTCGGGCGCGCATGCTCCGGATGCGCCGCCGGCCGAAACGGGTTTCGTTGATTTTGCGGTGCAGGGCTGTTTGGCTGGGGCTGTTTGTCCGTAAGGAGCCGTTTGCCTGCCGGATGCGGTTTGTTTGTCCGGAGCCGTTCGCCTGCCGCGGGCGGTCTTGTCGCTCTCCGCTGCGGAGTATTCCGACGGCGGGATAGCGGCGGCGTCAGTGTGGGGGCCTTTCCCGGCTCTCTCGGCGGCGTCGGAGAGCGTGTCCGGCGATGCGGAGGAAGGTTCGTCCCCGGCCGTTGCGTCGCGCAGGACAGCGATCGTGTAGCGGTTGTACTTGATCGAGGTCCAGCCCGCCATGATGCTGCGCACCGAAGGCATCAGGCGCAGCGCGGCTACGGCGAAGACGCCGAAGAGCAGTTGTGCGCACCCCTCCTCCGCGCCCAGACTCAGCGCGACCAGCAGGGCCATGCCCAGCGCCAGCCCGATCTCGGTAAAGGCCTGCGGAAGCATGCCGATCGCCGTTTCGCGCAGGCGCGTGCGAATCACCTGATCCATCGCCCGGTCGAACGAACGGAGCATCATCGGGAAGGCGTTGTTGATTTCGATGTCGGCATAGCCGCGGAAGGTTTCGGCCACGAGCCGCGCCTTTTCGCGCTGGGCCTTGTTTTCCAGCTCGCCGTAACGGTTGATGCGGTTGCGCACCAAGCCGTAATAGATCCAGACAGAGGGCAGGAAGACAGCGACGGCCAGCGCCGCCGCAACGGGCGCGTACCAGAGCAGCGCCCCGAAGAGCAGCGTCAGCAGCATCGCTTCGGCGGCGATGGCGGCGGCGGGTTTCAGCACGCCGGCCGTGAAGGCCAGACAGACGACGTTGACGTTGCGGGCCAGCACGGCCGAGTTCGACGACTTGACGAACGGCAGTCCCCGGTCGTGGTAGGTGACGTAGAGCCGCCGCGAAAGGGTGCGGTAGAGGTCGTAGATGTAGTTGCGCTCGATGCGCGCCAGCCAGAGATTTGTCAGGCATTTGAGGACGATAACGGCCACCACGGCGGCGCAGACCGTCAGGGCGAAACTGCGCGGCGACGTGAAGCCCAGCGCCGTGTAGATGCGGGCCAGCTGACCGCCGCCGTCGAGACTCCGGGCGTCGAGCGCCAGCGCCAGCACGGGCAGCAGCACGGCCAGTCCAAGGAAGTTCAGCCCTGCGCGCAGCAGCAGCGTGCAGGCCACGCCGAAGCCCCTGCGGCGGAATTTGTGCGGTATGATGCCGATGATTTCGTTCATGTCATTCCTCCACCTTTTCGATTCTTCCCAGTTTCACGTACCACAAATACCCCTCGGTTTCGGTGTAGCCCATCTGCCGCAGCAGGGCGAGGTATTCGCGCACCTGACGGCGGTAGCGTTCGGGTTCGCGGCCGCCGAACTTGTAGTCCACGACCACGGCCCGCGTGCCGCGGATCATCACGCGGTCGGGACGCCGCGCGGAGGAGCCGCCGGGAATGATGATTTCGTTTTCGTTGCGCACGCGCTCCCAGTCCCCGGCGAACCACTCGCGGGCCGCGGGGTGTTCCAGCGCGCGGGCGATCATCCGCCGCAGGGCGGCGGCTTCGGCGGCGGAAAGCGTGCCGTCGGCCTGCATCCGCTCCACGGCGAGGCGTATCTGCTCCTCGTCGTCGGCGTTTTCGAAGGCCTTGTGCATCAGGATGCCGAAATTGCGGGGCGAGAGTTCCACCTCTTCCTCCTGCTCGAAATAACGCTGCGAGGGCAGCCGCAGGCGCAGGTCGGCGCGCGCCGTGGGGTAGTTTTCCAGCACGACGTGCTCGGCGCCGGACGTTTTGCCGCCGTCGGCGACCGGGCCGCGGAACTGGCCGAATTCGAACCGCTCGCCCGTTTCGGTGACGGTGTAACGCCCTTCGGCACTGCCCGCGAGGACTTTGTCGCCGTCGGTGAGGATGCTTTGGAGGAGCAGTCCGCCGACGGTTTTGCCGCCTTTCTGCGGGATGAAGACATGCAGCGATTCGGCGGCGCGCGTCAGCGCCACGTACAGCAGATTGACGTTGTCGACGTGCGAGTAGACCAGTTCCCGGTAGTACTCCGCCGAGAATCCCGATTCGGCCATCGACTTCTTGTATTTCACCGGAAAGCGTCCCACGGCTTCGGCGTCGCCGTGCGCCTCGGCCCAGACGATGTTGGTCACGTTGCCGCCCGACTTGGGGTCCAGCTGCCACGAGCAGTAGGGGATCAGCACCACGCGCTTTTCGAGTCCCTTGGCCTTGTGTATCGTGGTGATCTCGACGGTCGTTTCGCTCTCCTCGACGCTCAGCGAACGGTTCTGCCCCTGCTGCTCCCACCAGTCGAGGAACAGCGCGATGTCGGCGATCTTGCTGGAACAGAAGCCGATGATCTGTTCGTGGATCGCCTGCAGGTAGGCCGTCTGCTGTTTGTCGTCCTGCAGACCGTGCCGCATGACGATGCGTTCGAACGCCTCTTCGGGCGACAGCAGGCGGATCGAGCGGAAGAACGTCCGTTCGTCGTCGGACAGCGGGCGGTCGAAGCCGCGGCCGAGGTAGTGGTTGTAGACGGCGCGGCTCAGCGAGTCGTCGGGGTTGAGCGACAGCCGCAGGGACGCGGCGATGAACGAACTGACGGGGGCGTTGCCCACGATCAGCGCCTCCTGCGTCATCACGTCGAAACGGTAGCGGGGATCGGTGTTGCGGCGTTTGAAGTCGAGCAGCTCGGCGGCGACCTTCGCGCCGTCGGTGGCCCCGCGCACCAGTATCATGATGTCGCGCGGCCGGAATCCCTTGTCCAGCACCTCGCAGATGCGCTCCACGACGGGCGGCTGCTCGGCGAAGGTCGAGACCGAGACGTAGCCCGGCCGGTCGCTCCGGCGGCGGGGTGTCTGCGCGTGTCCGCGATAGGCGTCGCGCAGGGTGTCGTGCAGTGCGGCCGCCGCCGCGGGGTCGATACCGCCCTTTGCGGCCGCTTCGTCGAGCGTCTCGTTCAGCGCCCGGTTGTCGGTCTCGACCACGCGGCCGATGATCTCGTTGTTGAACTCCACCACGGCGGGCAGGCTGCGGTAATTCTCCCTGAGTATCTCCACCTCGGTGCTGGCCGGGTCGAGCTGCGCCTGCGCCTGCGAGTGGAGGATTTTCCAGTCGCCGCCCCGCCAGCGGTAGATCGACTGCTTGATGTCGCCCACGATCAGCACCGAGGTCTCCTCCGACTGCGCCATGGCGTTTTGCAGCAGGGGCAGGAAGTTTTCCCACTCCTTCAGGGAGGTGTCCTGGAATTCGTCGATCATAAAACGCTCGAAACGGTTGCCCACCTTCTCGTAGATGAACGGCGCGTCGTTGTGGCCGATGAATTCCGAGAGGATGTATTTGGTCTCCGAGAGGAGCATCATGTTCTGCTCGTCGCACAACTGCTGCACTTTGGCGTAGAGGTCCGACAGCAGCGCGAAGCTGCGGTAGTTCTCGCGCAGCAGGTCGCAGGTGTTCCACGAGCGGACGTTGGCGTCGTACAGATCGCACATTTCGCGCAGCAGGGGTTGCAGCCGGGCGGCGAGCGGCGCGGCGGGGGATCCCTTGGGCGCCCAGCCTTCGGTCGTCAGGCTCATTTTGCCGACCGTGGCGGTGTAGGGTTTCAGCTCTCCGGCCGCGACCGTGAGGAAATAGTGGGCGAAACTGCGGCTCTTGCCCGTGAAGTCCGCCGGGCCGACGCCCGCATCGGCCATGATCCGTACGGCCTCGGCCGCACGCTCCCGCATCTGCTGTTTGGTCGCCGCGGCGCGCGCCGTCGCTTCGCCGACGATGCGGCCCAGCTCCTCGCGCGAGCGGGCGAGGGATAGGGTCTCCTTGTTCTTCTCCTTGAACAGTTCGCCGCCGAGCGTCAGGATACCGTCGCGGACGTCCCACTTCTTGCCCTCGTCGATGCGCTCCTGCACGAAGTCCGTGAGCCAGCGCTGCAGGTCGCGGTCGGTGGTTATCTGCTCGATGAGCGTGTCGGCGCTCTTGGTCAGCACCGAGGCGGTCTCGATCTCGACGTTGTAATTGAGGTCGATGCCCAGCTCCTTGATGAAGGCGCGCAGGATGCGCTGGAAAAAGGTGTCGATGGTCAGCACCGTGAAGCGCGAGTAATCGTGCAGGATTTTCGAACGCACCTCCGCGGCCCGCCTGCGCACCGTGGCGGCGTCCATGTCCAGTTCGCGGCAGAGGTTTTCTAGGTAGGAGCTTTCGCCGCCCGAAGCCAGCAGGTGTATCTCCTTGAGGATGCGCGACTTCATCTCCTCAGTGGCCTTGTTGGTGAAGGTCACGGCGAGGATGTGGCGGTAGATGGAGGGCTGTTCGACCACGTCGCGCACGTATTTGTATGCCAACTGGTAGGTCTTGCCCGATCCGGCGCTCGCGTTCAGAATTTTCGCTCTCACTGTCCGAAATGTCGTTTTAGGTAGTAAAAGTACAAAACAAATCCCGAACGGCAAACCGGGGTTCGCAATAATTTCGTAAATTAGCGACGTATTAAAACCGAAAAGTATGAAGAAGATGATTCTGAGCGCGGTGATGCTGGTTTTGGCTGCATCGGGTTATGCGCAGGAAACGGGCGCCGCGGGCGCCGGAGAGCGCAACGAGTGGCTGCCCACCTTCGAGGCGGTTGCGGTCGATGCCGATCTGGACGTCAAATTCGTCCGGGTTCCCGACACCGAGGCCCCGAAAATCGTATACGACACCAAAGGCTCCTATACCACCAAGTTCCGCGCCGAGGTCAAGGACAAGACCCTGCGCATCAGCGAGAAGCCCGATTCGCGCCGTCCCGAACGCACCGAGGTGACGGTCTATTACAACGCGCTGCGGGCCGTTTCGCTGTCAGGCGCGGCCGCGACGTTCGAGGGGACGCTCGCCGCCGCGGTGCTCGACGTGACGGTCAACCGCAAGGCTTCGCTGACGGCGAAGCTGGACGTCAAGGACCTCAAGATGGAGCAGACGGGATACAGCACGGCGAACCTTTCGGGTTCGGTGCGTTACCTGTCGCTGTATGTGTCGACGGGCAAGGTGGCCGCATCCGATCTGGAGGTGATGTCGGCCGAGGTCAATGCCCAGAGCAAGGCCGAGGTGTCGTTGTGGATCACCGACCGTTTCGTGGGCAAGACGACGACCAATGCGCGGATCAGCTACAAGGGCGATCCTAAGATCGTACGCGGCGGCGCGAAGTTCATGGGCGGCGAAATCAACCGCGTGGAGTAGCGGATGAAGGGTTTTCGCATATCGGTCCGCCGGAGCGCTCCTGCGGCGGGGCTTGCCGGCTTCTCCGGGCGGGGTGGAACGGGTATTCCTGCGGCGGACGGCGGAGCTGTCTGGCTTTGCCGGTGTAACCGGCGCACCTGCCGGGATACGGAGACGATTCGGCGGGGTGTCCGGTCCGGATGCCATTGTTTTACGGAACTTTGCTCTGAAAACACTGTAGGGCGGCTATGAAAGGATTTCTGGAAGAGGTCGCCGGGGACCTGTATGCCCGATACGGCGAGGGATTGTCCGAGAGGGCCGTGCTCTTTCCGTCGCGGCGTGCGCGGCTGTTTTTCGTCGATGCCCTGACGCGCATCGCCGGGCGGCCCATGTGGCAGCCCGAATGGGTGACCGTCGACGACCTGATGAGCGAAATATCGGGCCTGCATGCGGGCGACCGCGTGCGGCTCATCACCGAACTCTATAAGGTCTATTCGGAATTCCACACCGAGCCGTTCGACAAGTTCTATTTCTGGGGCGACATGCTCCTCACGGACTTCGACACGATCGACAAGTACCGGATCGACGCGCAGATGCTCTTCCGCAACATCTCCGAAATCAAGGAGATCGAAGCCGACATCTCCTACCTGACGCCCGCCCAGCTGCAGATTCTGTCGTTCTGGTCTTCGCTGGGCGAGGAGGCCGATCTTTCGGAGGAGAAACGCCGCTTTCTGGCGATCTGGAAGACGCTCGGCCCCGTTTACCGCAAATTCCGCCGGCGGCTCGCGTCGCTCGGCATCGCCTACAACGGCATGGTCCAGCGGGCCGCCGCCGACCGCATCGCCGAAGGCGCGTTCGCCTTTCCCGAACCGCGGAGGTATGTCGTGGCGGGATTCAACGCCCTGTCGGAGTGCGAAAAGCAGCTCTTCAAATTCCTTGCTGTTGCCGCCGAAACCGATTTCTACTGGGATTACGACGCTTATTATAAGGACAACCCCGAACAGGAGGCCGGGATGTTCGTGCGCTCGAACGTCGCGCTGTTTCCGCCCCGGACCGAATTCGCGCACGACAACATGCGGGGCGAAAAGGAGGTCGTCTCCGTGGCCGCCGTGTCGAACGCCGTGCAGTGCAAATACGCCGCGGCGATTCTCGCGGACCTCGCACGCCGCCGCGCGCAGGAGGACCCCGAAGTCGCCGCCGGGTTGAAGCCCGCCTTGGGCAAGGAGACCGCTGTGGTGCTGACCGACGAAAACCTGCTGCTGCCGCTGTTGTACGCCCTGCCCGCCGATATAGGCCGCGTGAACGTCACGATGGGTTTCCCCCTGCGTCAGAGCCTTGCCTACACCTTCGTCGAACGCCTTGTGGAGCTGCAGAACCACCGCCGCAAAAAGGGCGGCGGCTGGACCTTCTACCATGCCGACGTGGCGGGTATTCTGGCGCATCCCTATGTCGCCGAGTGCGACGCCGCGCTGACCCGCACGATGCACGAGGAGATCGTCCGCGACCGGCGGATTTCGGTCGATGCCGCATGGCTGGGCCGCAACGAACTGCTGAAACGGATCTTTTCGCCCGCGGCGGAGTGGCGCGAGCTGTCCGATTACCTGCTGGGCGTGATCGCCGCCGTGGCGCGCCAGCCCTACGAGGGCGACGACGCCAGACAGCGGGTCGAATTTCTGGCCGTCATCGCCGAGCAGGTGACCAAACTGCGCAACTCGCTCGACGAATGCGACATCGAGCTTGCGACCGAGGTGTATACCTCGCTGCTGCGCCGCCATTTGCAGACGCTGCGCATCCCCTTCGAGGGCGAACCGCTGGAGGGGATTCAGATCATGGGTATTCTGGAGACCCGCAACGTCGATTTCGAGAACGTCATCCTTCTCTCGATGAACGACGACAATTTTCCGGGCAACCACGTCGCGCAGTCGTCGTTCATTCCCTATAACCTGCGTGCGGCCTACGAACTGCCCACGCCCGAACATCACGAAGGGGTCTATGCCTACTATTTCTACCGTCTGATCCAGCGCGCGAAGAGCGTGCACATGCTCTACTGTTCGCATGCCGACGACAAATCGACGGGCGAGCCGAGCCGCTATATCTACCAGCTGGATTACGAAAGCGGTTTCGACGTGCGCAGGATCGAGGTGGGGGTGGACGTGAACCTCGCCGAGACGGCTCCGATCGAGGTGGCGAAGGACGGGGAGGTGATGCGGCGGCTGGAACGCTTCGTCGATGCCGAAAGTCCCGCCGCGCTTTCGCCGACGGCGTTTTTCCGCTACGTGGCCTGCCCGCTGCGCTTCTATTTCCACTCCGTGGCCCGGCTCGAAGCCGACGACGAGATTTCGGAGGAGGTCGATGCGCCGATGTTCGGCACGATCCTCCACGCCGCAGTGCAGACGCTCTACGCCCGGATCGTGGGCGAGGAGCGTCCCGCCGGGACGCTGCGGGCGATGATCCGTTCGGGCGAGGTCGCCGCGGCGGTCGAGCGGGCGATCAATGAAAATTATTTGCAGGACGAACGCGCTTCGGCCGAAGATTATACGGGCAACCTGCTGCTGGTGAAGGATATCGTCACGCGTTACCTGCGTGGCGGGGTGATGCCTTACGATGCGGCGCACGATGCGTTCGCCGTGTCGGGACTGGAGGAGCGGGTGGCTTATTCTTTCCCGTTTCGCGCCGGGGAGCGCGAGCTGGAGATGAAGTTCGGGGGTATCGCCGACCGTATCGACACGCTCGGCGACGGCGCGCTGCGGGTCGTGGACTACAAGACCGGGGCGCCGCATCTGGAGTTCGACGGCGTGGAGAGCCTTTTCACCGGAACCGGCAAACAGCGGCTGTCCAATATCCTGCAGACGCTGCTCTATTCGATGATCCTGCACCATACGCGGGGCTGCGACGCCGAACCCGCGCTCTACTACGTCCGCAGCATGAACCGCCCTGACTATTCGCCGCAGCTGGACGACAAGCAGCTGGGCGTCAGGGGGGCGCGCTATACGCTTTACCGCGAACGTTTCGAGGAGCTGCTGCGCGCGCAGCTGGCCGAAATGTACGACCCCGCGGTGCCGTTCCGCCAGTGTGAGGACGCCGATACGTGCAAGTTCTGCGATTTCCGGATAATCTGCAAACGGGGCTGAGACGGCTCAGAGTTTCACCCTGAAATACGACGCTCCGCTGCGGCGGGCCGCTTCGAGACCGATCTCGGAATCCTCGAAAATCAGGGTCTCGCGCGGCGTGCAGCCCTCGCGGCGCATGGCTTCCAGAAAACAGTCCGGGGCGGGTTTGCTGCGCGCGACGTCGGCGCCCGAAAGAATCCCGTCCACCGCGTTTTCCTCCGGCAGTCTCTCTTCTTTGCGTGACGTGTCTTCGTCCGGCGTTTCGAGACGTCGGACGGCTTGCGGTCCGGCGATTCCCAGATGCCGCATGGCGTTGTCGATATTGGCGCGGCTGCCTGTCGAGACGATCCACACGCGGCCGCCCTGCGCACGGAACTGCCGGCAGAAATCCCATAGCGGCCTATTGAGCCGCACGGTGTCGAAAAACGTGGGGTAGAGCGCGATCTTGCGCAGCCGCAGCCGTTCGCGTTCGGCCGGGTCGGCGATGCCGATCCGGGTCAGGAACTCGTCGCACCGCATGCCGAAATAGCGGGCCGCATACTCCTCTTCGGTGAGCGTATAACCCGCTTCGCGCAGCGTGGCGACATAGGCGAGCGTGTTGGCACGCCGGGTGTCGGCCAGCGTGCCGTCGAAATCCAGAAGGATCAGTTTTATTTCGGAGCCGGGGTGTGTCATGTCGTGGCGGAAAATAGGGAACGCCGCAGAAGGCGCGGCTTTTTGAGTTTCGGTGCAGACTGTCAATCGAACGACTGCATGCCCGACTGGGCGATGCGCATCAGACGCTGGTATTCGGTGGGCGAAAGCTCCATGAAGAAGTAGTGGATCGGGTCCACGCGCATGCCGTTGTAGCGGACTTCGTAATGGAGGTGGGGCGCCAGCGAAAGGCCCGTGTCGCCCGAAAGGGCGATGATGTCGCCGCGGCGCACCTGCTGGCCCTTGCGGACGTTGATCTTCGAGAGGTGGTTGTACGAAGTCTCGTAGCCGTTGCCGTGGTCGATGACGACGGTCTGTCCCGACGTCGAGTTGCGCTGGGCCACCTCGCGCACCGTTCCGTCGGCCGTGGCGAAGACGCGCGACCCTTCGGGAATGGTGTAGTCCACGCCCTGATGCGATTGCAGCGTCTTGTAGAAGGGGTGGATGCGCATGCCGTACGAAGCCGTGAGCAGCGTCAGCTGCTTGTTGATCACGGGCTGGATCGACGGGATGTTGTCGCACCGGCTGCCGGCCGAGTCGATGCGCGCCTGCAGGTCGAGGTAGGTGTCGTTCAGCTCGTCGAGCCGCGTCTCCATTTCGGCCACGCGCTCGCGCAGCTCGCGTTTGAGACGGCGCGACGAACGGTTGAAGATGTTTTCGTAGGTGGCGGCCTGCTTGCGCTCGTACTCCGAGTCGAAGTCGTAGGGGTCCGACTCGAAGAGGATGCGGAAGACGTTGCGGTCGCGCTCCGAGAGGTTGCGCATCACCGTCGTCAGCGTGTCGTATCGCTGGACGAGGGCCGTGTATTCGCGGCGCAGGCGGTCGGTCGAGTGCTTGAGCTCGTACTCGACGGGCGTGTCGAAGAACACCGAGAAACCGATGTAGTAGAGCACGGCGACGCCCGCCCATACGAAGAAATGGATCGTGGCGCGTATGATGTTCTGTTTGCGGCGCTTACGCTTGCGAAGCCGTATCAGGTCCTTTTTCCCGGCCATACGTTACATTTCGAAATTGGTTTCACGCATCCGCGCCATCAGGTCGTCGTATTCGGCGGCGGTCATGTCGCGGTTGAAATAGTTGACCGGATTCACGGGCGTACCCTTGTGAATCACTTCGTAGTGGAGATGGGGGCCTGTCGAACGGCCCGTGTTGCCCGTTTCGGCGATCACCTGACCGCGGGTCACGCGTTCGCCCGGTTTGACCAGCACCTTGCTCAGGTGGGCGTAGCGGGTCTTGTAGCCGAAACCGTGGTTTACGAGCACCTGATAGCCGTAGCCGCCGTTGTAGCCGCTGCCGACGGCCAGTTCCACCTCGCCGTCGCCGGTGGCGTATACCGGCGTACCCCGGTCGCAGCCGAAATCGACGCCCGTGTGGGCCTGCACGCGGTGGAGTACGGGGTGGTAGCGGCGCGGCGAGAATGCGCCGATGTGGTTGTTGTGCAGCGCCGAACGGTCGATGGGCCAGATGGCCGGAACCGCCGCCGACATCTTCTCCTTGTCCTGCGAGAAGGCCTGCAGTTCGTCGAACGACACCGATTCGAGGTAGAGCGTACGGGCCAGCGCGTCGAGCTGCCGCCACGTGCCGACCATCAGCGGGGCGTAGTCGTCGTCGAGCAGCGCGGCGTATTTGGTGTCGGGGTAGGGCTGCCAGACGCCTTCGATCGACATCGTGTCGGTCGAGAAGAGCGAACGGTAGACGTAGTTGTCGCGGTGGCGTATTTCGTCCACGTGGCGCTGCGCCGTGCGGATGCGGTCCTGCAGGATGCGGTATTTGATCACCAGATCGCGGTTCTCGCGGATGATGCGGTACATCTTCGGGGTGTAGAAGAAGTAGGAGAAGAGTACGTTGGCGATCGAGACGAGAATGAAGCCGATGAGTATCTTGCGGATCAGACGGTAGGTGCGCAGGCGGAACGGGGCGGTGACCACGTCGCGCGTCAGTGTCTGCGCCTCGTGCGTCAGCGTGTGTGTATCCGATCTTTGCCCTTTTTGCCCCATCGTGGAAAAAACTCCTGTTAATAGGATGCAAATTTAACTTTAATTGTGTAATTTTGCAACCCGAAATCACAAACGAAAGAATCGGATAAAATCTTATATATGGAATCGAATAAAATTCGCCGCGCCTTTCTCGACTTCTTCGAGAGCAAGGGCCATGTGATCGTGCCTTCGGCGCCGATGGTCGTGAAGGGCGACCCCACGCTGATGTTCACCAATGCGGGCATGAACCAGTTCAAGGACA